>PPYE01232906.1_pt1 | contig 51063 bp, 44 predicted proteins | sample 1559881 | NCBI WGS metagenome assembly PPYE01 (sample SAMN08240022, study PRJNA423297) | Human gut metagenome, whole genome shotgun sequencing project.
GAATATAGGTCATTATAAAAATAAAAGCTGCTGTGAGGGAAAATGAAAATTTTATATGATCATCAAGTATTTTCTTGGCAAAAATATGGCGGAATATCACGATATTTTTTTGAAATTATTAAAAGAATTTCAGAACAAAATGAGGTTTTTCTATATGAAGGATATCATATTAATAAATATGAACTAGCAGAAAATGCATCAATAAAAGAATGTTTTGCCAAGGGCAGAGTTGAATTTCCAATACGTGGACTTGGTAGAATTGCAAATATCATTAATAGATATAAGCTTAAAAATTTTTCGAGCCGGTATCCTGTCGATATTTATCATCCAACATATTACGAAGATTTTAATTTGAATAATGGGAGAATTGTCGTTACCGTTTATGATATGATTCACGAACTTTTTAAAAATGACGGAGAATTTAAAGGCGATAATACTATTCATAGAAAAAAGACTCTTATCAATAAATCTTCAGGGATTATTGCTATATCAGAATCCACCAAAAATGATTTAATTAAAATATATGATTTAAATCCAGACAAGATTAAAGTCATATATCTTGCCAATTCATTGGATATAGAAGTAAAAAAGGATGCTATTTTAAATGAACCATATATTCTTATAGTTGGACACGGTGCAGGATATAAGAATTTTAGCAATTTTATCAAAGCTTTCTCTGTGTCTAAATTTAAAAATGATATAAAGTGCGTTTGTTTTGGTGGAGGTGCTTTTTCAAAACAAGAGATTGAAATTATGAAAAAGTTAAGTGTTGAAGATAGAATTATTTATTATCAAGGTAGTGACGAACTATTAGCTAATTTATATAAATATGCTCAATTATTTGTTTATCCTTCAAAGTACGAGGGATTTGGATTACCACCATTAGAAGCAATGCATTATGGAACTCCGGTATTAGTGAGCAATACTTCATCCATACCAGAAGTAGTAGGAAACGCTGGAATGTATTTTGATCCCAATAGTGTTGATGATATGGTAGAAAAAATGGACTGTATGCTGAATGATAGTATTTTACGTAAAGAGTATGGACAAAAAGGGATCGCTAGAGAAAAAATATTTTCTTGGGATAAATGTGCACGAGAAACGGTAGAATTTTACAAAGAAGTTTTAGAAGGGAGATAAATCTTGGTTAAAAAGGCAATTATAACGGGCATCAACGGACAAGATGGATCGTATTTAGCAGAATTTCTGCTTGATAAAGGATATGAAGTATATGGAATAATACGTAGATCTAGCATAGAAAGTACAGATAAGACTAGAAATATAGAACATATTATTGATAAGGTTCACTTGTCTACATGTTCTTTGGAAAATTCATTAGCTGTATATAAGTTATTTGCAAGTATTCAACCTGATGAATGTTATCATTTGGCAGCTACGAGTTTTGTGAGCTATTCTTTAGAAGATGATCTCTCTATAATGATGAATAATTTTACAGCTACTCATAATATTCTATTAAGTGTTATAGAAGCTTGTCCTAAATGTAGAGTTTATTTTGCTGGATCAAGTGAAATTTTTGGGGATGTTAATGTTTCTCCACAAAATGAAAAAACAAGTTATAATCCTAGATCTGTATATGGTATTTCAAAGTTATCAAGTCACCAATTAATCAAGAATTATAGAAAACAGTATGGCATTTATGCTTGTACCGGTTTTACTTATAATCACGAATCACCGCGCAGGGGACATGCGTTTGTTACACGTAAGATAACATCGGCAGCAGCATCTATAGCCTTAGAGCGAGCTTCTTATATAGATCTTGGAAATATTGATGCGGCAAGAGATTGGGGATATGCTCCGGAATATGTTCGAGCAATGCAACTTATGTTAAATGCAGAAATACCAAAAGACTATGTCATTGCAACTGGGAAATTGCATACCGTTAGAGAGTTATTAGAAACAGCTTTTAATGTTGTAGGATTAGATTATAGAAATCACATAAGAATAAAAAAAGAATTTATCAGACCAGCAGAAGAAGTTGCTTTAGTAGGTGATTCTACAGAAATATATAAAGATTTAGGTTGGAAAGCAAGGGCTAAATTTGAAGAAATAATTCAAGAAATGGTTGAAAATGATTTGCGGCTTTTGAAAATGGAACAAAATAAAGCTTAATAGGATGGGAAATATTATGAAAACAGCACTCATAACAGGTATTACAGGGCAGGATGGGTCATATTTAGCAGAGTTTTTATTGGAAAAAGGTTATGCAGTACATGGCATTGTGCGGCGTGCTTCGATCAGTAACACTTCCCGTATAGATCATTTGTTGGCTGAAAAACAAATAACGCTCCACGATGGCGATCTGACTGATTTTTCCAGTCTCATAAGAATCATCAATTTAGTAAAGCCGGATGAAATATATAATTTGGCAGCTCAAAGCCATGTGCAGGTATCTTTTGATGTGCCGGAATATTCTGGCGATGTGGATGCTTTAGGTGTGCTGCGTATTTTGGAAGCGGTACGTATTTTAGGAATGACTAAAAGCTGTCGTATTTATCAGGCATCTACCAGTGAGCTTTATGGCAAAGTAGAAGAGGTGCCGCAGCGTGAAACAACGCCGTTCCATCCATATAGCCCTTACGCCGTAGCAAAGCAATATGGTTTTTGGATCACTAAAGAATATCGTGAAGCATATGGGATGTTTGCGGTCAATGGTATCCTTTTTAATCACGAGTCAGAACGTCGTGGAGAAAACTTTGTAACACGCAAGATAACCTTGGCTGTCAGCCGTATTGCCTGTGGCTTGCAGGATCATTTGGAGTTGGGGAATTTGGATTCTCTGCGTGACTGGGGCTATGCCAAAGATTACGTAGAATGTATGTGGTTGATGCTGCAACATGATACTCCGGAAGATTTTGTTATTGCTACTGGTGAACAGCATACGGTGCGGGATTTTACGGAAAAAGCCTTTAAGGAAGTCGGGATTAATATTCGTTGGGAAGGTGAAGGTGTTAACGAAAAAGGTTACGACATTGCAACAGGAAAAATGCTGGTTTGTGTTAATGAGCAGTGGTTTAGGCCGACTGATGTGGATAATTTGTGGGGAGATCCGACAAAAGCAAAGACAGTTTTAGGTTGGAATCCACAAAAAACTTCCTATGAAGAGCTAATAAAAATTATGGTTAAACATGATTTTGAATTGGCGAAACGAGAAGCAATAATTTTGGAAAGTAGTAGGAAGTGCTAAAAATATGCAGTGTAAAATATGTCATGCAGAAACAAGCATCTTTGATACAGCGATAGTATTGGGGAAATATAAAACTACATATTATCAGTGCCCTTGTTGCGGATTTATCCAAACAGAAGAACCTTATTGGCTTGACAAAGCCTATTCTGATGCGATTGCCGATAGTGATATTGGTTTGATTGGTAGAAATATATTATTAAGCAGTCAAACTGCTGCTGTTTTAAAACTGACCTTATTGCCCCCCGTAATGGACGTTTTTCTTTTCTTGATTATGGGGCAGGGTACGGCATGTTTGTGAGAATGATGCGTGATAAAGGTTTTAGTTTTCATTGGTATGACAAATATTGCAATAATTTATTTGCTAAAGGTTTTGAAAAAAAGCAGGGACATTATGATGTGTTGACTGCTTTTGAACTTTTTGAACATCTTCCTGATCCATTGTCAGAAATAGGCGAGATATTGGATTTAGCAGATAATATCATATTTACTACAGGTTTATTACCTGCTCCTGCACCAAAAGTAAATGAATGGTGGTATTATTGTCCGGAAACAGGTCAACATATTGCTTTTTATACGCCTAAAGCATTAGAATTTGTTGCAAAAAAGTTTAATAGATATTATGTGCATTATGGTGACTTTCATGCTTTTACTAAATTGAAAATACCTAAATGGAAATGGGTCATATGCTGTAAATTACATAAGCTTATAAATATGTTTTTTAGAAAACAGAGCCTTTTAAGTAGTGACTATGAAAAAATTACTGGAAATAAATTGAGTTAGTGGTGAACTTCACTATGCCAAACTTGGATAAATAAGGTGAGATTGTGATGGATAAAAATGCCAGAATATATGTAGCAGGTCATCGCGGTATGGTAGGCAGCGCTATTGTGCGTGAGCTGGTGCAGCAGGGTTATACAAATATTATTACCAGAACACACAGCGAACTTGATCTATGTCGACAGGCTGACGTTGAACAGTTTTTTGCGCAAGAAAAGCCGGAATATGTGTTTTTAGCAGCAGCCAAGGTTGGCGGTATTGCAGCTAACAGCGAAGCACTGGCTGACTTTATGTACGATAATATGATTTTGGAAATGAACGTTATTAACAGCGCCTGGAAAAATGGCTGCCAAAAGCTGGAATTTTTAGGTTCTTCCTGTATTTATCCCCGTTTGGCGCCGCAACCGATGCCTGAAAGCTGCCTTTTGACCGGCGAATTGGAAAAGACCAACGAGGCCTATGCACTTGCCAAGATCAGCGGCTTAAAGTACTGTGAGTTTTTAAACAGGCAGTATGGTACTGATTATATCAGTGTTATGCCAACAAATTTATATGGGCCTAATGATAACTACCATCCTACACATAGTCATGTGTTGCCGGCACTTATTCGCCGCTTCCACGAAGCTAAGCTGCAAAATTTGCCCTCGGTTACCTGCTGGGGCGATGGCAGCCCGTTGCGTGAGTTTTTATATGTAGATGATCTGGCAAATTTATGTGTTTTCTTGATGAATAACTATAGTGGTAATGAAACTGTTAATGCTGGAACAGGAAAAGAAATAACGATTAAAGCTTTAGCAGAGTTGATTGGAAAAATAGTTGGCTATAAAGGGCAGATAAAATGGGATAGAAGTAAGCCCAATGGAACCCCGCGTAAGCTGCTGGATGTATCAAAAAGTGCAGCATTAGGCTGGAAGTATCAAACGGAGCTGGAGGAAGGAATTCTCCTTTCGTATGAAGATTTTTTGCATAATCAAATGCGAGCCGAACGTTAAACAGGAGCTATTTAATGAAAGCAATAATTTTACATAAAAAAAGGTGTGAATTATGAATATAATTTTACTTTCTGGAGGCAGCGGCAAAAGGCTTTGGCCGCTTTCGAATGATATACGTTCCAAACAATTTATAAAAATATTTAAGAATGCGAATGGGACTTATGAATCCATGCTGCAGCGTGTTTACAGGCAGATACGCACGGTGGACGCAGATGCATCGGTAACTGTCGCAACAGCTAAAACCCAGGTTTCTGCTATTTGCAACCAGTTAGGTGATAATGTCAGTATTTCCGTTGAGCCGTGCCGCAGAGATACTTTTCCGGCGATAGCTTTATCGACCTGCTATCTGCATGATGTTTTAGGGATCAGCGAAGAAGAAGCTGTTGTTATCTGTCCGGTCGATCCTTATGTTGAAAAGGAATATTTTGTTGCGTTGCAGGAGTTGGCTAAACTGGCAGAACAAGAGGACTCAGGGCTTGTTTTACTTGGCATCACGCCTACTTATCCCAGCGAAAAATATGGTTATATCATTCCTGAAACGGATGTAGAAGTCAGCAGGGTGAAGACTTTTAAAGAAAAACCTGATGCGGCGACGGCAGCAGAATATATAAGCTGCGGTGCATTGTGGAACGGCGGTGTTTTTGCCTGCAAACTGAAATATGTTTTAGATAAAGCCCACGCACTGCTTGATTTTACTGACTATTATGATTTATATGCAAAATATGAAACACTGCCAAAAATCAGCTTTGACTATGCAGTTGTAGAACAGGAAAAGTACATCAAAGTCAAACGCTTTGGCGGAGCGTGGAAAGACCTTGGCACCTGGAACACTTTAACAGAAGCAATGGAAGAACAGGCTATTGGCCAGGCCCTCATGAATGAGCAGTGTCAAAATCTGCATGTTGTAAATGAGCTTGATGTGACGGTGCTTTGCATGGGACTGAAAGATATGGTAGTATCGGCCAGCCCGGAAGGGATTTTGGTAGCAGATAAGAAGCAGTCCAGCTATATAAAGCCTTTTGTAGATACAATAAAGCAGCAGGTGATGTTTGCCGAAAAATCATGGGGCAGCTTTCGGGTTTTAGATGTAGGTGAAAACAGCCTGACCATCAAAGTGACCTTAAAAGCCGGTAATAAAATGAATTACCACAGCCACGAACGCAGAGACGAAGTCTGGACAATCATTTCCGGCAATGGTCGCACCATTGTTGACGGCATGGAACAGCAGGTAACTGCTGGTGATGTGATAACCATGCAGGCAGGTTGCTGCCATACAATTATTGCTGATACAGAATTAAAGGTTATGGAAGTGCAACTGGGCAAGGAGATCAGCGTCCATGATAAACAAAAAGTTGAGCTTGAAGAATAAAACAGTAAAACCATTTTTAATGCAGCCTTTTTGCAAAGAAGCACTTTGGGGCGGCCAACGGTTGCAGCATGATTTTGGTAAAACTGCTGCTTTAGATAATATTGCTGAAACATGGGAATGTTCTACGCATCCAGACGGACCAAGTACTGTTATTACCGGTGAGCACAAAGGACTGCTATTAAGTGAGGTTCTGCAAAAACATCCGGAATATCTGGGAACTCATCCGAGGACAAAAGGCGAACTGCCGATATTGGTAAAATTTATCGATGCCAGGCAAAAATTATCAGTACAGGTACATCCTGATGACGAATATGCTAAAACACACGAAAATGGTCAGTTGGGCAAAACAGAGATGTGGTATGTGTTGGACGCAGATGAAGAAGCCGAACTGATTTATGGATTCTACAGTGATATTGATAAAGTAACCCTATTAAAAAGCGCTGTAGAGGGTACGCTGGAAAAATATTTACAGAAGGTTAAGGTTTATAAGGATGATGTGTTTTACATCAAAGCCGGTACGGTACATGGCATAGGTGCAGGTAATCTTATAGCCGAAGTACAGGAAAGCTCTAATCTTACCTACAGATTATATGACTACAACCGTGTTGATAAAGACGGCAAGCAGCGAGAACTACATATAGAAAAAGCGCTGGCTGTTGCCGATGTGCATGGAAAAGCAGCGCCAAGACAACCCTTGCGGGTTTTGCGTTATAGCAGGGGCAGCGCGACAGAGTTTTTGTGCCGCTGCAAATATTTTCAGGTTGAACGGATGCTGCTGAATACAGAAGGGCAGCAAAAAATCGCTGAATTATCTATTGGCAACAATTCCTTTCAGGTTTTGTTATGTATCGCAGGTCAGGGAAAGCTACTGTTGGAAGATGAGAATGTTGATTACCAGAAAGGCAACTGCATTTTTATCCCTGCCAATGCTGGCAAGATAAGGCTTTGTGGTGCAGCGCAGTTTTTGAAAATATCATGCTGATATATTATTATGTGAAATTAGAAGACGCCGCACTTTTATAGTGTGGCGTTTTGCTATATAATAGACTAGTAAAGCATGGAATAATGGCTATAGGAGTAAAGCGTTTATTATGCGGTTATTAGTTACCGGCGGGGCCGGGTTTATTGGCAGTAATTATATAATTTGGCATTTGGGGCAGTATCCGGCAGACGAGATTGTTTGCCTGGATAAGCTGACCTATGCGGCGAATATGGAAGCTTTAGCAGCGGTTGGCCAGTTGGATAATTTCACTTTTATTCAAGGTGATATCTGCGATGAAGCGCTTGTACAGGCTTGTCTTTTTAAGCATCGTTTTGACGTTGTTCTAAATTTTGCGGCAGAGAGCCATGTCGATACTTCGATTACTTCGCCTGCTATTTTTACGAAGACTAATGTCGAAGGCACCGGTGTGCTTTTAGATGCCTGCGTTAAGTTTGGCGTGCAGCGTTTTCATCAAATTTCTACGGATGAGGTTTATGGTGATAAACCGCTTGATTATGACTGGCGTGGATTTGCTGAAGACAGTGCATTGCATCCCTCCAGCCCTTATGCTGCGTCGAAGGCCTCTGCTGATTTATTATGTTTGGCTTACGTCAGGACTTATGGTTTAAATGTTACCATCAGCCGCAGCAGCAATAATTATGGTCCGTGGCAGCACACCGAAAAGCTTTTGCCGAAAATCGTGGTTTTAGCAGAGCAAAATAAAAGTGTACCTGTTTACGGTACCGGACTTAACAGGCGTGATTGGCTTTATGTATTAGATCACTGTGTTGCTGTAGATAAAATAGTTCGTGATGGCCGACCTGGGGCTGTCTATAATGTCGCTGCAGGAACGGAAATGAGTAATCTTAAATTTATGAAGCTGGTATTGGAAGCGTTGGGTAAAGATGATGCTTTCTTGGAACTAGTGGCAGATAGGGCTGGGCATGATTTGCATTACCCGATGGATTGCGCTAAAATAAAAAATGAATTGGGATGGAAGCCGCAGTATGATTTTAGTGAATATTTGAATAAAACGGTGGCTTGGTATAAAGAAAAACTGATTTTAAGCAGAGCGTAGGCTCTGCTTTTTTGTTAAAATTTTGTCGATTAAATTTGCTACTGCTAACCTAAAAAGGTATAATAATATAATACAGATAATTTTGAGGAGTCGATACAACGGCTTTAATTTTAATATGAGGTGTATCCAGTGACAGCAAAAACTTATACTATTTTAAACTACGGCTGCCAGATGAATGAAAGCGACGCCGAGCACTATGCCGGCCAGCTGCAGGAACTTGGCTATAGTGCAGCCGAAGATTTTCATAATGCGGACGTAGTAGTGGTTAACACCTGCTGCGTGCGTGAGAGTGCTGAAAAGCGCATTTTAGGTAAGATCGGTGAATTGAAGAATGTTAAAGCAAACCATCCAGGGCAAATCGTCTGCGTTGCCGGCTGTATGGCCCAGAAGGATGGGGAAAAGCTGATCAAAAAGCATCCGCAGATCGATTTACTGATCGGCACGGCGCATGTCAACGGTTTCAAGGAAATCCTGGTTGAGTATTTAACTGATAAAGGCGAACGCGTTTATAACAGTTTAGAGGTCAAAGAAAGCGAATTCGAGGGCAAGCGTATCCGCCAAAGCGGTTTTTCGGCCTGGATCCCCATTATGTACGGTTGCAATAATTTCTGTACTTATTGTATTGTGCCTTATGTACGTGGACGTGAACGTAGCCGCAGTATCGAAAATATTGTAGAAGAAGTTAAGCAGGCTGTTGCCAAAGGCTATAAAGAATTTACTCTTTTGGGGCAGAACGTTAATTCTTATGGCAAGGATTTTGGCGTTAAGGACCAGTTTGCACAATTATTGCGTCGGGTGAACGAGATACCTGGCGTTGAACGTATCCGCTATATGACCAGCCATCCGCGCGATATGCATGAAGATGTTATTAAAGCTGTCGCTGAATGCGAGCATATTTGTGAGAATTTCCATATCCCGTTCCAGTCTGGCAGCGATAAAATTTTAAAAGCAATGAATCGTGGCTATACCCGTGCAAAATATCTGGAGTTGGTGGCAATGATTCGTCGTTATGTGCCGGAGGCTGCAATCACTACGGATATTATAGTAGGGTTTCCGGGTGAAAGCGAAGCTGATTTTAACGATACCCTGAACTTGGTGAAAGAAGTTGGCTTTGACGCCGCCTTTACTTTTATTTATTCCAAACGCTCGGGTACGCCTGCTGCAGCAATGGAAGAACAGGTGCCGCTTGATGTAAAAAAAGCCAGACTGAATTTACTGATGGAAGCGCAGAATGTTTCGAGCCTGCGGTGTAACGAAGCGCTGGTAGGCAAGACTTTAGAGGTTTTGGCAGAAGGGCCGAGCAATAATAATGACAAAGTATGGAGCGGCAGGACACGCACGAATAAACTGGTTTTATGGCCGCTTGAAGGGCGTGAGTTTAAGCTGGGCGATAAAGTGCAGGTCAAGATCGAAACTGCGCAAACCTGGCTTTTGAAAGGGAAGGCGTTAGAATGACAACTGCTTATACGCCGATGGTACAGCAGTATCTTGAGGTGAAACGCCAGCATGAGGATGAGCTGCTGTTTTTCCGTCTAGGCGATTTTTACGAAATGTTTTTTGAGGATGCCTTAACCGCGTCCAGAGAACTGAATATTACTTTAACAGGGCGCTCCGGCGGGATGGAAGAACGCATCCCCATGTGCGGCGTTCCGTATCATTCTGTCGATAACTATATCGCCAAGCTGATCAAAAAAGGCTACAGGATCGCTATCTGCGAGCAGGTGGAGAATCCTAAAGAAGCCAAGGGCATTGTCGAGCGTAAGGTAGTAAAGATCATTACTCCCGGCACTGTTTTGAGCGAACAGCTTTTGGACGATAAGCATAACCGTTATCTGGTTTTTCTGCAGGAAGATGGGAATGAGCTTTGTTTAGCTGCTGCTGATATTTCCACAGGGGAATGTCAGTGGTTTATTGCTGCTGGCGAAGAACGGTTGATGGCGATCCAGGAACAATTGTTCCGTATCCAGCCTGCCGAGCTGGTTGCCTACAGCGGCATCACTAATTGGGAAAATTTAGCTGCATGGATTAAAAGCAAGGTTCCGGAATGCGCTATTTCTATCTATCAGGAAGAGGAAGGCTCGCCGCAGTATTTTGCGCAGCATTTTGGCAGCGACGATGTGGCCGATGCCTTAGTGCATGATACGGTAGAGCATTTGCTGCGTTATTTACACGTAACTGTTAAGGCTGATCTATCACATATCAACAGGCTTTCGCGAATCGCCAAAGAGCTGTTTATGAATTTAGACGCCACGGCGATCAGAAATTTGGAACTTATAAAAAATATGCGTGACGGCTCTAAACGCGGCACCTTATTAGATGTGCTTGATTTTACGTCGACGTCGATGGGTGCTCGCAAACTGCGCAATTGGATCGAGTGTCCTTTGCTGGACCTGTCGCAGATCAGAGGCAGACAGGAAGCAGTAGGCGAACTGCTGGCTAACGTGCAGCTGCGCGGTAATTTGCAGGAGCAGCTTAAGGCTATTTTTGACTTGGAACGTATCGTTTCGCGGATTGAGGTGGGCAGTGCGAATGCGCGCGATCTTGTTTCGTTGCGCGTGTCTTTGGCAGTGCTGCCGGAAATCAAAAGTTTGCTGCGCAATTGTAACAGCAAGCTTCTGCAGCAGTTATGCGAAGATGTGCATTTGCATCAGGAGATATTCACTACCTTGATGGCAGCCATTGTTGATGAACCGCCCTTTTCTGTACGCGAAGGCGGGATGATCCGCAGCGGCTTCGATTTAGAGCTGGACGAGCTACATTCTATTGCCAGTGACAATAGGACCTGGATGCAGAACTTTGAACTGAAAATCAAGGAAGAAACCGGTATTAAAACCTTAAAGGTTGGCTATAATAAGGTTTTTGGTTATTATATTGAAGTATCTAAAGGGCAAAGCGCCAATGTTCCCGATTATTTTGTGCGCAAACAGACGCTGGTCAATGCCGAGCGTTATATTGTACCGGAACTGAAGGATTTTGAAAACAAGATCTTAAGCGCTAAAGAAAAAATCGAACAGCTGGAATATTACATTTTTACGCAGCTGCGTGAAAAGATCCGCTCCCAGATCGCACAAATGCAGGAAACTGCCCGTGCTTTGGCTAATATCGACGTACTGGTCTCTTTAGCGGAAGTGGCCTTCAAGTATAATTATGTTTGTCCGGAGCTGAACAACCGCAGTGAGATCAAGATTTACGACGGACGTCATCCTGTCGTCGAACGCTTGCTAGAGCGGGAGATTTTTGTGCCTAACAATACGACGCTTAACAATAATGACGAACGGATGATAATCATCACCGGCCCGAATATGGCTGGTAAATCCACCTATATGCGGCAAGTTGCTTTATTGGTACTGATGACGCAAATGGGCAGTTTTATACCGGCCCGTCAGGCGACGATCTGCCCGGTAGATAAGATTTTTACCCGTGTTGGCGCCAGTGATGACCTGGCCACAGGGCAAAGTACCTTTATGGTAGAAATGAATGAAGTAGCGCAGATACTGCGTTATGCCACGAAAGACAGCCTGATCATTTTGGATGAGGTGGGGCGTGGTACCAGTACTTTTGACGGTATGAGTATTGCTCGTGCCGTAATGGAATATATCCATGAGAAAATCAAGGCGAAAACCTTGTTTGCTACCCATTATCACCAGCTGATTGCGCTGGAAGATATTATGACAGGCGTAAAGAATTATTCGGTCGCCGTTAAAGAACGCGGTAACGACATCGTTTTTTTGCGCCGGATAGTGCCCGGCGGCACTGACCGCAGCTATGGCGTACATGTTGCCAGGCTGGCAGGACTGCCGAAAAAGGTTATTGACAGAGCGCAGGATATTTTGCAGGAGTATGATAATTGCGAAACTGCCTGTACTGTTTCGATAACGCCGAAAACCGAGCAGAATCCTGCTGCGATGGGATCGCTGTTTGCCAGCGGTTTGCAGCAGCAGCTTTTGAAAATGGACGTGATGGCGATGACGCCTATCGAGGCGCTGAACGCTTTATACAAATTGCAGGACGAGGCTAAACGGGAAGGCGGTGAATTATGAACGAACAAAAAGTGCAGCTGTTAGATCAAAATACAGCTAATCAGATCGCGGCCGGTGAAGTTGTAGAAAAGCCTGCTTCCGTGGTGAAGGAGCTTGTAGAAAATTCGCTGGACGCCGGTGCCGATAATGTCGAAATCACTATTTTTGGCGGTGGTACGGAATACATCCGCGTTGTCGATAACGGCAGCGGTATGTCGGAAGAAAACGCCAAGCTGGCTGTTTTGCGCCATGCTACAAGTAAGATCAGAGCAGCAGAAGATTTGCTGCACTTAAATACGCTGGGCTTCCGTGGCGAGGCTTTGCCGAGTATCGCTTCTGTCAGCAACTTTCAGCTGTTGACGCGCCCGGTTACTGAAGAATTTGCTACTTCTATAAAAATTGCCGGCGGTGACCAGGCCGAGTGTATTGCTACCGGCGGTCATACGGGGACGACGATCATTGTTGAGAATTTATTCTTTAACGTGCCGGCCCGACGTAAATTTTTGCGGACGCTGCAAACGGAAGGACGTTATATCAGTGAGCTGATCACTAAATTGGCTTTGTCGCGCCCTGATGTGCGCTTTAAGCTGGTTAGCAATGATAAAGAAATTTTGAGCACGCCTGGTAACGGCGACTTAGTAGATACAATCAAGGCTTTGTATGGTAAGAATGTCAGCGAAGAACTTTTAACCGTTGATTTTGCCGATAGCGAAGTTAAAGTACGCGGTTTTATCGGCAAACCAACCTTGCTAAAGGGCACCCGTCAATGGCAGACGCTGCTGGTCAATGGCCGCATCATTACTAACAGAATGATTGCGAAAGCTATCGACCACGCTTACCAGTCGCAGATACCTAAGAGCGGTTTTCCTTTTGCCGTCTTGAATATCACTGTCGATACGGAAAGCATTGATGTTAATGTGCATCCGCAGAAAAGCGAGATCAAATTCAGCGACGCCAGCACGGTCTATAAGGCTATGTATAAGGCACTGACCGATGCTTTGACACGCCCTATGAGCGCTAAACCCCAGGACTTGAGCCTGCTGGAGGATTCTGAACTACAGGTCTTTAGGCCTGCTGAAACGAATGTGGAAAGTAAAGTACCGGCGCAGGAAAGTGTAGCAGCAGATATAAATCATACCTTCAAAACTGAACAGCCTGTTTTTAAAGAACCTTCAGCACCTGCGACGCCAGCCGAAATCCAGCCGGAATACAGACCGCAGCAGCAAAGTGTATGGAAAGAACCGGAATATACTTACCGTCCTCCGAAAACGGAGCCGGTTTATACGATCAGTGAAACTCGTGATGTGTTCGACAAGCAGGACAACATTGCTTCTAACATCATAGATTTTACTGATACTGACAGCGGTGTCGATACGATTTGGCCGCTGGGACAGGTTGACAGGACTTTTATCGTAGCCCAGTCGGAAGACTCGCTTTTTTTGATCGACCAGCATGCGGCCCATGAGCGCATTTTGTATGATAAGCTTGTGGCGGCTCACAACGATATTCCGGCTCAGCAGATGCTGATCCCCTTATATATTGATGTTACAGCTCAGGATGTGAATATGATCGAAGAGCATCGCGAGGAATTCCTGCGCTTGGGTGTGGATATTGAAGCGGCTGGGGAAACCATGCTGCGGGTATCCAGCTTGCCGTCAGACATCAAGGCTGACGACGCTGAAGATTTCGTGCGTGAGATCACAAAGATGCTCAGCGAGCTTAGAACTATCAACGCCAGCGATCTGCGGCAGAATATCCTGCATATGACGGCTTGTAAAGCTGCTATCAAAGCAGGTGAAGTTTTAAATATGCGGCAAATGCGTCAGCTGATCATTGATCTTTGCAATACAGAGCATCCGTTTACCTGCCCTCATGGCAGGCCTTGTATGGTCGAAATAAATTCGACCGAGTTGTATAAGATGTTTAAGAGAACTTAAAATGCAGGATCAATTAACTTTTGCCGTTACTGTTGGCCGCAGCGAAAATAGCGGCTTGGAAAGTCAGGCTAAAAGCTGGGCTAATCAATTCGGCGTAAAATATTTACAGCGCGGCAGTAAAGGGTCTTTGGAATTTTTGTGCCAGCAAGAGCAAGTCGAAGCCTTGTTGATTGCGACGAAGACGGGGCCGCAGATTTATAGTGCTGCCGGTACCTTTTTCTTCCATCCCAGTATGGCGGTGCTGCGTCTGCAACGGCTTAAAAATAACGAAAACGATCATTTTGCGGCTGCCCTGGAGCTTAAACCGGGCATGAAGGTGCTGGATTGCACCATGGGGCTGGCCAGCGACGCTGCTGTAGCCAGTTTTCTCGTCGGTGCGACTGGTAAGGTCTGCGCTGTCGAAGCGTCGCCGCTAGTGCATTTTGTAGTGAGCAAAGGCTTGCAGGATTACCAGGCGGAAGATGATGATTTGAACGCTGCTATGCGCCGCATCGAAACTGTTTGCAGCGAAGCTGATGCGTATTTGCGCACTTTGCCTGCTGACAGCTTTGACGCTGTTTATTTCGACCCGATGTTTAAAAGGCCGGTAGGCGGTTCTTCTAATATGGAACCGTTGCGCCCCGTTGCTTTTGAGCAGCCTTTAGCACTAGCGACTGTCGAGGCCGCACTCAAGGTAGCGCCGCTGGTGGTCATCAAAGAGCGCGGACAAAAATTGCTGGAAGCTTTGGGCTGCACAGAAATACAAGGCGGCCGCTATAGCCGCGTAAAATATGGTATCCGAAGGAGGTAACGGCGTGAAACCGAAAGTAGCCGTTATTTTAGGGCCTACCGCGACAGGTAAAAGCCATTGCGGGATAGAGTTGGCCAAACGTCTTAATGGCGAAATAATTTCCGGCGATTCTATGCTGGTGTACAAGAAAATGAATATCGGTACCGCTAAGCCGACGGCAGAAGAATTGGCTTCGGTGCCGCATCATTTAATAGATATTTTGCCGCCGGAGGCGGAATTCAGCGTGGTGGATTTTAAAGCTCTGGCAGAGCCGTTGATAGCCGATATCAATAATCGCGGCAAGCTGCCGATCATCGTTGGCGGCACCGGACTTTATATTAAGGCTTTGCTGGAAAATTATGAGTTTAATACGGTTGAAGAATGCAGTGAGTTGCGTCAGGAACTGGAAGAGTTTGCCAAAAGCAGTGGCAATGCTGCCCTGCATGCGAAGCTGCGGCAAATCGACCCGGCAGCGGCCGACCGTCTGCACAGTAACGACGTCAGACGGGTTATCAGAGCTATCGAAGCGGCCGAGGGCGGCGAGAAAATCACGCATCAGAAAGCCGGGGAATGGCCGTATGACGCTGTTGTTTTTGGCCTGAGGATGGAACGTGATGTTTTATATGCCCGCATCAACGACCGGGTAGATAAAATGCTGGCGGACGGCTTGATTGAAGAAACTAAAGCACTGCTTGCTGGTGGTTTAGCTGCCGATGCTTTATCTATGCGCAGTATTGGCTATCGCCAGATGACCTGGTATTTGCAGGGGGCGATGGCTAAGGATGCCGCTGTGGATAAACTTAAGCAGGCTACCCGTAATTTTGCCAAGCGTCAGTTTACCTGGTACAGGCAAATGCCCTATATCAAATGGTTCGATCTGGACCAAAGGCCTGACTACGAAAAGATTATTGACGATATGCAGCAAATGCTTGTGGAAAAGTTTAAACTGCGGTAAAATTATAACAATAGATAGAAAGATAGAAATTATTTTGGAGGGGAACCTAATGAATAATAGCGGCACAAAACCGACCATGAATTTGCAGGACAGTTTTTTGAACCATGTACGCAAAGAAAATCTCAGCGTGATCATTTACCTGATCAATGGCTTTCAAATCAGAGGCTTGGTAAGAGGCTTCGATAATTTTACCGTTATCATCGAAAACGAAGGTAAACAACAACTTGTTTATAAACATGCTATATCGACTATTTCGCCGGCTGCTAACATTACTATTATGCAGCCAGAAAAGCGCGAACAATAATGTTTTTTTGAAAAACAGCGCTTGAGCGTTGTTTTTCTTTTTTGAGGGTAGATTATGAACGATAAAATGGAGTTGTTTTTTGAATATCTAACGGTTGAACTGGGTTTGGCCGTAAATACCAGGCTGGCCTACGAGCGCGATTTACGTTTGTTTAAAGAAGCGCTGGCTTTGCCTGGTAACGATGCTCTGGCTGGTGTTTCCCGCGAGCAGGTCATTCGCTATATGACAGGTTTAAAAAATCGTGGGCTGGCAGCGGCGACTATTGCCCGTAAGCTGGCCGCTATCAAGTCGTTTTATCGCTTTATGACAGCGGAAGGATATTTGGATATAGACCCGGCAGAGGTCGTCGAAGCCGGTACTAAGGGTATAAAACTGCCTAAGGTTTTAAATCAGAACGAAGTATTGCAGCTGTTGCAGCAGCCAAATTTGGCAACGGACGAAGGTTATCGTGACAGAGCGATGCTGGAAGTGCTTTATGCTACGGGGATGCGTGTTTCTGAATTATTGACACTGCCGGTGAGCGGCGTCAACCTGCAGATGAAATATATTATCGCTTTTGGCAAAGGTTCGAAAGAACGTCTGATACCATTGGGTGGTATAGCTGTAGAGTATTTGAGCAAATACCTCAATGTAGTAAGGCCCAAGCTGCTGCGCGAGCAAAATGCTAACGTTAAAAATCTGTTTTTAAGCATGAACGGCCATGAAATGACGAGGCAGCGCTTTTGGCAGATCATTCGCGGCTATGGTGAGCAGGCAGGTTTAACTAAAAAGCTTACACCGCATATGCTGCGCCATTCTTTTGCTACGCATTTACTTGATAATGGCGCCGATCTGCGTTCGGTACAGGAGCTTTTAGGGCATTCTGATATTTCGACGACGCAGATATACACTCATCTGACTAATAAACGCCTGCGCGACATTTATGAAAAAGCGCATCCGCGGGCATAGAGGAGGCTACTATGGCAAGAAGAACGACCAAAAAGAAAGGTTCAGGCGGTGGGTTCGTCCTGACATTGATCTTAGTATTATTAGCTATAGCTGTTGCCGGCGGTATTTATTATGCGGCTAGCAGAGGCGGAGAGAAGGATGTTTTAGATAAAGGGCTGACCGGTGGCGCTGCTACCGTTGATTTAAGAGAAGAATCGAAAGCAGCTCAACGGGCTGTAGACGATATCCTGCTTTCAAAAGACAACTGGCAACTGAAGGATAATGGGCGCGAAGATCAGCACGAACGTATGAAGGAAACAGGCGGGGAAGTGGCCTGGAACAAACGCCAACTGGCGATAGGCGTGCCGCCAAGCACCGGTTTAGAAGGTGCGGCCTCCTGGTTGGGCGAAAAAATAGCAGGCGCGAAGATGGTTGTGGTCAATCAGCGCGAAGCTACCTATAATGGTTGGGATTCCGTACGGATGGAGATCGCTATTGTGGCTAAGGCCGGCGATGGAAAAATGAATTTTGTTACGGATACGGTATATTTTTACCATAACCTGAACCTTACCAAAGAAGATAAGGACATCAAGGAAGAAAAAGAGAAGAAAAAAGAAGAAAAGAAACCAGCCCAAAAATATCATGGCAAGCTGGCGGTAATTATTGATGACTGCGGCTATGATTTGGCGCCGGTGCGAAAATTAGTCAATTTAAATGCTCCGTTCAGTTACGCTATCCTTCCTTATAAGGATTTCAGCAGCGACGCTTTGCATGTTATCAAAAGCGGTGGGCAGACGGCGATGCTGCATTTGCCTATGGAACCTATGGATAGAAGCGCCATGTCGGAAGGTAAAAACACCGTACTGACCGATATGACGGCCGAGCAGGTGCAGAATCTGACCCGTAAAGCGGTAGACAGTCTGCCGGGTATCGAAGGTGTAAATAACCACCAGGGCTCTAAAGCTACCAGTAACGAAGCAACGATGAAAGCTGTGCTCAAAGTGTTGAAAGAGAAGAAATTGTTCTTTGTTGACAGCAGCACCTATTCTAAATCTATCGGTGATCAGACTGCCCGTAGTATGGGGATCCCCACTGCCCGCAATAACATTTTCTTAGACAACAGCTCTGACGAGAACGATATTATCGCTAAGATCTGGCAGGCTGTGGAAATGGCCGACAGGAACGGCAGCGCTATTGCTATCTGTCACGCCCGTCCTAATACTGCCGACGCCTGGAGCAAGGTTATCGGCGAAGTTCAGGCATCTGGTATTCAGTTAGTACCGGTTGGTAATTTGTTAAAATAAGCGGAGGCTTTGAGAAAAATGTATGTTGAAGAAACTATCAGCAAATACGAGAAATATATAAATCCTGCCCAGGCTAAACTATTCCGGTTTATGGGCCTAGCCAGTGTGGAAGGGCATGCGGAAGGCTGGACGATAACTGACAGCGAAGGCAAAGAGTTTATTGACTGCCTGGGCGGTTATGGTATGTTTGCAGTGGGTCACCGCAACCCGGAGGTAGTTGCTGCGGTAGAGCAGGAGCTGCACAAAATGCCGATGTGCGGTAAAGTGCTTTTTAACAGGCCGATGGCTGACCTGGCTGAGAAGCTGGCTGCTATCACTCCTGGAGCCTTGCAGTACAGTTTTTTTGTAAACAGCGGCACCGAAGCCGTAGAAGGGTGCTTGAAAGTGGCACGTTTGGCAACTAAACGTAAAAAGTTTATTGCTGCTAAAAATGCTTTTCACGGCAAAACCTTCGGCTCACTAACGGCTACTGGCAGAGATATGTTTCGCGACCCGTTCAAACCTTTATTGGATAATTTTACCCATGTGGAATATGGTGATATCGACGCACTGGCAAAAGTTATTGACGAAGATACTGCTGCGGTAATTTTAGAACCTATCCAGGGCGAAGGCGGAATCATTCTGCCGCCGGAAGGTTACCTGCAGGCGGTAAGGACCTTATGCGATCAAAAGGGTGCTTTGCTGATTGCCGATGAAGTACAGACCGGCATCGGTAGGACGGGTACCTGGTTTGGCGTTGAGCATGAAAACGTAGCTCCGGATCTGATGGCGACAGCTAAAGCTTTGGGTGGTGGTGTAATGCCTATCGGCGCTATCACCGCTACTGCCGATGCCTGGGCCGGGCTGATCGAAGCCCCGTTTTTGCATACTTCGACCTTTGGCGGTAACCAACTGGCCTGTGCCGCCGCTAATGCAACCTTAAATTATATCGAAACCAACGATGTGTTGGCCCGCGGCGCCGCTGCCGGAGCATATTTCAAAAAAGGCCTGGAAGCTATCCAAAAAGAATATCCGTCAGTGATCAAAGAAGTGCGTGGGCGCGGTATGATGATCGGTATCGAGCTTACAAAAGAAGGTGCCGGCGGGATGCTGATGTCGCTGATGATCGACAAATGCGTCATTATCGCCTATACCCTGAATAATCCTAAAGTCATTCGTATCGAGCCTCCTTTGATCATGCCGACAGAGGTCATTGATCAGGTTCTGACTATTTTTAGAGAGGCAGTAAAAACGACTGCCGCTGTGATCGAAGATTTATAAAAGGAGTAAGTGAACTATGCCGTGTGTAGAAACAAAAATAGTTATCAAAGGTGACAGCAATGCCATTTTTGAGATCATAAAAAATATGGAAGCCTATCCCACGTTCATGCACGACCTGATAAGTGTAGAGGTTTTAGAGCGGGGAGACAACACGACTTTGTCCCATTGGGTATCCAATGTTGACGGACGTAAGATAGTTTGGACCGAGCGCGATACGTTTTTTCCGGAAGAAATGCGCATCACCTACTGCCAGACAGAGGGCGATTTAAAGAAAATGGAAGGCGAGTGGCGGCTGGTTCCTGTTGCAGCCGGGACTGAGGTATCGCTTTTAGTAGACTTTGAATTTGGTATTCCGATGATCGCCGGGCTGTTAAACCCGATCTTAAAGAAAAAAATTCGTGAAAACAGTGAAAATATGTTGACGGCAGTTAAAGCACAAATTGAAAAATAATACAGTAATTGGTATAATATTCTATAAGGCTCAAAAGAGTCTTGAGAATATTGGTTAGAGTTTTTATTTTAGGAGGAACAAAAAAGTATGAGAACAGCTTTTTTAATGACGGTTCTTACCGTGCTTTTGGTATTAGTCGGCGATTATTTCGGCGGTGCCCGCGGTATGATGATGATGCTTATCATCTCTCTCGGCATGAATCTATTTTCGTACTGGAACAGCGATAAATTGGTTTTAGCCCAATATAAGGCCAAACAGGTTGATGAAAAAAGTGCGCCCGCTTTATACAAGATGGTGCAGCGCCTGGCTGAACGCGGTAATCTGCCGATGCCGAAGGTTTATATTATCGACAGTCCCGTACCGAATGCCTTTGCAACCGGACGTAACCCCGAACACGCAGCGGTGGCAGTGACTACTGCTTTAGCCAACGCTCTCGATAAAGATGAGATCGAAGGCGTGTTGGCCCATGAGCTGAGCCATGTCAAGCATGGCGATATTTTGATAGGTACGATAGCGGCTTCCATGGCCGGTATTATTACCACTCTTTCCCATTGGGGAATGTTTTTCGGCGGCGGTGACCGTGACCGTAATAACAGCAGCGCAATTGTCGGTTTGGCAATGATGATCCTAGCGCCTTTGGCAGCAGGTATCATCCAAATGGCAGTGTCCCGCTCGCGCGAGTATATGGCCGACGAATCCGGCGGTGAATTGAGCGGCAAACCTGATGCTTTGGCAGACGCTTTGCTGAAAATAGAATCTTATGCAAAAAACAGAACGATGCCGGGAGCAACCGAAAATACTGCCCATATGTTTATCATCTGTCCTTTCAGCGCTAAAGATATGCAGCAGCTTTTCAGTACCCATCCCAGCACCGCTGACCGTGTAGCACGGTTACGCGCACAAGCCAAGGCTATGCGCAGCAGTGGAGGTGCAAGATAATTGGATAAAAAATTAAATTGGTTAAAGCAGTTTTCCGAAACCTGTGGCGTTTCCGGTTTTGAAACGCAAATGAAAGAGCTTCTGCAAAAACGGTTGCAAGGAAAAGCCAAGGTTTCCTATGATAAACTGGGCAGCGTAGTTTTTACTGATGCAGGTAAAGGTAAGGATTTGCCCAAAATCATGCTGGCCAGCCATATGGATGAGATTGGCTTTATGGTCAAGCACATTACTAAAGAAGGCTTTTTGAAATTCACTTGTCTGGGCGGCTGGTGGGAGCAGGTAATGCTTAGCCAGCGCGTTACGGTACATGGAAGCAAAGGCGACCTTGTTGGCGTTATCGGCAGCAAACCGCCGCACATCTTAACGCCGGAAGAGCGTACTAAAGTTGTTGCTAAACGTGATATGTATATCGATATCGGAGCTGCCGACGAAGTAATGGCCCGCGAACTGGGTGTATTTGAAGGCTGCCCGGTGACCCCATATGCTGAGTTTGCAGTAATGGGCGACGGTAAAACTTTGCTTGGCAAAGCCTGGGATAACCGCATTGGCTGTGCAGTAATGGCTGACGTTATGGAAAATATCAACGCAGGCAAGCATCCGAACACGGTTTACGGTGTTGCGACAGTGCAGGAAGAAGTAGGACTGCGCGGCGCTCAAACCAGCGTAAATCTGCTCAGCCCTGATGTCGCATTCGTTATTGATACCTGTGTCGCCGGTGGAACGCCCGGTGTAAGCGACGACGTTGCGCCCGCCAAGCTTGGTAAAGGCATCGCCATTACTATTTTCGATGCTGGCATGATACCAAATACAGCGCTGCGCGACTTCGCTAAAGAAGTGGCCAAGGAATTGGAGCTACCGACTCAGATCAGCATTTCCGAAGGCGGAGCTACCGACGGCGGCCGTATCCATCTGCATGATGCCGGTGTGCTGACCCTGACCTTCAGCATTCCTACCCGTTATATCCACAGCCATCAATCCATTATCCATATGGATGATTATGAAGGCGCGGTAAAGCTGATAACGGATATGATAGAAAAATTAGACAAAAAGAAATACCAGCAATTACTCAAGGGCTAAAATCGTTCTGCGATTTAGTATAAATTAATTAGACTAGAATAGGAGAGATTCCAATGCAACAAACACTCGTACTTGTAAAACCCGATGGAGTCAAAAAAAATCTGATTGGCGAAATCATCGCTCGTTTTGAACGCCGTGGTCTGAAAGTTTCGGCTTTGAAATTAGTAAAAATTACCGAAGAACAAGCTAAATACCATTATGCTGAGCATGCTGAAAAACCTTTCTTCGGCGAATTAGTAGAATTTATCACTTCCGGCCCTGTTGCCGCAATGGTAATTTCCGGCGAAAACGCTATTAAAGCAGTTCGCGGTCAAATGGGCGCTACTAATCCTTTGGATTCCGTTCCCGGTTCTATCCGTGGCGATTACGCGCTGACTATCGGCGAAAACATCGTTCATGGCAGCGACAGCGAAGAATCCGCTGCCCGCGAAATCAAAAACTTCTTCAAAGCAGACGAACTTTATTAATTTGTAAAATTTTTTCCGGAAGGATGGTGGCAACATGAAAGCAGCAGTATATACCAGAACCGGTGACAAAGGCACGACCGGACTTTATACAGGTGAACGCGTACCCAAGCAAAGCATGAGAGTGGAAGCTTATGGTACTGTTGATGAGATCAGCTCTGCACTTGGTCTGGCGCGAGCTACGGTCAGACGTGAAGACGTTAGAGAAACTATCTATAAAGTCCAGCAGCTGTTAATGTCGCTGATGGCTGATATCGCAAGCTTGAACTTGCCTGAGCCGTACATCAAAGCTGAAAACGTAAAAACATTTGAAGATACTATCGACAAATTCGACGCTATGCTTCAGCCTTTGAGCCATTTTATCATCCCCGGAGGCACCCCCGGATCAGCTGCTCTGGATATAGCGCGTACAACTACGCGCCGTGCCGAGCGCTGTCTGCTCCGTCTGGCCGAAACAGAAGAGGTCAACCCGCAAGTACTTATTTGCCTGAACCGCCTTTCTGATTTGTGCTTTATTTTGTCCAGAGTTGAAGTAGAAGTAGAAGCCTGAAACAAAATGACCATAGCTTCATCAAGAGTGCTATGGTCATTTTCTTTTAGGTTAAATTACTTTCAAAACGTTTTGAAGTAATTAGAAATATAGTATTTTTTGTTAGCAGGATATATACTTACTCTAATTATAAAACAATAATGGGAGATTGCTATGAATTTTTACCTGTTGTCGATCATAGCTTTTTGCGTGTTTGTCGCGATTCTCTATCTTAAATCCTCAGAACATCAAAGGATGCTGTACTCCCAAAGACATATAAGGGATAAAGTCAGCGGTACGTTAGGCTTTGATAAGTTTAAGGGAAATGCGGATGAATTGCTGAAACATAGAAAAAAGTTTTTGGCGCTGATACATTTTGATATTGAGCCTTACCACGATATCGTGGATATCTATGGCCGTGAAACAGCCGATAATATTCTGCGCATCGTAGGAACGGAATTGAACCGCCGCGTAGTTAAGGGCTATCTTGCTACCCGACAGGCGGGTGATAAGTTCTTTTGCCTTATTCCCTTTGTCGATGAAGAGGCTCACACTAATTGCTTCGACGGTTTGGCCAGCGTGGTAGAAAGCGAAGTGAAACGCATTTGCAATATCAGCATCAAACTGCGTGGAGCGTTGTATGTCTGCCGCAAGGATGATTCGCTGGACGATGCGATGGTAAAAACAGTAACGCAGCTTAACAAAAAAGTGTTCTCTAAAGGACGGCGTACTTTCTTTTTTATTAATGATATGGAAGTGAATAACACCTATAATGCTTTGGCAGACGAGGTAGATAACGGTTTCGTTAATAAAGAATTTACCGTGTATTTCCAACCGCAATATAATATCTATACTAACGAGATCGTTGGTGCGGAAGCACTGCTGCGTTGGGAGCATCCTACCCGTGGCATCATCCTGCCCGAAGTTTTGATCCCTATTTTAGAAGACAGCAACCAATTATCAAAATTTGAGAATTTTGTTTTTGAGGAAGTTTGCCACTTCCTGGCGCTGCGTTTAGCGCTGGGCTTACAGGCCTTTCCTATCTCCTGCAATTTCTCTTTCGATCATTTTAAAGACGAAAACTTCATTGATTCCTTAAAATATGCGGCTGATAAGCATAATGTACCGCATAAGCTTTTAATAGTAGAATTGGCAGAACGTATGTTGGCCGATGATATGGATTTTGCTACTATGCAGGTCGACGAGTTGAAGAATCAGGGCTTTAAAATAGCTGTTGATAATTTTGGCGCCGGCTATTTATCAATGCGTATACTGAGCGATATCAATATAGATATTTTAAAAATTGATAAAAGGCTGCTGGCCGCCTGTGATAATGATAAGGATATTAAAATCATCAAGGGTATGGCCTCTATTGCTAAAGAATTGGATATAGCTATTATCTGCGAGGGCGTGGAAACAGAAGCACAGGTTGCGATTATGAAAAGCGTAGCCTGCAACATTGCCCAGGGCTTCTATTACTGCCAGCCGCTGCGCAAAACCCAGTTTGAAAACCTTTTGAATTTAAGTAAGATCGAGATCGTCAATACAGAGCGCCGCAGCATCAACGGTTATGGCCGCACTGTAAAATTGCCGTCTTATCGTGATCTGGGAGATCTGTTCCCGCAGATGTATGATTTTGCGATAGAATTGAATTTAAAAGACGGTCGCTATTCCCGCATGGCGTTCAATCCGACCGGCAATGTTTTTATCCCTTATACCGGCGATTATAAAAATGATTTTAAGAACATCGTGCAGGAGCTGCTGTATCCTGAAGATATTGAAAAATTCACTGCGCATCTGGAGTTTGACGTACTGTGTGCAAATTACAATACTACACCGGAATATTCCGGTTGCGAGTGCCGGTTTGTTGGCGCCGCCGGCGTTGCTCAATGGTATGAGATACGGGTGTATTACTGGTTTGGCCGTAGCAGGGTGCTGATAACGGTGAGAAACGTTAATGATGCCCATGAATATTTAGATGATGAGTATGAAAAAATGCTTTGCAGGTCAGCAGGACTTTGAAAAAGAATGTAGAATATATATCATTGGAAAAAATCAACAGGTGTGCCGACTGCGGTCGGCGCTTAATAGGGAAGACCGGTGTAAATCCGGCGCAGTCCCGCTACTGTAAAGGTGAGTTAACTGCAAGATGCCACTGGGAAACTGGGAAGGCGCAGTTCAACATTGACCCTGAGCCAGGAGACCTGCCTGTTACAGGTATCTTACGCCTACGGGAGATAGGTGGATGCTTGCATAGTCTGTTTATTTATGCCCTCTCTCGCAGAGGGTATTTTTATTTTGAAGGGAGGTTTAATAATGAATAAAGAAATGATTTTAGTGACCGGCGGCGCACGCAGCGGTAAAAGTGAATTTGCCGAACGCCTGGTACTGCATTATGGGCGTAAATGCGCTTATATAGCTACGGCTGAAATCTTTGACGACGAGATGGCTGAACGTGTCCGTATCCATCAGGAACGTCGTTCTCCCCAAAGATGGAATAATTACGAGGCTCCTTATGGTGCTGAAAAAACGCTGGCAGAAGCCGGAAATGAAGTAGATGTGATTTTATTTGACTGTCTGACTTTATACATGAGCAATTTAATGTACGGCAAAGTCGCTATCGAAGGTACTTTTGAAAAAAAAGTCGCTTTTGTCAAAAATGAAATTGCCAAATTACTGGCAGCTGCCAAAGCAACCGGAAAATTAGTGGTGTTTGTTACTAACGAAGTCGGCAGCGGCATTGTTCCTGATAACCAGATGGCCCGCGAATACAGGGATCTGGCAGGTTGGGTAAATCAGCAGGTCGCCGAAGCTTGCGACAGGGTGTTTTATTGTATCGCAGGGCAGGCAGTAGATGTGAAAAAACTAGCATTTCGCTTTGAGGACGAAGGAGTATAAAATGGAAAAAATAGTTATCCCGCCTTTAGATACTGCCGCTGCGGCAGAAATCAATGCCGGCTGGGCAAAAATGGCTAAACCTGCAAATAGTCTTGGCCGGCTGGAAAAAATGGTAGCAGGCTATGCCGCTATGACTGGCAGAGAGTTGCCTGAGCAGATCAAAAGTGCTATGCTGCTGATGTGCGGCGATCACGGTATTGCTAAATATGGCGTCAGTGCTTACCCGCAGGAAGTTACTATGCAGATGATCAACGGCTATATGCGCGAAACGGCTGGCGCTAATGTTATGGCCCGTCATGCCGGTGCCGATGTTTTTGTAGTTGACGTTGGTACGGTCTTCGATTTGAGCGCTATGCCGAAGGTACGTCAGGAAAAAGTGGCCTGGGGCACGGAAGATTTTACCCAGGGCCCGGCGATGACACTGGCCCAGGCAGAGCAAGCTCTGCAAGTAGGCATGAAGGTTGCGGACGAATGTATCGACAAGGGTTATAATTTGCTGGTAACGGCGGAAATGGGCATCGGCAACACCACTTCCACAGCGGCGATAGTTTCGGCCTTTTTGGGATTGCCACCCGAGCTTACTGTAGGACGTGGCACTGGTATCAACGATGAACGTATGGCGATCAAAAGAAAAGTCGTCGCCGATGGACTGGCTAAAAATCAACCTAAGCTGGGCGATGCTATGGATATTCTTTGCAAGGTAGGCGGTTATGACCATGCCGGTTTGGCAGGGATGATCGTGGCTGGTGCCAGACGCCGTGTGCCGACAATGGTAGATGGGGTGAATGCTACTGCTGCTGCTTTGCTGGCCTATGGCATCGAGCCGTCCTGCGCCGAATATATGATCTGTTCGCATCTTTCGGCAGAAATATCCCATGCAAAAATGCTGGAAGTATTGCAGTTAAGGCCTATAGTCGATGCCGGTATGCGCCTAGGCGAGGGTACTGGTGCGTCGCTGGCGATAGTTATTTTGCAGATGGCTATCAACACCTACCAGGAACTGCATAAGCGTGGTGCTGCAAATGCGTGATTTTATCACTTGCCTGGAATTTTTAACGCGCGTGCGTTTTTCTAAACGTACGGACTGGCGTGACGAAGATTTTTCTCGCAGCGTACCGTATTTCCCACTGGTAGGGCTGGTAATAGGCCTGCTTTTAGCCGGGGTTAATTACGGCCTGTTTTATATCGACACGCCGCTGTTTTTGCGGGTGACGCTGCTTTTACTGGCCGAGATCATTATTACCGGCGGTTTGATGTATGATGGCTTTATGGATACCGCCGATGGTGTTTTTTCGGCGCGCAGCCGTGAACGGATGCTGGAGATAATGAAGGACAGCCACGTCGGCTCTAATGCAGTGCTGGCTATCATTATTTTGCTCCTGCTAAAAATAGCGGCTTATCTGGAAATAAATGGAGCTGCGCTGACCTGGGTCTTGCTGGCTATGTCGGTTGCGACAAGAACATTTATGGTGGTCTTTATCGTTAACTTTCCCTATGCCCGCAAAGAAGGCATCGGCCATATGTTTACCAAATATGCCAAACCGGCTTATACTTATATCGCTTTCGCCTTGTGTGGACTGATCATTTGGGCCTGCGGCGTACAGTATCTTGTTGTTGCGGCAGTGTGCTTTACCCTGACTTTGGTGATAGCGCACTATTTAAAAGCGCAACTGGGCGGGCTTACCGGTGATACTTACGGCGCTTTAACAGAATGTGGCAACGTTATTTATCTGCTGACGGCAGTATTTTTACTGAGATAAGGAAGGTTTAAATATGGATATCAATGTTATAATTGAACAAATACAGCCTGTCAATAAAGAGAGTGCTGCGGCAGCACAAAACAGATTTGATAATCTGATCAAACCGGTGGGATCGCTGGCGAAGCTGGAAAGCATGGTCGCACGTTATGCTGGCATCATCGGCAGCGCTGATAAAAAAGCCGTGCAGTACCCTAAAAAGGCACTGCTGCTGTGGAGCACCGACGTGGCTGCTATAGCCGCAGCGATGGAGGACGCGCCTCCGGCGGCCTTACTGGCCCGCGAAGCCAAGGCCGAAACATACCCACTGCTGGTAACTGGGGAAACGGTTGCCGACGCTTTGGACGAAGGGGCGATACTTACTAAAGAATACATCGACAATAATAAGTTGCAAATGCTGGCCTTTGGAGTCTTAGGCAGCTATGGCGTTGATGACGAACTGGAAAAGCTGCTGGACCTGGAGGGCGTGGAGTTTTTAAACGCGCTGCACGACCCGGCGGTAACGGCGGTAGCCGGTGGTATTTTGCAGGCAGCCGCCTCTAAAACTCCGGTGATGCTGGACGGTGTGGCCTCGTGCCTTGCGGCTATCGGTGCTGCTAAATTGGCGCCGCTGGCACTTGAATACTGTATGGCCGGCCATGTATCGGCCGAACCGGGCATGGAAACACTGCTGGAAAAATTGAGACTTTCGGTACCTTTGCGTTTAGATATCAATAGCGGTGCAGGCGAGGGTGCTGTTTTAGCATTTACCTTGTTCGATGCAGGTATTAAAGCGTATAATGAAATGGAGACCTTTGCAGAAGCAGGCGTGCATGCGGAAATGGAAGAATTTTCATATGCAGTGCAAATAAAAAGCAAGTAGTCAAGGAGGCAATATGGGCAAGATCTATCTTATCAGGCACGGCGAGACCGATGCTAATCGCACATTTCAATTTCAGGGGCATATCGACAATCCTCTTAACAGTAAAGGGCTGCGGCAAGCGGCAGCGTTAGGAAAATATTATGAAAATATCGAGTTGGACGCTGTTTATTCAAGCTCCATGCAGCGCGCCAGGCAAACGGCGACGCCCTTGGCACAATTCCACGGCGTTGATTTGCAGCCCTTAGACGAGTTAAAAGAGGTTTCCTTCGGTGACTGGGAAGGCCTTAGCTACGACGAGATCAAAGCAAAATGGGGCTACCAGCTGGAACTGTTCTTTAAACAGCCTGCCCAATGCCGGATGCCAGGCGGCGAGTCCTTCGACGACGTGGCTAAAAGGGTTCAGGCAGCCTATAACATGATAATTGAAGCAAACAGCGGTAAAAATATAGCGATCGTGTCCCACGGCGGCGTGGTAAGGGTGCAGCTTTGCCTTTTACTTGGTCTGGATATCAATAAATTATGGATGTTTGGCGTGCATAACGCTAGCACCACCTGTATCGGCAGATGGCAGGACAGATTTACGATTGAATATGTAAATGATACACATTATTTGCATGATCATGTAAACTCTGATGGCATAAAATTTCCAAAATAATTATAATTGAGAAAATGTACATTTGTTGTTGACTTTTATCTTTTTTTTAGATATACTGCTTATAGTATATCTCAGTGGTCCGGGTAGGGTTCCGAACTTCTTCCATGCTACATCGCAACATGAGGAAGCAGGGGTAACATCTATAAGTCCTTATGGGGTATGTTTAATGTAAGGAGTGATTAACCAATGAAAGAAGACAAAAACTTAGTGTGCCGTGAATGCGGCTCCGAATTCGTATTCTCTGCTTCCGAGCAAGAATTCTACGATGAAAAAGGCTTCACTAATGAACCCGGCCGTTGCCCTAACTGTCGTCAAGCTCGCAAACAACGCATGGGCATCAACAACGAGCGCCCGGCTCGTGAAATGTTCCAAGCTACCTGCGCAGAATGCGGTCAAGAGACCGAAGTACCGTTCCGTCCTTCTATGGATCGCCCGGTATACTGCCGCGATTGCTTCAACGCACGTAAAGGCTAATTAATGAAATGAAGTTATGAAAAACCAATTGCTTAGGCAATTGGTTTTTTTCTTTAGAAAATAGACTGTTTTGTGGTATAATATCAAGATAGGAAAGTTGTGTATTTAAGGAGGTCCTTTTTATTTTAGAATTGAAAAAGATAACTTTGGCTGACCGGCCTTTGTTTGAAAGTTATTTATCGCAGCCCGACCAGCGCGGCTCCGAATGCGCTTTTACCAATCTGTTTGTCTGGCAGGACTGCTACGCTATTTACTGGACTGTTGTACACGGCTTTTTAGTGGTCAAGGTTAAACGTAACGATGTAGATTTCTTTTTGCAGCCTTTCGGCGGCAACGATGAAGATCTGCCAAAATTATTTGCAGAGATCAAGGAATATCACGAAGGCAAGCCCTTTGAGATCCACGGTATCTATGAAGCTGGCAAAGAACGCCTGGAAAAAGCGTTCCCGGAGATGGAATTTAGCGATGACCGTGATAACTGGGATTATGTGTACCTGCGTGAGAAGCTGGCTACTTTATCGGGCCGTAAATATCATGGTAAGAAAAACCATTATAACGGCTTTAAAAAAGAATATCCTGACTATGTCTACGAAGCTATCGGCCCCGATAATTACGCAGAATGTATCGCTTTTGGCGACGAATGGTGCGAAAAGCGTGTGGGCGAAGACGAAAGCCTGCGCTGCGAACAATGTGCCATCCACGAAGCAATCGATAATTTTGAAGCTTTGGGGCTAAGAGGCGGAGCTATTCGCGTCTATGGCAAGATCGAAGCCTTCAGTTTTGGTAAAAAAATCAACGACGATACAGCTGTGCTGCATGTTGAAAAAGCTAATCCTGAGTTCCGCGGTATTTATGCCGCAATCAACAAAGAATTTGCCGAGCATGCCTGGGGCGACGTAGTTTATTTAAACAGGGAAGAAGATATGGGCCATGAAGGGCTGCGTACGGCGAAAGAATCGTACAATCCCGAATTTATGATCAAAAAATATTCTGCTGTTTTTAAATAGGTGAGTGACATGGATTTTCGTGTTATCAATAACGAAACTTTACCTGAAATAATGGAATTATGGGATTATTGCTTTGAAAAAAACAATACTCCCTTTTTCAAGTGGTATTTTAACGAATACTGCCTGAAAGAAAATACTATCATCGGCGGTTTCGACGAAGCTGACGGCAAGCTGATGAATATGCTGCATCTTAATCCCTATGTAATAAACCTGCGGGGCCGGGCGGTACAAATGCCCTATATCGTCGGTGTGGCTACCGCGCCGGAATACCGGGGACGCCACTTGTTCGCATCGCTGCTGGAAACGACATTTTCGCTGCTGCGTGCCCAGCAGTGCGCGTTTGTTTTGCTGATGCCGATCAGCGCCGGTATCTATCGGCCTTATGAGTTTGATTATTGTTATTACCGCCACCGCTATGAGATGCCTTTGGCCGCTTTACCAAAAGGCAGCATCGAGGAAGGTGTAACAATGCAGCGTATAGGCTTGGAGCAGGCAGAAGTGTTTGCCGAAGTCTACGAGGCAGTTACTGCCGCTTACCACGGCGCTGTACAAAGGACGCCAAAAAACTGGCAGCATTTGCTGGCCGTACATAGCGGGGAAGAAGTAAAAGCCGTGCTTGTTAAGCAGGCTGGCGAAACTTTGGGCTATATGTTTTACAGTATCGCAGACCGGGTCTTGACTATTCAGGAACTGGCTGCTAAAAATACTGGTGCTCGCAATGCCCTGCTGCGCTTTGCCAAACAGCATGTCACCGAGGCCGATAAAATGGTCTGGCTGTCAGAAGCATGGGATAAAACGTATCTGCATTTGCAGGAGCAGCAATATGCCGGCAGCTTGCAGCCATTTATGATGGCCCGCTGCATCAATGTCCGCGAGGCACTGCTGCAGTTAAGCGTAGCCGATACCAAGCTGCGTGGTTCGCTGGCTTTGCTGGTACACGACAAAACGTTGCCGCTGAATAACGGCTTGCTGGAGCTGGGAGTTGCCGCAGGGCAGCTTACGGTAAAAAGCACCGTAGCGATGCAGGATATCGAGATGGATATTGCAGCCTTTACTCAAATGTATTTTGGGCAGTTTTCCGTGTGGGAACTGGCCGCTGAGAACAGGCTGAAGATACATAACAAAGAAGCGGCAGAACTATTAGATATGCTGTTCCCCAAGTGTAATAATTATATCAATGAGTATTTTTGACCGCATCTTATTTTGGAGGCTGAGTTTATGAGTACAATCAGACGTATTTTTGTGGAGAAGAAAGATGCCTTTGCTGTCGAAGCACACGGCTTATTGTCTGATCTGCGCAACAATTTGGGAATGAAGAACCTGACCGGTATCAGGATCCTGAACCGCTACGACGTGATGGGCGTCAGCGATGAAGAATTTATTGCGGCCAGAAAAATCGTGCTGTCCGAACCGCCGGTAGACACGGTTACTGACGAAGCTTTTGCAGTTCCGGCAGGCAGCTATGCCTTTGCCGTAGAGTATCTGCCCGGCCAGTATGACCAGCGCGAGGATTTTGCCGAGCAGGCTATCCAGCTGATCACACAGAAAGACCGTCCCACGGTGGCCTCCGCTAAAGTATATGTGCTGGAAGGCCGCTTGTCAGAGGCTGATCTGGACAAGATCAAAAGCTACTGCATCAATCCTGTCGAAGCCCGCGAGGCAGAGTGGGAGAAACCCGCTACCTTGATCGCTACCTGCGAAGAACCAGCCCGCATCCAGTCGCTGGAAGGCTTTTTGACCCTGACACAAGAGCAAATGGAAGCCCTGCGTCAAGAGATGGGGCTGGCTATGAGCCTGGAAGATATGCTGTGGTGCCAGAAATATTTTAACGAAGAACACCGTGAGCCTACTATCACTGAAATCAAAGTTCTTGATACCTACTGGTCCGACCACTGCCGCCATACTACCTTTATGACGCAGATCGAAGACGTGGAGATCGAGACCGGTGAATATAACAAACCGATCCAGGCAGCTTTTGATAAGTATATGGCTACCCGTGACGCCGTTTATGGCGAAGCTACCGAGCGCCCTGTTACTTTGATGGATATTGCCGTTATCGGTATGAAAAAACTGCGCTCCGAAGGCAAGCTGGATGATCTGGACGTTTCCGAAGAGATCAATGCCTGCTCTATCGTTGTGCCTGTCGAGATCGACGGTAAAACAGAGGACTGGCTGGTAATGTTCAAAAACGAGACCCATAACCATCCGACGGAGATCGAACCCTTCGGCGGTGCTGCTACCTGTTTGGGCGGCGCTATCCGCGACCCGCTTTCCGGACGTTCCTATGTTTATCAGGCTATGCGTGTGACCGGCTCTGCCGACCCCCGTGTACCTATCGAAGAAACCCTGCCCGGCAAACTGCCTCAGCGCAAGATCACTGTCGGCGCTGCCTCCGGTTACAGCTCGTACGGTAACCAGATCGGCCTGGCAACCGGCCATGTGCAGGAATATTACCATGATAAATTTGTCGCTAAACGGATGGAGATCGGCGCTGTTATCGGTGCTGCTCCACGTGATACTGTACGCCGTGAACGTCCCGCAGCAGGCGATCTGATCGTGCTTTTAGGCGGCCGTACCGGCCGTGACGGCTGTGGCGGTGCTACCGGTTCTTCTAAAGAACATACAGTAGACTCGCTGCTTTCCTGCGGCGCAGAAGTACAAAAGGGAAATCCGCCTACCGAGCGCAAGATCCAGCGTCTGTTCCGTAACCCTGCTGTTACGGCAATGATCAAACGCTGCAACGATTTCGGCGCCGGCGGCGTTTCTGTCGCTATCGGCGAGCTGACCGACGGACTGGTCGTCAACCTTGATAAAGTTCCTAAAAAATACGAAGGCCTGGACGGTACAGAACTGGCTATCTCTGAATCCCAGGAACGTATGGCCGTCGTTATCGAAGCCAAAGACCTGGATGCGTTTATCAAACACGCCGATGAAGAAAATCTGGAAGCTACAGTTGTGGCAGAAGTTTCCGATAATCCACGTCTGGTAATGTACTGGCGCGGTGAAAAAATCGTTGATCTGGCGCGCGCCTTCCTTGATACTAACGGCGTAGCCCAGCATACTAATATCGTAGTTAAAGCCGCCGCAGGGGAGAGCGCTTTTGATAAAGTGCCCGACTGCGTAACTAATGCTGCTTCTTTAGAAAAAGCCTGGCTTGGCAATTTAAACCGTTTGAATGTGTGCAGCCAAAAAGGTCTGTCAGAGCATTTCGACAGCACCATCGGCCGTGGCACAGTCTTGATGCCTTTCGGTGGTAAAACACAATTTACCCCTACCGAGGGTATGGTTGCCCGTCTGCCCGTACTGCAAGGTAATACTACTGCCGCTTCGGTCATGGCCTGCGGCTATCATCCCGAGGTCGCCTGCTGGAGCCCATTTCACGGCGCTATGTACGCAGTGGTCGAATCAGTAGTGCGTGCGGTTTGCTTAGGCGCTGATCCTGATAAGCTGCGTTTGACTTTGCAGGAATACTTCCCTAAACTGAACAACACCGAATTTTGGGGCCAGCCCTTCAGCGCTTTGCTGGGTGCTTTTACAGCCTTAGACGCGCTTGATCTGCCCGCTATCGGCGGTAAAGACAGCATGTCGGGCACCTTTATGGATAAAACAGTTCCGCCGACGCTGGTTTCCTTCGCTGTTGATGTTATCGACGGTGACAAAGCCGTTTCGGCAGAATTTAAACAGGCAGGCAATAAAGTTGTGTTCCTGTCCTGCCCGCGCGATCTTTCTGAAGTATTGGACTTTGCAGCCCTGCGCAGCAATATGCGTGCCGTGCACCAAGCTGTTTTGGCAGGTAAGGTAGTTGCTGCCGCTGCCGTTAAAGAAGGCGGCATCGCTGCTGCTGTTTCCACCATGTGCCTCGGCAACCAGCTGGGCTTCGAGTTCATCAAACCGTTCCAGGATACGGAGCGTTTGTTTACGCTGCAGCCCGGCGGTATGGTGCTTGAGCTGGCAGGGGATACCAGTATCGAAGAGCTGTTCGACGGTCTGGATTGTATGCTGCTGGGCCATCTTACCGATGATGCCACTATCTGCATCAACGAAGCAGCTATCAAGCTTGCAGCTGCTCAGGAAGCATACTTGCAGCCACTGCAGGAGATATTCCCTTATAAAATCGAAGAAAAAGCACAAGGCGAGCTGAACCAGCCGCTGTATAAAGCAGAATTGCCGCTTACGGCGCCTGTCACTATCGCCAGGCCCAGGGTCTTTATTCCCGTTTTTCCGGGCCAAAACTGCGAGTACGACACAGCCCGGGCTTTTGAAGCTGCCGGTGCTGAAGCCGAGATATTTATCATCCGTAACCTTACTGCTCAGGCGATCGACGAATCTGTAGAAAAAATGGTCAGTATGATCAAAAATTCCCAGATCGTGATGCTGCCCGGCGGTTTTAGTGCCGGTGACGAACCTGACGGCAGCGGTAAATTTATCGCTACCATGTTCCATAATCCCAAAATCAAAGAAGCTGTCAACGAATTGCTCAGCGAGCGCGATGGCCTGATGCTTGGTATCTGTAACGGCTTCCAGGCCCTGGTAAAATTAGGCTTGCTGCCCTATGGCGAAATCAGGGATCTGGAAGCAGCTTCCCCGACGCTGACCTTTAATAATATCGGCCGCCATGTATCGCAAATCGTCGATACCCGCATCGTCTCCAACAAGTCTCCCTGGCTGAGCGAGGTAGAACCCGGCGACATCCACGCTATAGCTGTTTCGCACGGCGAAGGCCGTTTCTACGCTCCCGAAAGCGTTATCAAAGACCTGTTCAAAAATGGTCAGGTAGCTACCCAGTATGTTGGGCCTGACGGTATGCCGACCATGTCGATGCCGTACAACCCTAACGGCTCCCTGTACGCTATCGAAGGCATTACCAGCCCTGACGGACGCGTTTTTGGTAAAATGGGCCACAGCGAACGCTTTAGCGAAGGTTTATACCGCAATATCGCAGGTAACAAAGATCAAAAAATCTTTATTTCCGGCGTCAACTACTTCAAATAAAACAAATAACGCGCATCTGCTAAGCAGGTGCGCGTTTTAGTTTGCAATTTTACAGTTTAAAAAGCATATCCATAGGGCGGTCTTTCACCGGCTCTATCTTAGCCTTTTTTTCGGGATTATCTATAAGCTCCAGTTCCTCAGGACGGATCTTACCGCATTTATTTTCAAAATCGTCGATGATCCATTTAAGTATCTGTTCGATCTCTTTATTGACAGAACGACCGTTATGATCGGCGATCACTTTTAGCTTTTTCATAATCAAAGGGTGAATACGCAGGGTAAAACGTGTTGGGTCCATAATTGCTCCTCCTTAAAAACCGTATAGACAAAGGTGACGTCAAAAAAATGTCAATCTAGCGTCTTTAAGTTAATTATAGATAAAACAAGCCGCTTTGGCAAGTTGTCACAAAGATTTTTTAGTTACAGAGTTTGATTTGTGATAAAATAATGACAAATGTTAAATATTCGGAGGCAAAAATGAAATTAAACGTAAATAAGGAATACAGCGGTTTTGTAGTCAAACAAACCGACTATATCGATGAGGTGCAGTCAGAGGCGTACCTGCTGGAGCATGTTTACAGCGGCGCCCGGCTTTTGTATTTGGGTAATAACGATGATAACAAGGTTTTCTCTATCAGCTTTAGGACACCGCCCTACGATGATACCGGCGTGGCCCATATCTTAGAACATTCCGTTTTGTGCGGTTCCCGTAAATACAAATTAAAAGAACCCTTTGTCGAGCTGGTCAAAGGCTCTATGAACACCTTCCTCAATGCCATGACCTATCCTGATAAGACGATGTACCCGGTGGCCAGCCGCAACGCCAAGGATTTTCAAAACTTGATGGATGTTTATTTAGACGCGGTCTTTTATCCGCTGATCTACGATAATCCGTATACCTTGCTGCAAGAGGGCTGGCATTACAATATCGACAGCCCCGAGGGCGAGCTAAGCTATAACGGCGTCGTCTATAACGAAATGAAGGGCGTGTTCTCTTCGGCCGATGCTTTACTGGATTACGAAGCGATGCAGGCCTTGTTCCCCGATACGCCGTACCGCTTTGAATCGGGCGGGCATCCTAACGCCATTCCCGAGCTGACCCAGGAAGCCTTTGAGCATTTCCATACAACTTATTACAGCCCCGAGAACGCCTTTATCTATTTGTACGGCGATATGGATATCGAAGCGACGCTGCAATATCTAAACGACGAATATCTGTCCAGCTTCAAACGCACCGGCGCAGTCGAGTCGTCCATTCCTCTGCAAATGCCTCTTGCAAAAACGCAGGAAGTAGTAGGCACTTATCCTGTGGGCAGCGATGAAACCACCGAAGGCAAAAGCTACCACGAGCTGCATATCGCTGTCGGCGACGCCCGTGATGTTAAAACCTCTATGGCACTGCGCGTTTTAGAAAGCGTGCTGCTGGAGGGCAACTCTGCGCCTTTGCGCCTGGCCTTATTGGAAGCAGGCGTAGCGAAGGATATCAGCGGCTCTTATGTGGGCAGCTACCGCCAGCCCATTTTTTCCATCAAAGCGGCAGGCTCCGAGCCGGGGCAGCGTGATAAATTTATCAGCACTATCTACCATACCTTGCAGCAGCTATCTATCGACGGCATCGACAAAGAGCTGTTGGAAGCCCATCTTAACTATATGGAATTCAAGCTGCGGGAAGCCGATTTCGGCGCTTATCCTAAAGGGCTCATCTACGGTATCAGCGTTATGGATTCGTGGCTGTACGATGGCGACCCGTTGGCAGGGCTGCGCTACACCAAAGCCTTGCAGCAGCTGCGCGAAGGCATCAAAACACGCTATTACGAGCAGCTTATCGAAAACTATCTGCTGGATAATACCCATAAAGTCATCGTTACCTTAAACCCCGAGCAGGGTAAGGAAGAACGCGAGCAGGAAGCACAGGCGGCTAAAATGGCAGCCATCAAACAGACTATGGACGCAGCTGCGATAGCCAAAAACATCCAGCTGTGCGACGAGCTGCACCAGCGTCAGGCTTCTGCCGATACGGCCGAGGCTTTGGAAACCATACCGCTGCTGGAACGCGGCGACATCAGGCGCGAGGTGGAAGTTACCGCGACCGAGCTGACGCAGGACGGAGCAAACGACCTGCTGTATGTACCGGCCTTTACTAACAAAATCACTTACCTGAACTGGTATTTCGATCTAAGCGGTATCGACGGCAAGCTGCTGCCGTACTGCTATTTGCTCAGCGACGTGCTGGGTAAGTTCAATACGGATAAATACACCTACCAAGAGCTGGCCACCGTATCAAACAAATACACCGGCGGCGTCTCTTTCCAGCTGCACGCTTACTCGTCAGAGGCCGACGTTAACGACTATACTATCAAATTTACCGTGCAGGCCAAAGCCTTAACAGCCAATCTTGATAAATTATTCGAGATCTTGCAGGCTGTAGCGCTGGGCAGCAAGATAGACGATACTAAACGCCTGAAAGAGATTTTAGACGAAGTAAAAACAGATTGGGACAGCAGCTTTTTCTCGCGCGGGCAAACCGTTGCCTGTAGCAGGCTGGCTTCCTATTTTTCGGCTGCTGCCCGTGTCAACGAGCAGGACCAATACAGCTACTATGAGTTTTTAAAAGAGCTGGCCGCTAATTTTGACGCCAGGGCAGAGGATACCTTAGCAAAATTAAGGCAGCTGGTAGGCGTTTGCTTTGAAAACAGCAAATACCTTTTAGCCTATTCCTGCGAGGAAGGCGAACGGGACGTAGTTTTGCAGCAGGCCTTAAGCTTTGCCGCCAAGCTGCCACAATCGCCGGTAGCAGGGCAGGCACCGCAGCATTTGCCAGCACCCTGTCACAACGAAGGCATTATGACACCGGGCAAGGTGCAGTATGTAGCTGCAGGCGGCGATTTCCGCAAATTTGGCTACAGCTTCCACGGCTCGATGAAGGTGTTGGAAACGATTTTGCGCTACGAATATCTGTGGACGAAGATCAGAGTGCAGGGCGGCGCTTATGGCGCGACGGCACGCTTCGACCGCAACGGTACCATGTTCTTTGCTTCTTACCGCGACCCTAAGCTGAAGGAATCCTTGCAGGCCTATTACGATATGCCCGAATGGCTTAGCAAGCTGACTCTTTCGGAGCGTGAGCTGACGAAATACGTTATCGGCACCATCAGCGGGCTGGATACGCCGCTGACCAACTCCATGCGGCTGGAACAGGCCGGCGTCTACCATTTGAAGCAGGTTGATACTGCCATGCGTCAACAGATGCGCAGCGAGATCATCGACATCACTAACGCCGATCTGCAAAGCCTGGCGCCGCTCATCGCAGCTACCTTAAACGACAAATATCTGTGCGTGGTTGGCAGCAGCCAAAGCATCGAAGCCAATAAAGAAATTTTTGACAAAACGGTGCATATCTAAACCCTTGCTAAGTGAATATAAGTCGGTTAAAAGTCGAACAGGGCACAAGCTGCTTTGTTCGACTTTTACTGTTTTCTGTGCTATATTTGTAGTAATAAGCGAGTGAGAATGGGGGCATACACATGACTCAGGTAGTATTAGGCAAAACAGGCATCACTGTTAATAAAAACGGTTTCGGCGCGCTGCCTATCCAGCGTATCGCACAGGCCGACGCCGTGCGTTTAGTCCGTAAAGCCTTTGAGCAGGGCATAACTTTTTTTGATACGGCCCGCAGCTATACCGACAGCGAAGAAAAGCTGGGCGTAGCTTTGCAGGGTATCCGCGATGAAGTTTTTATCGCTACCAAAACACCGGCAACGACGGCGGCAGGCTTCTGGCAGGACCTGGAAACCAGCCTGGGGCTACTGCAAACAGACCATATTGATATTTACCAGTTCCATAACCCGGCCTTTTGCCCCAAACCGGGCGACGGCAGCGGGCTGTACGAGGCGATGCTGGAAGCTAAAGCTCAGGGCAAGGTGCGCTTTATCGGTATCACCAACCACCGTTTGGCAGTAGCCCACGAAGCTATAGAGTTGGGCCTGTACGACACGCTGCAATTTCCCTTCAGCTACCTGACGACAGACAAAGAGCTGGAGCTGGTGCACGCCTGCGCTAAGCAGCAGATGGGCTTTATCGCCATGAAGGGGCTGGCTGGTGGGCTTATCAACAATTCTGCCGCCGCCTATGCTTATCTGGCCCAGTTCGAGCACGTTCTGCCTATTTGGGGCGTGCAGCGCGAAAACGAGCTGGACGAGTTTTTAAGCTATATCGACGCGCCGCCGGTGCTAAATGACGCCTTGCAAGCGGTCATCGACAAAGACCGTCAGCAGCTTATCGGCAGCTTCTGCCGTGGCTGCGGCTACTGTATGCCGTGCCCGGTAGGTATCGAGATCAACTCCTGCGCCCGTATGTCGCTGATGATAAGGCGCGCCCCGCAGGCAGCGCAGCTGACCGAAAAAGCCCAGGCCATGATGCAGAAGATAGAGGATTGCCTGCACTGCGGCCAATGTAAGGCGAAATGCCCCTATGGGCTTGATACGCCCCAACTTTTGGCAGATAACTACCGCGATTACCGCGAGATACTGGCGGGCAAAGCGTTATAAAAAAACTTAAAGCACAAGGCTTAAACAGGAGCACGGCGGCAACGTTGGTGCTTCTGTTTTTTAACTGGCAAAAAAAATTAATAAATTTTAAAAAAGTAAAAGGAGAAACACGATTTATGGCGAATACAAACAGGTAACCTAAATTGTGAAAACTTAGAGGAGGCAGAAGCATGCACACTTATAGTATGGAGCTTGGCGGTAGAACGCTTACCATGGAAATCGGTAAGGTCGCTAAGCAGGCAAATGGATCAGTATTAGTTCGTTATGGTGACACCGCAGTTATCGTTGCGGTAACCGGTACCAAAACCCCCAGGGAAGGAGTAGACTTCTTTCCGTTGACTGTAGATTTTGAAGAAAAAATGTACGCTGTCGGCAAGATCCCCGGTGGATTTATTAAACGTGAAGGCCGTCCCGGTGAGCAGGCAATTTTGACCAGCCGCCTTATCGACCGTCCGATCCGCCCGATGTTCCCCGATGGTTATCATAATGATGTGCAGATCGTAGCTACTGCCGTATCCGTTGATACTGACAACGCTCCCGATATGCCCGCAATGATTGGCGCTTCCTGCGCTTTGTCCATTTCCGATATCCCCTTCGAGGGTCCTATCGCAGGTGTTCGCGTAGGCCTGGTCGATGGCGAATTCGTTATCAACCCCACAGTGGCCCAAGCTCAGGCCAGCCTTTTGAACCTGGCTGTTGCCGGCACTAAAGACGCTATTTTGATGGTTGAAGCAGGCGCTAAAGAGGTTTCCGAAGAAACCATGCTCGACGCTATCTGGTTCGCCCATGGCGTTATCAAAGAGCTGGTAGCTTTCCAGGAAAAAATCATGGCCGAAGTAGGCAAGCCCAAAATGGAAGTGCCCGTTTATGAGCCTCCTGCTGAGATCGTTGCTGAGATCGAAGCCTTTGGCGGCGAAAAACTGAAAGCTGCTTTGATGGACGCTAACAAACTTGAGCGCGAAGAAAACGTAGCTAAAGTAAAAGCGGAGATCGCGGAAGTATTTATCGCTAAATACCCCGACAACGCCAAAGACGTTGCCTACATCACCCAAAAATTAGTTAAGAAAATCGTGCGCCGCACTATTTCTGTCGATAAGATCCGTCCTGACGGACGTCAACTGGACGAAGTACGTCCTGTAGCCTGCGAAGTAGGCCTGCTGGCCCGCCCGCATGGCAGCGCTTTGTTCACCCGTGGCCAAACCCAGATCCTTAACGTACTGGCACTGGCTCCGCTGCGTGAAGCACAGATCCTTGACGGACTTGGCGTCGAAGACACCAAACGTTATATCCATCACTACAACTTCCCGCCGTACAGCGTTGGCGAATGTCGCCCCATGCGCAGCCCCGGCCGCCGCGAAATCGGCCACGGCGCTTTGGCCGAACGCGCTTTACTGCCGGTGATCCCTTCCGAAGACGAATTCCCATATGCACTCCGCCTGGTTTCCGAAACTTTGGAATCCAACGGCTCCTCCTCCATGGGCAGCGTTTGCGCCAGCACCCTGTCTTTGATGGACGCAGGCGTTCCTATCAAAGCTCCTGTAGCAGGCGTAGCAATGGGCCTTGTTAAAGACGGCGAACATTTCGCTATCCTTACCGATATCCAAGGCCTGGAAGATGCTTTGGGCGATATGGACTTTAAAGTTGCCGGTACTGATAAAGGCATCACCGCTATCCAAATGGATATCAAAATCGACGGTATCAACAAAGATATCTTCACTCAGGCATTGGCACAGGCTAAACGCGGCCGCGACCACATCATGGGCATCATGATGGAATGTATCTCCGAACCGCGCAAAGAGCTGTCCCAATATGCTCCTAAAATCACCACCATCAGCGTTGATCCTGAAAAGATCAGCAAAGTTATCGGCCCCGGCGGCAAAATGATCAAAAAGATCGTTGAAGTGACCGGCGCTAAAATCGATATCGACGACAGCGGTAAAGTATTTATCGCAGCAGTCAACAGCGAATCCGCTGCCAATGCTATCGATATGATCCACGGCATCGTTGCTGATGCTGAAGTCGGCAAAGTTTATACCGGCAAAGTCACCCGTCTGATGAACTTCGGCGCTTTCGTCGAGATCCTGCCGGGCAAAGAAGGCTTGGTCCACATTTCCCAGCTTTCCACCGAGCGTGTGGCTAAAGTTGAAGACGTGGTTTCCGTTGGCGATGAAATCGTTGTCAAAGTTACCGAAATCGACCAAAAAGGCCGTATCAACCTTTCCCGCAAAGCCGTTTTAGCTAACGGTCTGGAGAAATAAGCAATAAATTTAAGATCCCGCTGATACCTTTTCGGCGGGATTTTTTATAAGTGAGGTGCACTATGAAAACAAGAGGCTTTGAAAAAATCAGCAAATATGCTGCTAGCGAATTTCCCATGCCGGAACGCAAAACCCAAAAATCGGCCGGCTACGACATCCACCTGCCCGAAGACATAGAGCTTTTGCCGGGCAAGCTGCAACTGGTGCCCACAGGAATCAAGGCATATATGCTTGATGACGAATACCTGGGCGTGCATATCCGCAGCAGCGTTGCCGTCAAAAAACACATCTCCCTGGTCAATAACCAGGGCATCATCGACGCCGATTATTACAACAACGAAGATAACGAAGGGCACATCATGCTGGCCCTGCTGAATATGGGCACCGAGCCTGTAGTATTGCAAAAAGACGAGCGCGTGGCGCAGGGCATTTTTTACAAATACCTGGTAGCCGACGGCGACGCCGATACCGATAAAGCCGTACGCGGCGGCGGTTTTGGCAGCACTACCAAAGCCTAAAAGGGCAGAGTAGGGCAGCTTATTTTAATTTGACTTTAAAAAAAACACAGACCAAAAGGGAGTTCAACTTAGGGATTTAAGAAAACAAGTAAATTTTTAACCGACTCTCTTCAAGCGGAGAATCGAAAATAAAGACTGCACCGAAGGATAAAACCTTTAGTGCAGTCTTTCTCGTTGATAAAATAATATTTATATCCTGTCGATAGCATTGCTACATATGAATTTCAATTACAACTTCAAAAATCCCTGCTTAAAAGCATCCGGGAATATGAAAGTTTTTTCTCCGGCTGCAAATTTCACACGAATGTGCTTACCAGCCTTATCTATCTTAGTAACTGTACCATCACCGAAACTCTTATGCTTAACCGCATCGCCTTCAGAAATCTCAGGCATAACAAACTCTTCTTCTTTCTCCTCAGCCTTCGGGCTGGTACCATAAATATTTTGACGATCGGCCACTTTTTCCAGCGGAGGCTTAATCCCATACTGCCCTGTAACATAAGTCGTAGCAGTCGGTTTTAGCTCCGACCTTGGTACAACAGGAACAGGCTCAACCTCTTCCTCAATTGCCTCCTCGAAGATAGAGTTGATGGATTCCATGGTGGCTTGTTGATTATAGAACAGTTTGTCATATTCTTCGCGTTTGATTACAGTATCCCATCCACCGATATCCTTACCTTCGTGTTTATCAATACCGGTATAGGAAAGGCTGCTATCTTCGTAGCGCTTGAACTTGAAAATGGCATCATTCATGAGACTCGCATTAAATACCCCAAGGCTACAAAGAAGCTCAAAGTCCTTTACGTCAAGGCCTGTAACTTTTTTGAATAATCCCGGCTCAAGCTGAGTTATAACATCTCTGAGTGACCGTTCACGATAATCGGTCAAATACATGAAAATCGGGACGCGGGTAGCAAACTTTATAAGTTTTTCCTGAATCTGCTTACGAAGGGATTTGTATTCCTTTTCCTCTTCTGAGATCTCCTTTTTTTCCTTGGGGGTCATCTTTTCGGCATCTTTCTTGGCCTTCTTTACCGATTCTGACTTGTTAATGATGGTCTGAATATCCTGATTAAGCGAGCGGAAACCTTCAATGTTCATAAGAGCGTCGAGAGCATCTTTATTGCTCATCAGGCGCTGAAGAGTATCATTATCGACGTTAACCATCAATGCAGATTCCCAGCGCTTTGCAAGCAGTGTAGCAGAAGTTCCGGCCATTGCAATATCAAGAATATCCTGCGCATTAATCTGCCTCATGGTGCTACCATCATAGGCCAACACTGGGAGGAAATTGATGAACTCGGTCACCTTCTTTTCTGGATTACTCTCATCCACGTTCAAGCGGCAGGAGTAGTCAGAAATCTGGCGCAGTGCCCTGTCTAAAGCAAAGTCAAAGACATAGCATTCCTCTTTCATGATCGTGTCTTTGCCTTCTTCATCTTTGACTACCCAAGGAGACTGGACTCGAAAGGCCGCTTGGAAATAAGTCTCTGGGCTCTTAAGGTTACGCAGCATGAATATGCCTGTCCACGGCTTTACGGTAACGCCCGTAGTCAGCTTGCCGCAGGTGAGGGTGATGGTGTTTGTCTCCAATGGATTTCCCATAGCATGCTGTACCGGATAGAGGGCATCCATACCTATACCAGCCCCTGCTCCAGCACAAACGAGGACTTTATATTTCTGGTTATAGTAACCGTTCTGCTTTTGCATCATCAGGTTGTACATGGCCTGACAGGATGCAACATTCGGCAAAAACCAGATTGTGTGATTCAGAACATTCAATAGGCGTGTATCAGAGAACGGCATGGGAGGGCGCTTATCCTGACCAAGTCTCATATCATCGACATTGGACGGGAGATAAGAGCCACGAATCAGATCGAGCCATTTCTGCACTTCGTTTTCGTAAGTGAACTTAGCCTCTTCACCTTTACCCTTGGCAGAAAAGAACAAATTTAAGTCGAACTCGTTAAACTCGCCTTGCATGGCAATCTGGCGAATGCTGTCTGGTATCCGGTAAGTGAGCATGACCATTCTTGGCAACGACAAATAGGGATTGCCAGAGCCTTTCCAGCTTTCCTTTGCACGTTGCTCGTCAGAATATGTCCAGTTGTATATCTGATCTTCTATAAACTCACCACTATTAATGGCGCGGAAAGGTGTGCCGGAAAGGAATAGATAATAACTGGCTGTGATCGGAAGGAATGTTTCGTTGTAGGCGTTATCTGCCTCGTCCTTCTTGTACTTCTCCATATCGAATTCGACTGCTTCTTCTTCGTCGGGATTCTCAAAGAGTTTCTTGGCATTTTCTCTCCATGCGCCAAAGTGATACTCATCGAAAATAACCAAGTCCCAATTGTCCGCATGGATAAATTCGTTTTTGGCCTTTATGCCACCATTCTCGTTGGTACCCAGTAGGTCTTGGAAGGAACCGAAAACGACGATAGGCTTCTTTTTATCGCACTTCGCGTAGGCCTGATCGAGGTTAGCATTATTGTTGTGCGCGTCCTTATTGGAGACGAACTGCCAACCTTCGAAATCAACATGGGAGAGCAAATCATCGCTCCATGCGGATTCAACAGCGGGCTTAAAGGTAAGCACCAGCACTCGCTTGAAGCCCATCTTTTTTGCAAGCTCGTAAGATGCGAAAGTCTTATGGCGCTGTGGAGGCGGCTGTGTTTTTGGCGGCGGTACGCAGGGTGGCAACAGGCAGGTATTTTCCCCGGTTTTGTGATTTGGACGCGGCACTGGGCGAGGAGCAGCGGGCGCGAAGAATACGGGCAGGGACAGGGGCAGCAGTAAGTCAGGCTGTACCTGTTGACCGTGAGGGTAACCAACGCCGGGTACGGGAGCTGATCGAGCGACTGGCTCAGCGAGGCAAGTAGTTTTAAAAGTAGCTGCAAAGCGGCGTGGTATTTTTGACCGCGAAGGCAACAGAATATAATCGCTGCCATAATAAAACAAGCCCTGCCTGTAAAGGCAGGGCTTGCTGTGGCTAAACGCCGTTGTTATTGAGTTACTTTTTTGAAGTAGCCGTTGATGAACATCAGATAGAAGGCTACGGAGATGGCCAGTGTTGCCAGCTCGGCTAAAGGCACGGACAGCCAGATGCCGTTGATACCCATCAGTGACGGCAGGGTAAACAGTGCTGCCAGCACGAAGATGAGCGAACGCAGCAGCGAGATGATGCCTGCTACGAGGCCGTTGCCGATGGCTGTGTAGAAACCGGCGATAAAGATGTTGAAGCCCAGGAAGATAAAGCAGTAGGAGAACAGCCTGAAGCCGTGGGTGGCCAGGTCGATCACCTGCTGGTTATCGCCGATGTACCAGGATATGATGTTGGCGCCGTAAAAACGGGCTACGGTGAAGACTGCCAGGGAGCCAAAGAGAATGGCTTTTTTACAGTGGTCGATGATCTCGCTGAGCCGTTTTTTGTTTTGCGCGCCGTAGGCATAGCTGATTACCGGCTGTGCGCCTGTGGCGATACCAAGATAGATGCTGATGAGGAAGTAGAAGATGTTGATGTTGACGGCCATAGCCGCAACGCCGTCCTCGCCGGCAAACTTGATAATGGCGATGTTAAAGAAGACTGTGACGATACCGGTAGAAAGCTCGGTGAGCATTTCGCCGGCGCCGTTAAAGCTTGATTTGAGAAAGTAGGTAACATCCCAACGGAATTTGGTAAACTGGAGGTTGGTGTCGTAAAGCTTAAAGTACGCCAAGCCCATTAAAGCACTGACCGCGATAGAGGTGATGGTGGAGATAGAAGCACCGAACACGCCCCAGCCCAAAACGACGATGGTGTAATAGTCGAGTACGATATTAAGGATAAAGCCTGTTAAGGACATGGCCAGCGAGTAGGCAGGTCTGCCGTCAAGGCGGATGTAATACTCGAGGAACAGTTTGACAGCCAGAATAGGCGTGCCGAGAACCATATATTTAAGGTAAGTTTTACAATCTTCAAACAGCACAGCTGTAGAGCCTAAAGAGTAGATGATACGATCAAGATTAAAATAGGCTATGATTGCAAAAATTGCCGTAAATCCGGTCAGGAACCAAAACATTGAGGTGAAGTAGGTATTAGCCAGATGACGTTTGCCTTCGCCCAGCTTGATGCCAACCAGAGCACAGGAGCCGCAGGTGAACATTACTGCCAGGCCCCAGATAAGATTGGAGTAAGGCAGGACGATGTTGATGGCGGCCATGGCGTTGGTAGAGACATATTGAGCCAGGAACCAGCTGTCGATAGCTGAGTAGAATGATACCAGTACCATCGTAACGACCGATGGGAAGATATATAAGATAAAATCGGAGAAGCTTTGTTTAACGTTTATTTTGCTGTACATTTGGGGCACCCTTTCCGAAACTTGCGCAAGTTCCTGTATCTATATCCTACCTTAGGGGCTGATATTTAGGCAAATTAGGAAAACGGAGGAGATTGAAGGAGATTGAAGGAGATTTGAGGAGTTTGAGAAAAAAATTTGCTTTTTGGATTTTAAATCGTGATAGGCGGCTTAAATGGCCTTTAGTTACAAAAAAAGTAAAAAAAGTTGCATTATACAAAAATTTAACATTTTTGTTTGACAAGAGTATATGGTAGAGATATAATAAATCTAATAAAATATTCTTTGGATAGAGGAGCGGAAAACAATAGTACTTCGGGGAGAGGGATCGCTGAAACGAAGGAAAGGGTAACCGCCGAAGTATAACGGCAGCCGTGCAGTTATGCTGGGCCGTCGGTGAAGAACCGCCGGACTGTCGCCTTAGTTGGCGGAGGGCTATCTCAACTATGCAAATTATTTTTGTATACAACATTGCTGTTGACCGTTGAGGATGCTCTCAACGGTTTTTGATTTTTATAAGGAGCGTGAGGCTGATGATTAAGGTTTTGGTAAATGGCGCGCTGGGCCGTATGGGCAGCGAGGTTGTAAAAACTGTTTTGGAGCAGGAGGATATGGAGCTGGTTGCCGCCGTTGACGCTTTTGGCAAGGATAAGATGATTGCGGTAAAGCACGGCAATATGATGGCTGTGGCTACCGATCTGAAGGCTAAGCTGGCTGTTGTTAAAGTTGACGTGGTAGTTGACTTTACCCGCCCCGACGTGGTGATGGATTCGCTGCGGGTGGTGCTGGGCGCCGGTGTCCGCGCCGTTGTGGGCACTACCGGTTTTAGCGAGGCCGATTTGGCAGAGCTGGACAAGCTGGCCAGGGAGAATAACACTGGTATTTTAGTAGCGCCGAATTTTGCGCTGGGCGCTATTTTAATGATAAAATTAGCTTGTGAGGCTGCTAAGTATTTCCCTAATGTGGAGATAATTGAGCGCCATCACGATAAGAAGCTGGATGCCCCTTCGGGCACGGCTGTAATAACTGCCCAAAAGATCGCCGAGGTGCGCCAGGCTATGCACCAGGGCAACCCGGATGAGAAGGAGCTGCTGGCAGGTGCCCGCGGCGCTGATTATGAGGGGATGAAGATCCACAGTGTGCGTTTGCCCGGCTATGTGGCTTCGCAGGAGGTTATTTTTGGCAGTCAGGGCGAGACTTTGCGCATCAGCAACGAGCCGGTGAACCGCGAGTGCTATATGCCAGGTGTGATGCTTGGCTGCCGCAGGCTGCTGGATACGGTTGGTTTGACTTACGGCTTGGATAAGCTGTTATAATTAAATTTACGGAGGGGAACACGATGAAAAAGTATAATGTAGCGATTTTGGGTGCTACCGGAGCGGTAGGGGCCGAGTTTTTGAAGCTGATCGAGGAAAGAGATTTTCCGTTTGGGGAATTGCGCCTGCTGGCTTCTAAACGCAGTGCCGGTAAACAGATAGATTTTATGGGTAAGACTTATACGGTAGAAGAGGCGACTTATGATTCTTTTGCCGGTATTGATATCGCGCTTTTTGCGGGCGGTTCTATTTCGAAGGATTTTGCGCCGCACGCCGTTAAGGCGGGTGCCGTTGTTATTGATAATTCCAGCGCTTTCCGTATGGACCCTGAGGTGCCGCTGGTGGTGCCCGAGGTCAATCCGCAGGCTATTTTGAAGCATAAGGGCATTATTGCTAATCCTAATTGCTCTACTATTATTATGGTAATGGCTTTAAAACCTATCTATGAGCTGGCTAAAATCAAACGTATCATCGTGTCTACTTATCAGGCTGTTTCGGGTGCCGGCAAAGAGGGCATCGACGAGCTGGACGCTCAGGTGCTTGCGCACAGCGCAGGCCAGGAGATGGTGGCTAATATCCTGCCTTCGGCCAGTGCTGCCAGGCATTATCCTATTGCTTTTAACCTGATACCCCAAATAGATGTTTTCTGCGATAATCTTTATACTAAAGAAGAAATGAAGATGGTCAACGAGACGAAAAAGATCATGGAAGATGAAGATATGCGCATTACGGCTACCACGATCCGGGTACCGGTTTACCGCAGCCATTCGGAGTCGGTGAACATCGAGCTGGAAAAAGACGTGGAGCTGGACGTTATGCGTGCTGCTTTGGCGCAGTTCCCGGGCGTTACGCTGCAAGACGAGCCTGAGAAGCAGGAATACCCGATGCCGTTATATACTTCTGAAAAAGATGATGTTTATGTTGGGCGTTTGCGCAGGGACGAGTCCTGCGAGAAGTCATATAATATGTGGGTAGTTGGCGACCAGATCCGTAAGGGTGCGGCGCTGAATACTTTGCAGATCGCTGAGACGATGATCAAAAACGGCTGGATCTAAGCCGGAGCTAAGATAGGAGCGCGACATTTTTAATGAAAATTTTAGTACAAAAGTTTGGCGGCACGTCGGTTGCTTCGCCGGAAGCACGCGTTGCTGTTAAGGATAAGGTGCAGAAGGCTGTGCGCAGCGGTTTTGCACCGGTGGTTGTGGTATCGGCTATGGGCCGCAAGGGCGAGCCTTATGCTACTGATACTTTGATTGGCGTTTTGAAGGAAACTAACCTTTCGGTAAATGTGCGCGAGCTGGATATGATGATGTGCTGCGGCGAGATGATGGCAGCTTGTGTGATGGCGGCTACTTTGCAGCAGTTTGGCATCAACGCTATGGCGCTTACGGGCGGCCAGGCGGGCATTATTACTGATTCGCAGTTTGGCGCGGCCCGCATTAAAAATATCAATGTGAGCAATTTGCACCATTTGCTGGAGTCGGGCGTGATACCTATTGTGTGCGGCTTCCAGGGAATGACTGAAAACAATGGTAAGTTTACTACTTTGGGACGCGGCGGCAGCGATACGTCGGCTGCTGCGCTTGGTGCGGCGCTGCATGCGGAGTGTGTAGAGATCTACACCGACGTTGAGGGCATTATGACTGCCGACCCCCGCCTGGTAAAAGAGGCTTCTATCTTAAAGCAAATTTCCTACAGCGAGGTTTGCCAGATGGCGCATCAGGGCGCTAAGGTCATCCACCCACGGGCGGTGGAGATAGCGATGAAGAAAAACATCCCGCTGGTGGTAAAATCCACGTTCAGCGATGCTCCCGGTACGCTGATCACTAATGATTGCGAGGAGACCGAGGAGGATACGACGATCAATGAGCGTTTGGCCAGTGGTGTAACGCATCTTACCGATTTGGCGCAGTTTAAGGTGGCGCTTAACCCGGAAGATATCGCCAGCGGCCGCAAGCTGTTTGAGGACCTGGCTGATGCGGGCATCAGCGTTGGTTGTTTGAACCTGTCGGAGAGCAGCGCGATGTTTGCGGTGTTTACCGGCGATGTTGAGCATACGAACAAGGTGCTGGACGGTACTGAGTTTGAGTATGTGCTGACT
>PPYE01501715.1_pt1 | contig 51038 bp, 46 predicted proteins | sample 1559881 | NCBI WGS metagenome assembly PPYE01 (sample SAMN08240022, study PRJNA423297) | Human gut metagenome, whole genome shotgun sequencing project.
GAGATTTCAGAGGAACTTGAAGAAGAGGAAGATGTTATTGCACAAATGATCCGAGAGATGGGAGAAGAGAGGGCAGCGGGCAAAGAAGAACAATAGAAAATACATATTTGGGGCTGTCGGGAAATAGATGGTTCTAAATAGGGGGCAGATGTGACTCGCACGAGTTGCATCTGCCCCCAAAACTTTCCCGTTATCCCAATTCTGAATAGCCGGTAAACCTGTAAACTTAAAAATTTTTCAAACCCACAGGAATAAACTTTCACTTCTCTCATATACATGGGATAAAGAGGTGGACAAGATGAATGAAGAGAGAAGAAAACAGCAGATCCTTCACATTCTGGCGGCCGGAATCCGCAAGGTGATGGAGGAAGCGCACCTGGACTATGGAAAGCTCCAGGAGATCCGGCTGCGAACAGATCAGCCGCTTCTGATCCTGTATCAGGGAGAAGAATTATTTTTGCCTGCAGGACGGGCGAAAAAGCATATGGTGACAAAAGAAGAGATAAAGGAGACGCTGGAATACAGCAGTCATTATTCCCTTTATGCGTATGAAAATGAAATCCGGCAGGGATTTCTGACAGTGGAAGGAGGACATCGTGTGGGGGTGGCAGGAAAAGCAATATTAGAACAGGAAAAGGTGAAAAGTCTGCAGCATATCTCGTCTGTAAATATCCGGATGTCACATGAAATTCCCGGATGTGCGGACAGGCTGCTTCCGATGATCACAAAGAACAGAGAGGTATGTCATACACTGATCATCTCTCCGCCATGTGGTGGAAAGACAACGCTGATCCGGGATTTGATCCGGCAGATTTCAGACGGGAATGCGCATGTGAAAGGATGCACGGTAGGGGTTGTGGATGAACGCTCCGAGATCGGAGGCTGTTATCTGGGAGTGGCACAGAATCATCTGGGGAGCAGGACGGACATTCTGGATTGCTGTCCAAAAGCAGAGGGCATGATCATGCTGATCCGATCGATGTCCCCAAGAGTTCTGGCTGTGGATGAGATCGGGGCCCAGGAGGAGATCCGTGCCGTAGAGTATGCTATGCAGTGCGGTTGTAAGCTGATCGCCAGTGTACATGGGAATTCGATGGCAGAGATCGCGTCCAAGCCGGGACTGGGGGAACTGGTGAGACAGCGGCGCTTTGAGCGCTATGTGGTACTGGAGAACAGAGAACATCCGGGAGAAATCAAAGAGATTTTCGATGAGCGGGGGAGTCTTTTATGCAGAAACTGATCGGCTGCATTCTGATTCTTTTGTCAACCACGGCAGGGGGATTTTTATATGGCGTGGAACAGCAGCAGTATCTGGAAAAACTGATGTACATCCGCCATATTCTGGAACTGATCCAGGGAGAAATCGAATACAGCGGCGCACCTCTTTTTGAGGTTTTTGGAAAAACTGCAAACCGGGTGCAGGAGCCTTATCGCAGCTGGATGCTGGATCTCCAAAGAAGGGTGGAGGCAAGAGGCGGGCAGAGTTTTCGGGGGATCTGGGAGGTGTGCACGGAAACAAAATTAAAGGAGCTTCATCTTAAGAGCAGGCATATGAGAGAACTTTCGGAGGTGGGGATGTATCTTGGACAGATGGATGTGAGGACAGGCAGAACAAGTATGCAGATGTATCTTGAGAATCTGGGGGCAGAAATCGAAGAAACCCGGCAGGAGATCACGGCAAAAAAGAGAATCGGAAACTGGCTCGGCGTGATGAGCGGATTGTTTCTGGTGATCGTATTATTTTAAGAAGAATTTTGCCGGGAAATCAGACAGGAGGAATTCATGACGATCGGTGTTATTTTTAAAATTGCCGCAGTCGGCATTCTGGTTTCTATTTTGAGCCAGGTATTAAAACACAGCGGAAGGGAAGAACAGGCGTTTCTGACAAGCTTTGCAGGTCTGATTCTGGTATTGTCCTGGGTGCTCCCATATATTTATGAGTTGTTTGCGTCCATGAAGCGCCTGTTTTCACTGTGAAGAGGGAGGCGGATATGAGTGTATTGCAGGTCAGTCTGATCGCGATGGTGGCGGTTCTTCTGGCAATTCAGCTCAAAGGAGGAAGAGCGGAGTACGGATTTCTGATAAATCTGGCGGCAGGCATCTTTCTTTTTTTCTGCATTGTGGGAAAACTGGAAGTGTTTATTCGGGCAGTGGAACAGATTCAAAGCTTTCTGACTCTTGATACGGAATATATTGCCATCATGCTCAAAATGGTCGGCATCACGTACATTGCACAGTTTTCTTCCGGAATCTGCAAAGATGCCGGGTATCAGGCGATTGCAGCGCAGATCGAGATATTTGGCAAGCTGGCGATCCTTGTGGTGGGGATGCCGGTCCTTCTTGCCCTTTTGGAAACAATTCAGGAGTTTCTGTTATGAGAAAATATGGGATATTCGGCATTCTCTTTTTGAGCCTGTGCCTGTTTGGGGCGGTACATACAGCGTATGCTGCAGAAGAGGAAGAAAGCCTGCAGATCACACAGGAAGAGCTGTTGGACGAATTTGATTTTTCAGATCTCGATGACAGTCTGAAAAAGATGTTTCCACGGGAAAAAATGACCTTCCGGGATGTTGTGGAGACGCTTGTGTCAGGTGATTTGAAAAAAGCGGGGGAGCAGTTTACAGGCTTTCTTTTCGATCAGTTTTTCTATGAACTGCAGACACACCGGAAACTTCTGGTATATCTGATTTTGATCGCGGTGATTGCTGCGGTGTTTGCAAATTTTTCCGGCGCCTTCGGAGAACGTCAGGCTTCAGAGATTGCGTTTTATATTCTTTATATGCTGCTTATCGCACTTTGTCTGAACGGGTTCCGATTGGCAGTATCCGAGATGGAGACTTCGTTAAACTTCCTGCTGGAATTTATGAAGGTGCTTTGTCCGACGTATTTTTTAGCAGTTACAGCAGCTTCCGGAAGTGTGACATCCATGTTTTTCTTTGAGGTGGTACTATTTCTGATCTTTCTGGCAGAGGCGGTAATCCTGAATTTTCTGGTGCCTCTCGTCAATGTCTATATAATGATCCAGGTGATGGGCAATTTTACCGGAGAAGAATTTTTGTCGCAGTTTGCTGAGCTTCTGGAAAAACTGACGGGCTGGACGCTAAAGACCATGCTGGCGTGTGTGATCGGGATCAATGTCGTACAGGGAATCCTTTCTCCTGCACTTGACTCCCTGAAACGAAGTTTTGTTACAAAAACAGTGGAGGCGATACCGGGACTTGGAAACATGGCAGGTTCCGTGATGGATGTCGTACTTGGAACGGCAGTTCTGATAAAAAATGGGATTGGAATGGCAGGCGCGGTGATCGCAGCGGGTATCTGCATTATCCCGATCGTGAAGCTTCTTCTTCTGGCGTTTTTGTATAAAACGGTGGCGGCGGTGACACAGCCGATATCGGACAAACGAATTACAGCATGTATCGGAGGGGTCAGTGAGGGATATGAAATGCTTGTGAAAGTAATGGCGACCACAGGGATTTTGTTTTTGCTGACCATCGCTGTGGTCGCGGCTTCTGCCACGTAAAAGGAGGGAGAAGACCTTGAAAGAACTCTATCAGTGGCTTCAGGATCTGGCGGTCTATCTGATTCTTGTCAGCGCCATTTTGCAGGCACTTCCACAGGAATCGTACCAAAAATATATCCGGTTCTTTTCCGGACTGGTACTGATCATTCTTCTGATGACTCCGCTGTTAAGGCTGACCGATATGGAGGACAGTTTTAGAAGTCGGGTACAGGAACAGAACATGGAACAGGAGAGCGCTTCTTTTTTGGAAGAAATCCGGGAGAAGCAGGAAGAAGGAAAGGGAGAGATGACCCTGGAGACGGAAGAAAAGGAGCAGATTGAAGTGGAGGAGATTCAGATTGGAGAATAAATGGAAGCAGTGGATTTCCGGATTTGGAAAAAAAGGAAAACTGCCGGCAAAACAGCAGCTTTTGATCCTGCTTTTGGCAGGAATCCTGTTGGTGGTGGTCGTTTCCCCGGTTCCGGATCAGAAAGATCCGGAAATCGGGACAGGGGCGGGACAGGAAGAAACGGAAACAGAAGGGGGAGAGGCGACAGAACAACAGTATGAAAGATTGCTGGAAAAAAGGGTGGAAGATACCCTGGAATGCGTGGAGGGAGTCGGGAAAGTAAAGGTGATGCTCACCTTGAAATCTTCGGAAGAGAAAGTGGTGGAAAAGGACAGCCAGAGGGAAGAAAATGAAATCACAGAGGAAGACAGTAAAGGAGGGAGCAGGGTTTCAGAAGATCGTTCGCTGAGTCATACCAGTATTTATGAGCAGAAATCCGATGGGACACAGACGCCTTATGTGAGTAAGGAAATGGCGCCGGAGATTGAGGGAATGGTGATTGCAGCTGATGGAGGAGATGATCCGGTCGTGGTAAAAAATCTGACAGAGGCAGTGCAGGCATTATTCGGAGTGGAGGCGCATAAGATTAAAATAATGAAACGGACAAATGCATAAAACAGAAGGAAAAAGAGGAGGATATGATTTTGAAACGATTATTTAAGAAAAACCAGATCATTATTACAGCGCTGGCGGTGATGATCGCGATCGCAGGATATCTGAACTATTCAGGACGCCTGTTCGGAGCAAAAGAAGATGGGGCAAAAGAGGCGAGTGCCGGAACCGCCAATCAGGAACTTTTGGATATCTCGGCAGAAGATCTGGAGACAGACGGAGAGATTGCGAGCAATGATTCCGAAGTGGAGGGGACACCGGGGGAGGCTGTTTTGACCAGCGGTGAGGCGGAAAATACCGTAGCGCAGGCAAAAGTTGCCAGAGAACAGATGCGTTCGCAGAACAAAGAAACGCTCCAGGCGATCATTGACAACGCGAATATCAGTGAAGAAGAAAAGAAGGATGCGATCGCACAGATGCTGCAGATGACACAGCTTTCAGAGCAGGAAGTGGCGGTGGAGACATTGATGGCATCGAAAGGCTTTTCTGAATCTGTTGTCAGTCTGACCGCTGATTCTGCGGATATTGTGGTGAATGCAGCGGAATTAACAGATGCAAATCGTGCCCAGATCGAGGATATCGTGACCAGAAAAACAAACATTGCTCCGGAAAAGATCGTCATCACACCGATCCATGAGACTGCAGAAGCCGAAAAATAAAGAAATTTGGATTGCGGCAGAGAAATGCTTGTGATACACTAAAAGGACATGTGAAGTTTTATAGAACAGGAGAAGAAGTAAGATGTCAGATATTACAAAGGAGATAGAAAAACGAAGGACATTTGCCATTATATCCCATCCGGATGCCGGTAAGACGACATTGACGGAGAAGTTTCTTTTATATGGAGGAGCAATCAATCAGGCAGGTTCCGTAAAGGGAAAGGCGACCGCAAAGCATGCGGTTTCCGACTGGATGGAGATTGAAAAGGAGAGAGGTATCTCAGTTACATCGTCTGTGCTGCAGTTTAATTACGGCGGATATTGCATCAATATTCTGGATACACCGGGACATCAGGATTTCTCGGAGGATACCTACCGTACACTGATGGCTGCAGACTCTGCGGTGATGGTCATTGATGCCTCCAAGGGTGTGGAGGCCCAGACGAGAAAATTATTTAAAGTCTGTGTGATGCGCCATATTCCGATTTTTACATTTATCAACAAAATGGACCGGGAAGCCAAGGATACATTCGATCTTCTTGACGAGATCGAAAAAGAGCTGGGGATTGCAACCTGCCCGGTGAACTGGCCGATCGGCTCCGGAAAAGAATTCAAAGGAGTGTTCGACCGTCAGAAGCAGGAGGTCGAGCTGTTCTCGGATACGAAAAAAGGAACTTCTGTGGGAGAAGTCAAAAAGGTAGATATCAACAACCCGGAGATCGACTGGCTGATCGGTACAGAAGCAAAAGTGACACTGGAAGAAGAGATTGAGCTTTTAGACGGAGCGGCTGCGGAGTTTGATCAGGAGCTGGTGAGCAAAGGAGAACTTTCTCCGGTATTTTTCGGTTCTGCACTGACCAACTTCGGAGTGGAGACATTTTTGCAGCATTTCCTTGCAATGACATCGTCTCCTCTTCCGAGAATGTCAGATCAGGGACCGATCGACCCGATGAAGGAAAAAGATTTTTCGGCATTTGTATTTAAAATCCAGGCCAATATGAATAAAGCACACCGTGACAGGATCGCGTTTATGCGGATCTGTTCCGGTGAGTTTGAAGCCGGGATGAATGTGTATCATATCCAGGGGGGCAGAGAAGTACGCCTTTCCCAGCCGCAGCAGATGATGGCAAGCGAGAGAAAAATGATTGACAAAGCCTATGGCGGAGATATCATCGGAGTATTTGATCCGGGTATCTTTTCGATTGGTGACACGCTGACAACTTCAAAGGAGCGGTTTGTATATGAAGGAATCCCGACCTTTGCGCCGGAGCATTTTGCCAGAGTGCGTCAGGTGGATACGATGAAGAGAAAACAGTTCGTTAAGGGAATCAACCAGATTGCGCAGGAGGGTGCGATCCAGATCTTCCAGGAATATAATACAGGTATGGAGGAGATTATAGTAGGAGTAGTCGGTGTCCTTCAGTTTGATGTGCTCAAATACCGCCTGGAAAATGAATACAAGGTGGAGATTCGTCTGGAAAATCTGCCGTATGAGTATATCCGCTGGATCGAAAATGAAGAGATCGATATGAACCGTCTGGTCGGAACTTCGGACATGAAGAAGATCAAGGATCTCAAAGACAGACCGCTGCTTCTCTTTACACATGAGTGGAGCATCCGGATGACACAGGAGCGGAACGAAGGGCTGATCCTGTCAGAATTCGGGCGCTCATGACCCTTGTCAATGCAGGGCATGTCTGATATAATATGAAAAGAAGATTAGCGCAAACAGTAGACACAAACAGGAGGGTCTTATCATGGCAAAGGACGAAAGAAATATTTATACAATACAGGATGACTCCAGCATGGGAGAAGTAAAAATAGCAGATGAAGTGGTTGCAATCATCGCAGCACTTGCCGCTACAGAGGTAGAAGGTGTGGCATCTATGGCAGGCAATATTACCAACGAGCTGATCAGCAGACTGGGAATGAAAAATCTTTCCAAAGGTGTGAAAGTAGACGTGCTGGAAGGCGTTGTGACAGTATCTCTGGCACTGAACATGAAGTATAATTACAGCATCATGGATGTATCGGCCAAGGTACAGGAAAAAGTAAAGAGCGCTGTGGAGAACATGACAGGACTGGAAGTTGCGGATGTCAATGTGAAAGTGGCAGGCGTGGAGATGGAGAGTCAGGAGTCTGCAAAATAGAAATTCATTGCAAAAGACAGGACAGCTGTAGTATAATAAAGGATGTCGCAGGACATCCTTTTTCTGTTTTAGAAAAAGCAAAAGCCCTGCAAAAAGAAATATGGACGAAAGAAGCATAAGGGACGGAAGGAGCCGATATGGTAAGAACAGAACTTCGGGAGCACATTTTTAAGATGTTGTTCCAGATTGAATTTAATACATTAGAAGAGATGCCAAAGCATCTGGAATTGTACTTTGAAGAGCTGACAAGCGCAAAAGAGAAGGATAAAGAGTACATACAGAAAAAGCTGGAAGCAGTGATCGAAAAGCTGGAAGAGATCGATGCGATTTTGAATGAAAAAGCAACAGGATGGAAAACCTCCAGAATGAACAAGGTCGATCTGGCGATCCTCAGACTTGCGGTTTATGAGATCAAGTGGGATGATGATGTTCCTGTAAAAGTTGCAATCAATGAGGCAGTGGAACTTGCGAAGAAATTCAGCGGGGAAGAAGGTCCTGCATTCGTAAACGGAGTACTTGCCAAGATTGCAGATTAAAGATGGCGGGGCGGACAGATGTTGAAGAATGTCTACACAGTAAAACAGGTCAATGCCTATATCAAGAATATGTTTACACAGGATTTTATGCTGAACCGGCTGTACGTCAAAGGGGAAGTGTCCAACTGTAAATATCATCCATCAGGGCATATATATTTTTCATTAAAAGATGAGTCCGGCACGATAGCCTGCGTGATGTTCGCAGGCTCACGGTCAGGGCTTTCTTTTCGTATGCAGGAAGGACAGCAGGTGGTTGTTCTCGGCTCGGTCAGTGTCTATGAGAGGGATGGCAGATACCAGATGTATGCCAGAGAGATCATTCTGGACGGAGCAGGAGAGCTGTACTTAAAGTTTGAAGCGTTAAAAAAAGAGCTGGAAGAGATGGGGATGTTCGCACAGGAGTACAAGCGACCGATTCCGCAGTTTGTAAAAAAAGTCGGGATCGTGACTGCATCTTCGGGAGCTGCGGTGCGGGATATCATCAATATTGCCGCCAGAAGAAATCCGTATGTACAGCTGATCCTCTGTCCTGCCAAGGTGCAGGGAGAAGGCGCAGCGGAAAGTATCGTACAGGGAATCCGGATGCTGGAAGAACAAGATGTGGACGTTATGATCGTGGGACGCGGAGGCGGATCGATCGAGGATCTGTGGGCATTCAATGAAGAGATCGTTGCGCGTGCGATTTTTGAGAGCCGGGTGCCTGTGATTTCCGCAGTAGGGCATGAGACGGATACGACGATCGCGGATTATGTGGCGGATCTTCGGGCTCCGACTCCTTCTGCGGCTGCAGAGCTTGCGGTATACGAATATCAGGCTGCAGAGAATCTGATGAAGGAGTATCAGATGCGTTTGAGCAGTGCGGTTTTGAAAAAGGCGGAACAGAACCGTCAGTATTTGAAACAGGCGGCACTGAAACTGCGGCTGTTTCACCCAAGGCAGAAGCTCCTTGAGAACAGGCAGTATGCCTCAGATCTGGAACTGCAGCTGCGCAGCCGGATGGAAGAGATCCTTCAGCAAAAGAGACACCAGTTTGCTCTTTATGTGGAAAAGATGAAGGGATTATCCCCGCTGGAAAAGCTGAACCAGGGATATGCTTATGTAGAAGATAAGAAAGGCCGCCCGGTGCGGCAGATTGCAGATGTAAAAGAAGGAGATGCGATCCGTATTTATGTATCGGACGGAATGATCGAAGCGCAGGTAAAAGGAATGACAGAAGAAATCCAATATCACGCATAAAGGAGGCAGACATGGAAAATCAGGAACAGAATACACCCGGTCTGGAGAAATTGTTTGCAAGACTGGAAGAAGTGACAGCTGACATGGAAAAGTCAGACATTACTCTGGAAGAGTCTTTTGCATTATATAATGAGGGAATGCAGCTGTTAAAGCAGTGTAATGAGACCATTGACGCAGTAGAAAAGAAAGTTCAGGTTCTGGACGAGAATGGAGAAGTTCATGAGTTTTAAGGAGATACAAAAAGAAAAAACAGCACAGATCGAACAGATTTTAAAAGCATATCTGCCCAGGGTGCAGGGGTATCAGGAAGTGATCATGGATGCCATGAGCTACAGTATGCTGGCAGGGGGAAAGCGTCTGCGCCCAATGCTGATGCAGGAGACATATCGGATGTTTGGCGGAGCGGACAGGGTGATCGAGCCGTTTATGGCTGCCATTGAGATGATCCATACCTATTCCCTTGTTCATGATGATCTGCCTGCCATGGATAATGATGAGTATCGCAGGGGACGAAAGACGACCCATGTGGTATATGGGGAAGATATGGGAATCCTGACAGGGGATGCGCTTCTCAATTATGCATTTGAGACAGCGGCATCGGCATTTGAGATGGCGCCAGAGAAGAGTCTTCTGACCGGAAAAGCAATCCGTATCCTTGGACAAAAAGCAGGGATCTACGGAATGATCGGCGGTCAGGTGGTGGATGTAAAATCTTCCGGTAAGAAAATTGACGGAGAGAAGCTGGAGTTTATCTACCGTTTAAAAACAGGAGCTCTGATCGAGGCTTCCATGATGATCGGAGCAGTTCTGGCAGGAGCGGACGATGAGTGTGTACAGGCAGTGGAAGAGATTGCAGCAAAAGTGGGAATGGCTTTTCAGATCCAGGATGATATTCTGGATGTGATCAGTACCACTGAAGTGCTCGGAAAACCGGTGCACAGCGATGAGAAAAATGAAAAAATGACGTATGTTGTGTGGAAAGGGCTGGATGTGGCCAAACAGGAGGTGGAGCATTTGTCCAGAAAAGCCATCTCAGACTTAAGAGCACTGAATCCAACAGATGATTATCTGGAGATTTTGCTGGAGTCATTGATATACAGGGAAAAATAAGGGGGCATACCTTATGCTATTAGAAAAGATTCAAAAAGAAAATGATATCAAACAGTTAAAGCCGGAGGAGCTGGAAAAGCTGGCAGAAGAAATCCGTCAGTTTCTTGTGGAGAAAATCAGTGTCACAGGCGGGCATCTGGCATCGAATCTCGGTGTGGTGGAGCTTACGATGGCGCTGCATCTGGCGTTTGAACTGCCGCAGGATAAGATGATCTGGGATGTGGGACATCAGTCCTACACACACAAGATCCTGACAGGACGGCGCGCCGGATTTGACGATCTGAGAAAATATGGCGGCATGAGCGGATTTCCAAAGCGAAAGGAAAGTGAATGTGACGCATTTGATACCGGACACAGCTCCACCTCTATTTCCGCAGGCCTCGGGTACGTGGCGGCGAGAGATATCAAGGGGGAAGAGCACAGCGTGATCTCCATCATCGGAGATGGAGCCATGACCGGAGGGATGGCATATGAGGCACTGAACAATGCGTCCCGTTTAAAAAGCAATTTTATCATTGTATTAAATGACAACAATATGTCGATTTCTGAAAATGTGGGCGGGATGTCCAGATATTTGAACGGACTGCGCACGGCAGAGGCATATACGGGACTGAAAAAGGGTGTTGAGGATACCTTGATGAAGATTCCGGTACAGGGTGAGAAGATCCTGTACCAGATGAAAAAGACGAAAAGCGGACTCAAGCAATTATTTGTTCCGGGTATGTTTTTCGAAGATATGGGAATCACCTACCTGGGACCGGTGGACGGGCATGATATCCGAAAGCTGTATAAGACATTTCAGGAGGCCAAGCGGGTAGATCATGCAGTTCTGGTTCATGTACTCACCAAGAAAGGAAAGGGATACGGTCCCGCGGAGGAGAATCCATCCAGATTTCACGGGATCGTTCCGTTTGACATTGAGACCGGGGAGGCAAAAGAGAAGAGCTCTAAGGACAGCTATACCGATATTTTTTCCAAAGTATTCTGTGATATTGCAAAGCAAAATGATGCAGTAGTCGGAATTACAGCAGCCATGGCGGATGGAACCGGACTTGCCAGATTTGCAAGGATGTTTCCGGATCGGTTCTTTGATGTCGGGATTGCAGAAGAGCATGCGCTGACCTTTGCAGCAGGGCTGGCAGCAGGGGGACTAAAGCCGGTTGTTGCGGTGTATTCCTCGTTTTTGCAGCGGGCGTTTGACCAGGCGATTCATGATGTGTGCCTGCAGAACCTGCCGGTGATGATCGCAGTGGACAGAGCCGGTCTGGTGGGCAGTGACGGAGAGACACATCAGGGACTTTTCGATCTGTCATTTCTGAATATGATCCCTAATATGACGATCCTTTCACCGAAAAACAGGTGGGAGATGGCGGATATGGTGCGGTTTTGTGCAGATTTCCAGTATCCGGTGGCACTGCGTTATCCAAGAGGCGCCGCTTACGAGGGATTGTCGGCGTTTCGTACTCCGATCGTCTATGGAAAAAGTGAGATTCTTTATGAAGAGGAGGATATTGCGGTGATCTTTGTGGGGCACATGGCAGAGCTGGCAGTTCAGGTGCGTGACAGACTGAAAGAGATCGGATATCATTGCTCACTGATCAATGCCAGATTTGTAAAGCCTCTGGATACAGAGATGCTGGAAGCTCTGACAAAGGATCACAGACTTTTTGTGACGATTGAAGAAAATGTATTGTCCGGCGGATTTGGAGAACAGGTACTTCACTATGTATCGAGAGCAAAGCTGGATGTAGGTGTCAGGTGCATCGGAATTCCGGATGATTATGTAGAACACGGCAATGTAGACTTGCTGCGCAGGGAAGTCGGACTGGATGCGGAGACGATTGTAAAACAGATTATTGCAGATTATGTGACGATAGGGAAAGATTGACATGAAAGAACGATTAGATGTATTGCTTGTAAAAAGAAATCTGGCAGAGTCCAGAGAAAAGGCAAAAGCTGTCATTATGGCAGGAAATGTGTTTGTAGAAGGACAAAGAGAGGACAAAGCCGGAACGACATTTCCGGATACGGTGCAGATTGAAGTGCGCGGTCATGTGCTCCCTTATGTGAGCAGGGGCGGATTGAAGCTGGAAAAGGCGATTGCCAACTTTGACGTCAGTGTGGATGGAAAAGTCTGCACAGATGTGGGTTCATCCACCGGCGGATTTACGGATTGTATGCTTCAAAACGGCGCCAGAAAGGTATTTGCGATCGATGTGGGAAGAGGACAGCTGGACTGGAAACTCAGACAGGATGAGCGGGTTGTGTGTATGGAGAAGACCAATATCCGTTATGTAGTGCCCGAAGATCTGGGAGAACCGATTGATTTTTCTTCCATTGATGTTTCCTTTATTTCGCTGACAAAAGTGCTGGAGCCGATCCGGAATTACCTGAAGGAAGACGGTGAGATCGTGGCGCTCATCAAGCCGCAGTTTGAGGCGGGCAGAGAAAAAGTCGGCAAAAAAGGGGTAGTCCGCGAGAAGAGTACCCACCATGAAGTGATTGAGAAAGTAGCGCTGTATGCACAGTCCATCGGATTTAAGATTTTGAATATTGATTTTTCACCGATCAAAGGACCGGAGGGAAATATTGAATATCTGATCCATCTGAAAAAATGGCCGAATCCGGTGGAGGATGCACTCTTGGAAGATTTGAGTCTGGTTGTGGACCGGGCATTTGAGACACTTGCAAAATAAGAGGTGTGGTATGGAGCGTTTTTATATTATTACAAATCTGATGAAAGATCCGGATTATGGGATTACAAAGGAGATTCAGAAATATATAGAACAGCATGGCAGAGAGTGTATTCTGGCAAAAGAAGATGAGCAGGGGTTTATTTTTCCCGGAACTGTGCCGGAGAATGTGGACTGCGGGATCGTGCTGGGCGGTGACGGAACACTGATCCGTGCGGCAAGAGAGCTTGCAGAATATGAATTTCCGCTGATCGGGATCAATCTGGGGACGCTTGGATTTCTGGCAGAAGTGGAACGGTCGGATTTTTCATATGCGCTGGAGCGATTGTTTAAAAATCAAGTGGGATTTGAGGAGCGGATGATGCTTTCCGGTGAGGTTTCCGGCAACAGCAGTTATCAGAATGTAGCAGTCAACGACATCGTGATCACCAGAGATGGAAGTCTTCGGATCGTTCACTTTGATGTTTATGTAAATGGAACGTTGCTCAACAGCTATATGGCTGACGGTGTGATCATCTCCACTCCGACAGGAACGACAGGCTATAATCTGTCAGCAGGCGGACCGGTTGTAGAACCGACAGCCAGTATGTTTGTGATTACGCCGATCTGTTCTCATGCGCTGAATACCAGCAGTATCGTGCTTTCGGCGGAAGATACGATCGAGATTGTGATCAGCCAGGGACGATATGGAAAAGACGAGCAGGCACTGGTGACGTTTGACGGGGCAGATATGCTCCGCCTTGGTACTGGAGACCGTGTCACGATCAAAAGATCAGATCATGTGACAAGACTTGCAAAACTTAGTGAAGAGAGCTTTATGAAGACAATGAGAAAAAAGATGAAAGGAAACTAATACAATGAAAGTAAGCCGTCATGCAAAAATTATTGAACTGATCGCACAACATGACATTGAAACACAGGAAGAACTGGCAGAATATTTGAACAGAGAGGGATTTAAGGTGACTCAGGCTACCGTATCCAGAGATATCCGCGATCTGCGGCTTACAAAAGTGGCAGTGGACGGCTCCAGACAGAAATATGTGGTACTGGCACCGGAAAAGGATGAGATGAATGAAAAATATATCCGTGTGCTCAGAGACGGATATATTTCCATGGATATGGCGCAGAATATTCTGGTGATCAAGACCGTTTCCGGAATGGCAATGGCGGTAGCGGCCGCAGTAGATGCCATGAAATGGAAAGAAGTAGTAGGGTGTATCGCAGGGGACGATACGATCATGTGCGCGATCAGAAGCGTACAGGATACGGAACATGTGATGGATAAGATTCGAAAGATTGTGTCAAAAGGGATATAGGAAAAAATATGCTTCAAAATTTACATGTAAAAAATCTGGCGCTGATCGACGAGGTGGAGGTGGATTTTGGACCGGGACTCAATATTCTCACAGGAGAGACAGGAGCCGGTAAATCCATTATCTTAGGTTCCGTAAATCTGGCACTCGGCGGAAGATACAATGCGGATATGCTCCGAAAGGGCGCCAGGTTCGGACTTGTGGAACTGATGTTTTCAATTGAAAATCAGGAGTTGATCCGTCAGCTGGAAGAAATGGATATCTTTCCGGAAGACGGGATGCTGATCTTAAGCCGGAAATTGATGGAAGGCAGAAGTGTCAGCAAGATCAATGGAGAGACGGTGACGATGGGAGTACTGCGGGATGTGGCAAGTCTCCTGATTGATATTCACGAGCAGCATGAACATCAGCGTTTGTTAAATAAGCGCAATCACCTGACGTTTCTGGATGTATATGCCAAGGAGCAGGTGGAAAAGCCAAAACAGAAGATGGCCCTGGCTTACCGGGCATATCAGGAGTACAGCCGCAGGCTGGAAGCATCTGGAATGGAAGAGAAGGAGCGGCGCAAAGAGATTGATCTGACGGAGTATGAACTGCATGAGATTGAAAGCGCGCATTTACGCATGGGGGAAGACGAAGATCTGGAAAGTATCTATCAGAGGATGACGCAGAGTAAAGACCTGACCAGTGCGGTGGCCCAGACATACCAGTACACCAGTGAAGATGACCGAAACAACGCCAGCGACCTCTTAAGCCGTGCAATCCGTTCCCTTCAGGAAGTGGAACATTTCGATGAAAAAGGAAATGCACTGTATGGACAGCTGGTGGAGATCGACAGTCTGCTCAATGATTTTAACCGGGAACTCTCGGAGTATGCCAAAAGCTTTGAATTTTCAGAAGAAGAGTTTTATGAGACAGAGAACCGCCTCAATGAGATTAATCGATTAAAGGCAAAATATGGAAATACAGTCAATGAAATCCTGGAATACGCAGAGGAAAAACGGCAGAGACTAAATGAACTGGAGCATTATGAGACTTATATTGAAAATCTGCGGTCTCAAACCGAAGCGGCGCAAAAGGAAATGCAAAGCTGTGCCGAAAAGTTGAGTAAGATTCGAAAAAAAGCAGCTATTTCCTTTACAAAAGAGATCAAAGCCGGGCTTGAGGATCTTAATTTTCTGGATGTACAGCTGGAAATGCGTTTCTTACAAGAGGCAAAAATGTCTGCGCTGGGAATGGATGACGCGGAATTTTTTATTTCTGTGAATCCGGGAGAACCGCCAAAGCCGCTTGGAACTACGGTTTCAGGAGGTGAACTCTCAAGAATCCTTCTGGCGATCAAGACTGTGCTGGCAGATAAAGAAGACACGCCAACACTGATTTTTGATGAGATCGACTCCGGCATCAGTGGAATCACAGCTGGAAAGGTGGCGGAAAAACTGCATATCATCGGACAGAAGCGTCAGGTGATCTGTATCACCCATCTTCCGCAGATTGCGGCAGCTGCCGATGCTCACTATCTGATTCAAAAGCAGACGGATCAGACAACGACAAAAACAGGCATTTTTCCGTTGGATGAGGATGCTTCTGTGGGCGAGCTGGCGCGTCTGCTCGGCGGCGCCCAGGTAACGAAAAATATTCTGGACAGTGCAAAAGAAATGAAAGAAATGGCAAAGAGAGTATAGAATTCCAGTGTGAAAATAAAAAAATGTCACATACTAAAACGGATACCTTTTGGTGTCCGTTTTTTACGTTTGGCAGAGAGGATGTGACAAAGATGAAAAGAAAGTATAGACAACTGGCAGCTGTTCTTATGTTCCTTGTGTGTCTCTCCGGCTGTGCGATGTCTCCCAAAAAGGAGACACAAAAGGTCAGAGAAGCCAGTACCCAGGCAGTCATGGAAGAAGGCGTCATACCAGGCGGCATGCCAGTCGGGATTTACATGGAGATGGATGGGGTTATGGTACTTGGTACAGACCAGATCACCGGCGCAGACGGAAAACAGTATCAGCCGGCAGAGAATCTGGTGCGGCCGGGAGATTATATTGTGGCATGGAATGATGAAAAGATTGAAAATAAAAAAGAACTGTTCCAGAAATTATCCGAACTGGACGAAGATCAGGTGGCGCTGACGCTGCGAAGAGGGCAGCAGGAGCTGACAGTTGCGGTCAAACCCGTAGAAACGAAACCAGACGAATATAAGCTGGGAATCTGGGTGAGAGACAATGTGCAGGGACTTGGGACAATCACCTTTATGACCAGAGACGGAGCTTTTGGAGCGCTGGGACATGGAATTCATGATATGGATACAAGTGCGCTTTTGTCGATACGGCAGGGGAGTCTTTATAAGACCAGTATTCATTCGATTCAAAAGGGACAGAACGGAATTCCGGGGAGTATGGAAGGAATGATCGTGTACAGTCATTATAATCGTCTTGGAACCATAGATAAAAATACGGAGGCGGGGATTTACGGGACGATTGAATCCGCAGAAAAACTGTTTTTGCAGCAGGAGATGGTTCCGGTGGCAGAGCGGGGAGAAATACAAAAAGGAAAAGCTGTGATTCGCTGTTATGTTAACGGAGAAGTAGAAAATTACGACATTTTGGTGACAGATATCGACGATTCCGGACAGGAAATCAACAAAGGGCTGGTGATCGAGATCACAGATCAGAGACTGCTTGATGCGACCGGCGGCATCATACAGGGGATGAGCGGAAGCCCGATTTTACAGAACGGAAAGCTGATCGGAGCGGTTACCCATGTGTTTGTACAGGATTCGGCAAAAGGCTACGGTATTTTTATTGAGAATATGTTGTCGAATCTTTCTGCCTAGTTTTGTCGAATAAGGTCTCCCTGATTTTCTTGCATTTTGGCAGATAGGGCAGATATAATGGAAAGCGTGGCGTTTGAAAGTTCAGGCAGTGAACAGAGGGAGAGGAACTATGGAACAGGTAAACGTGGCGATTGCTGACGATAATGAGCGGATTTTGGATCTTCTGGAGGAAATCATCAACATGGACAAAGAACTTCATGTTGTAGGAAAAGCAAAAAATGGGGAAGAAATGTGTCAGATCATCCGAAATAAGCAGCCGGATGTCGTATTATTGGACCTGATTATGCCGAAAATGGATGGTCTGACTGTGATGGAGAAGATTAATCAGGATAAAAATGTACAGAAGCGTCCGGACTTTATCGTAGTGACAGCAGTCGGCCAGGAGCGGATTACAGAAGATGCATTCAATCGAGGCGCAAATTACTATATCATGAAGCCGTTTAACAACGAAATGCTGTTAAATCGGATAAAAACAGTCAGAAGACCAGTGAGAAGCTGCGAAAAGAGGAATGATGAACTGTCATCACAGGTTCCATACATCAGAGAAGGGGATTTGGAGAACAGAGTGACAAACCTGCTCCATGAGATCGGAATTCCGGCACATATTAAGGGGTATCATTATCTGCGGGATTCGATCATCATGGCAGTGCAGGATATGGATGTGTTAAATGCGATCACAAAGGTGCTGTATCCAACCGTAGCAAAACGGTATCAGACGACATCCAGCCGTGTGGAGCGGGCAATCCGTCATGCGATCGAGGTAGCATGGAATCGTGGAAAACTGGATACACTGGATGAGCTGTTCGGTTATACGGTCAGTACCGGAAAGGGGAAACCGACCAACTCAGAATTCGTGGCATTGATCGCAGATACGATCCAGTTGGAATACAAACACAGATAAACCACACAGAAACCTTTGCAATCTTCGGGAAATGGAGTATAATGTAGAAAAATACTGGCTTAGTAAAACGGAGGGAAATGGGAGGGAAAGCTATGAAGAACATTTTATTTGCAGCTTCAGAATGTGTGCCATTTATCAAAACAGGAGGACTGGCAGATGTTGTCGGTTCACTTCCAAAATATTTTGACAAAAAGAAATACGATGTGCGGGTGGTACTTCCGAAGTATTCCTGTATGAACCAGAAATGGAAGGACCAGCTGGAATATATGGATCATTTTTATATGAATCTGGCGGGAGAAGACCGTTATGTAGGAATTCTGAAATATGTGCAGGACGGGATCACATTTTATTTTATTGATAACGAGTATTATTTTAATGGATTTGCACCGTATGACGGAGATCCGAGATGGAATATCGAGAAATTCGCCTTTTTCTCAAAGGCTGTGCTGAGTATCCTGCCGGTGATCGACTTCCGTCCGGAGCTGATCCATTGTCACGACTGGCAGACAGGCTTGATTCCGGTTTATCTGGACAATTTTAGATTTCTGGGTGAATATTACAGAGGAATCAAGAGTGTCATGACGATCCACAATCTGAAATTCCAGGGCGTGTGGGACACCAGCACTGTACGTCAGATCACAGGGCTTCCGGAGTATTACTTTGCTCCGGATAAGCTGGAGGCATACCGGGATGCCAATCTGTTAAAAGGCGGTATCGTCTATGCGGATAAAGTGACAACGGTAAGTCAGACATACGCGCAGGAGATCAAGACACCGTTTTTTGGAGAAGGTCTCGATGGTCTGATGAGTGCAAGATCCAATGACCTTTGTGGAATTGTAAATGGACTGGATTATGATGAGTACTGTCCATTTAAGGATACACGGATCGCAAAACGTTTTACGGTCGATACATTCCGCAAGAACAAGGTTTCCAACAAGCTGTCTCTGCAGGAGGAGCTTGGACTGGACAAGGATCCGAAGGTGATGATGCTCGGTATTGTGTCCAGACTGACCGATCAGAAGGGATTTGATCTGATTGATTATGTGATGGATGAGCTCTGCCAGGATGCAGTACAGATTGTAGTACTGGGAACCGGGGAAGCAAAATATGAGAATATGTTCCGCCATTTTGCATGGAAATATTCGAATAAAGTATCGGCCAATATTTTCTATTCAGAGGATATGTCGCATAAGATCTATGCATCTGCAGATGCATTTCTGATGCCGTCTCTGTTTGAACCATGTGGATTGAGCCAGCTGATGAGTCTGCGTTACGGCACGCTTCCGATCGTGCGGGAGACAGGCGGGCTCAAGGATACGGTAGAGCCTTACAATGAGTTCGAGAAGACAGGTACGGGATTCAGCTTTTCCAATTACAACGCGCATGAGATGCTTGGCACGATCCGGTATGCAGAGCATATTTATTATGACAAAAAGCGGGACTGGAATAAGATTGTAGAGCGTGCGATGGAACAGGATTTCTCATGGAAGAATTCTGCGAAACAGTACGAGACATTGTACAAAGAGCTTATTGGAGAATAGACAAAATATACACAGGAGAAAAATGCATGAAGATTATTGACAGACTCAGAGAAGACGGGATACATATTTCCTTTGAGATTTTTCCGCCAAAGACAGATGCGGGATATGACAAAGTAATTCGGGCAGCAGAAGAAATGGCAGGCTTAAAGCCGGAATTTATCAGTGTGACTTACGGGGCAGGCGGCGGTACCAGCAAAAACACAGCAAAGATCGCATCCTATATCAAACATGATCTGCACGTAGAAAGCCTGGCACATCTGACGTGTGCTTCTTCCACAAAAGATGAGGTGCGCAGCGTTATTGCCAGCCTGAAAGAACAGGGGATTGAGAACATTCTGGCATTGCGGGGTGATATTTCAGAAGATATGGTATTTCCGAGCGAGGATCGTTTTCATTATGCCTATCAACTCGTAGAAGAGATCCGCAGACATGGAGATTTCTGTATCGGAGCTGCGTGTTATCCGGAAGGGCATGTGGAGAATGAGCATAAAGAAGATGATATCAAGTATCTGAAACAAAAGGTAGACAGTGGTGTGGATTTTCTGACAACACAGATGTTTTTTGACAATGATATCCACTATAATTTCCTGTACCGTATTCGTGAAGCAGGAATCACTGTTCCGGTATTGCCGGGGATCATGCCGATCACAAGCGCAAGACAGATGAAACGAAGCTGTGAGTTGTCCGGAACCGTATTTCCAAGGAGATTTCAGGCAATCCTGGATCGGTTCGGGGATTCGCCGAAGGCGATGGAACAGGCAGGAATTGCATACGCTACCGACCAGATCATTGACCTGCTGGCAAACGGAGTGAAGAATATCCACATTTATTCGATGAACAGACCGGAAGTGGCAGCAGCTATCATGCATAATATTTCAGAAATCATTCAGTGTTAGGAGACGGAGTAATGGATAGAATGACAAAAGAAGCTATCCGTTATCTGGGCTATGGAAGAAATGCGGTAGATGAACAGACACTTGCTTTGATCAAAGACTCTTTTGAGAGTCTGAGATCTGCAGTAAGTCCAAAATCCATCTGCCGTATTTTTGATTTACAGCATCAGAGCGAGGAGTGCTTTCAGATTGGAAATATCCGGATGAAGAGCAGAAGTCTGGGCAGAAATTTAAAACAATGTGAGAAGCTGATTCTCTTTGGAGCGACACTGGGAACAGGAGCAGACCGGCTGATTACGCGGGCATCTCTGACAGACATGGCAAAAGCAGTGGTGCTTCAGGCCTGCGCAGCGGCCATGCTGGAGGAATACTGTGATGCGTGTCAGAGAGAAATTGCGAAGCAGCAGGAAAAAGAAGGCTGGTATCTGCGTCCGAGGTTCAGTCCGGGATATGGAGATTTTGATATTCAGTATCAGAAGCCATTGATGCAGATGTTAGACTGCGCAAAAACGATCGGACTGACCATGACGGACAGTTTTATGATGACTCCGACAAAATCGGTGACAGCAGTGATCGGAATGAGCCGTATCAAAGAGCGGTGTCCGATACAGGGCTGCGAGATTTGTGAAAAAAAGGACTGTGAATATAGAAGGGATACGATATGATTTTAGAACGCTTGGGAAAAGAACTTTTATTTTTTGACGGTGGGATGGGAACCTTGCTTCAGGCAAAGGGGCTTCTTCCCGGAGAATTGCCGGAGACTTGGAATCTGACGCATGCAGAGGCAGTGCGTCAGATTCACCGCAGTTATTTTGAAGCCGGAAGTGATATTGTCCTGACCAATACATTCGGAGCAAATGCGTTGAAGTTTCACGATGAGAGCTGTTCCTTAAAAGAGATTATTTTCTCTGCGGTTTCTCATGTGAAGGAAGCGGCGAAACAGGGGGTGAGAGACAACCGGGAAGTGTATACCGCGTTGGATATCGGCCCTACCGGAAAGCTGTTAAAGCCCATGGGGGATCTGGAATTTGAGACCGCTTATGAAGCTTTCAAGGAAGTGATGATCTATGGAGAACAGGCCGGAGCAGATCTGATCCATATCGAGACGATGAGTGACACCTATGAATTGAAGGCAGCGGTACTTGCAGCGAAAGAGAATACAACCCTTCCGGTGTTTGTGACGACTATTTTTGATGAGAGAGGAAAGCTGCTCACCGGAGCGGATGTACCTTCTGTAGTTGCACTTCTGGAAGGACTGCGCGTGGATGCACTGGGGATCAACTGCGGGATGGGACCTGAGCAGATGATGCCGATCCTGCATGAGATTTTGGAATATACGTCTCTTCCGGTGATTGTCAAGCCAAATGCAGGACTTCCGAAACAGCGAGATGGTGAGACTTATTATGATGTAGAGCCGGAGCAGTTTGCAAAGACGATGGAAATGATCGTAGAAACAGGAGCCTGTGTGATCGGCGGATGCTGTGGTACGACACCGGATCACATCCGGGCAATGATCGCACAGTGTAAGGATCTTTTGATCAAAACACCGGAGAAAAAAGTTCATACGATCGTATCTTCTTACGGACAGGCAGTGATGCTTGGTACGGGATCCAGGATCATCGGAGAACGGATCAATCCGACGGGAAAGAAGAAGTTCAAACAGGCGCTCAAAGATCATGATCTGGATTATATCCTCAAAGAAGGGATCATGCAGCAGGATAATGGAGCGCATATTCTGGATGTGAATGTAGGATTGCCGGATATTGATGAAGTATCGATGATGAAAGAAGTCATTACAGAGCTTCAGAGTGTGACCAGTCTTCCGCTGCAGATCGATACCGTGGATATTCAGGCGATGGAACAGGCAATGCGGATCTACAATGGAAAACCGATGGTGAATTCAGTCAGTGGAAAACAGGAATCCATGGATGCGGTATTCCCGCTGATCCAAAAATACGGCGGTGTAGTGATCGGTCTGACGCTGGATGAAGACGGGATTCCAGAAACGGCAGACGGCCGTGTGGCAATTGCAGAGAAGATCATCCGTGAGGCGGCAAAGTATGGCATTGACAAGAAAGATCTTGTGATCGATGTACTTGCCATGACCGTCAGCTCAGAACCGGAAGGGGCAAAGATTACTCTGGAAGCACTGCACAGAGTCCGGTATGATCTTGGTGTGAATACGGTTCTTGGTGTTTCCAATATTTCATTTGGACTGCCGGGAAGACCGATCATCAATGCGAATTTTTATACGATGGCCATGTTCCAGGGATTAAGCGCCGGCATCATCAATCCTGCATCGGAAGATATGATGCGTTCCTATTATGCGTATCATGTACTGATGAATCTGGATCCGAACTGTGAAAATTACATTGGACGCTACGGAAGTGCTAATGTAGAGTTCGCTTCTGCGCCCGGAAGTATTACAACCGGCACAGGGCAGACAGCCGGGGGGATGATGACACTGCAGGCTGCGATTGAAAAAGGCTTAAAAGAGGAAGCACATCAGATTACAAATGTGCTGATGCAGGAGAAAAAGCCGTTGGATATCATCAACGAACACTTGATTCCCGCGCTGGATACCGTGGGAAAGGGATTTGAAAAAGGAACGGTCTTTTTGCCTCAGCTTCTGATGAGCGCAGAGGCTGCAAAAACAGCATTTGCAGTTTTAAAAGAAGGGCTGGAGAACAGTGGAGACGTGCAGGAGAAAAAAGAAAAAATCGTGCTTGCGACAGTCAAAGGCGATATTCACGATATTGGCAAGAATATTGTAAAAGTTCTTCTGGAGAATTACAGTTTTGAGGTAGTGGATCTTGGAAAAGATGTGCCGCCGGAGACCATTGTAGATACTGTTGTTGCACAGCAGATTCGGCTTGTGGGATTGAGTGCGCTGATGACCACGACTGTTGTCAGTATGGAGGAGACCATCCGCCAGCTCAGAGAAAAAGCACCGTGGTGCAAAGTAATGGTAGGAGGCGCTGTCCTAAATCAGGAATATGCAGATATGATCGGTGCAGATTTTTATGGAAAAGATGCAATGCAGTCCGTGTATTACGCACAAGGACTGCTGCAGCAATAAAAAGTCACAGACAAAGGAGGAAATCAAAATGTCCAATATGAGAGGCCTGGATACCCAGGTGAGAGCAATTCGCAGACGTGTGTTCAAGGAAGTGGCAAAGCTTGGATTTGAAGCAAATTCAGAGACCCTGCTGGAAGATATGGAAGCCATTCCGTATGAGATTGTCAATGATGATACGGTAAAGTACAGAGAGAGTACGTATCGTTCCCGTGCGATCGTTCGGGAGCGACTTCGTCTTGCGATGGGACTTTCCCTGCGCCCGGAAGACAAGCCGGTACATCTGACGGCGGGAGTGCAGGAAAGTAATATTTCCGAAAAATATTATGAGCCGCCGCTGATGCAGGTGATTCCGTCTGCCTGTGAAAGCTGTGAGGAGAACAAATATGAAGTCAGCAATATGTGCAAGGGGTGTCTTGCACATCCGTGCAGTGAGGTCTGTCCGAAGGGTGCCATTTCCATGGTCAACGGAAAATCCTATATTGATCAGGAAAAATGCATCAAATGCGGAAAATGTAAGGCAGTCTGTCCGTATGATGCGATCGCGAAAAAAGAGCGCCCATGTAAAAATGCCTGTGGTGTGGGAGCGATTGTTTCTGACAAATACGGCCGTGCCTATATTGACACAGAAAAATGTGTGTCCTGCGGAATGTGTATGGTGAGTTGTCCGTTTGGAGCGATTTCGGATAAGTCCCAGATTTTCCAGCTCACAAGAGCACTACAGGAAGAGGGAAGCGAGATCATTGCGGAGATTGCACCGGCATTTGTCGGGCAGTTTGGAGAGAATATTAATCCAAGAAATATCAAGGCGGCATTGATTGAATTGGGATTCAAAGGCGTGCATGAGGTGGCGCTGGGAGCAGATATCGGTGCAGTTGCCGAGGCACATCATTATGTAGAAAAAGTCGTGACCGGAGAGCTGCCGTTCCTTCTGACTTCCTGCTGTCCTTCCTGGGCAATGCTGGCGAAGAAATTCTTCCCGGATCTGATCGATCAGATTTCACAGGAACTGACACCAATGGTGGCAACAGCGAGAAGTATCAAAAAAGAGCATCCGAATGCCAAAGTAGTCTTTATCGGACCATGTGCGGCGAAAAAGCTGGAGGCTTCCAGAAGAAGTGTTCGAAGTGATGTGGATTTTGTAGTTACTTTTGAAGAACTGCAGGCGATGTTTGATGCCAAAGAGATTGATCTTTCTCAGTATGAAGCAGAGTCCTCTTTCCATGATGCGACAGGTGCCGGAAGAGGATATGCCTGTGCAGGCGGAGTAGCAGAAGCGATTGAAAAGTGTATCAATGAATACTATCCGGATGTGGAAGTCAGCATTGAGCATGCAGAAGGGCTTGCCGAGTGCAAAAAGACACTGACGCTTGCCAAAGCCGGAAGACTTAACGGCTGCCTGATTGAGGGGATGGGATGTCCCGGAGGATGTATTGCAGGAGCAGGAACGAATATTCCGGTATTGAAGGCGAAAAAGGATCTGGCAGCTTATGTAAAGAATTCAACTACGCCGATTCCGCCGAAAGAGCTGGAAGAAATTGAGCTAGAATAGGATTTACAAAAAAAATAAGCTGTGGTATGATAAATTAGACGTGGGTCTGCTGCAAAACGAATGTCTTGCGGCAGCCCCTTTTTGTGAGATTAGCGAATGAAACCGGAGGATAAGGTATGCAGCCATATGGAGTAAACCAATTAAGAAAAATGTTTTTGGAGTTCTTTGAAAGCAAGGGACATCTGGCAATGAAGAGTTTTTCTTTGGTGCCACACAATGATAAGAGTCTTCTTCTGATCAACTCGGGGATGGCTCCGTTAAAACCATATTTTACAGGACAGGAGATCCCGCCGAGACGCAGAGTGACAACCTGTCAGAAATGTATCCGTACAGGAGATATCGAGAATGTAGGAAAGACAGCACGTCATGGTACATTCTTTGAGATGCTTGGAAACTTCTCGTTTGGAGATTACTTTAAGAATGAAGCAATCGAATGGTCCTGGGAATTTTTGACAGAGGTAGTAGGTCTGGATCCAGACAGATTGTATCCGTCCATATACGAAGAAGATGAAGAGGCATTCGAAATCTGGAATAAGAAAATGGGGATCCCGGCAGAGCGTATTTTCCGTTTTGGAAAAGCAGACAATTTCTGGGAGCATGGTTCCGGCCCATGCGGTCCTTGTTCCGAGATCTATTATGACAGAGGGGAAAAATACGGATGCGGCAGCCCGGATTGTACGGTAGGTTGTGAATGCGACCGTTATATGGAAATCTGGAACAACGTATTTACACAGTTTGATAATGACGGACATGGACATTATTCCGAACTGGAGCAGAAAAATATTGATACCGGAATGGGACTGGAACGTCTGGCATCTGTTGTACAGGATGTAGATTCGATCTTTGATGTGGATACACTCAAGGCACTGCGTGATCACATTTGCCGTCTTGCTGATACAGAGTATGGAAAAGATGCACAGGCTGATATTTCCATCCGTGTCATCACAGACCATACACGTTCTGTGACCTTTATGATTTCTGATGGAATTATGCCGTCCAATGAAGGAAGAGGATATGTGCTCCGCCGTTTGTTAAGACGTGCATGCCGCCACGGAAGACTGCTCGGAATCGAGGGAAGCTTTATTCCGGAACTGGCACAGACCGTCATCGAAGGATCAAAAGACGGATATCCGGAACTGGAAGAAAAGAAAGACTTTATTTTAAAAGTCATTGCGAAAGAGGAAGATCAGTTTAACAAAACAATCGATCAGGGACTTGGTATTCTTGCGGAAATGACAGCGAAAATGGAAGCAGAGCAGACAACGACTCTGTCTGGCGCAGATGCGTTCAAGCTGTATGACACATATGGATTCCCGATCGATCTGACAAAAGAGATCCTGGAAGAAAAAGGAATGCAGGTGGATGAAGAGGGATTCCACGCATCCATGGAAGTTCAGAGAAAGACTGCCCGTGCAGCCCGCGGAGAGACGAACTATATGGGAGCGGACGTGACGGTTTACGAATCCATTGATCCAAGTATCACAAGTACATTTGTAGGCTATGAGAATCTGGCATGGAAGTCTCCGATTACGGTTCTGACTTCTGACACAGAAATCGTAGAAGCGCTTTCTGACGGACAGAGAGGTACTGTATTTGCAGAAGAGACTCCGTTCTATGCGACAAGCGGAGGACAGGAGGCAGACACAGGAATCATCCGTACAGCAGAAGGTGAATTCAAAGTAGAAGATACAGTAAAACTTTTAGGTGGAAAGATCGGTCATGTAGGAGTTGTTGTCAAAGGAATGATCAAAACAGGGGATCAGGCAGAATTGTGTGTAAATGCTGAAAAACGTGCATTGTCTGCAAGAAACCACAGTGCGACACACCTGCTTCAGAAAGCGTTGAGAACCGTTCTTGGAACACACGTAGAGCAGGCAGGATCCAGCGTGAACGAAGACAGACTTCGCTTCGACTTTTCTCATTTCTCTGCCATGACAGCGGAAGAACTGCAGAAAGTGGAAGCAATCGTGAATGAGCAGATTGTGGCAGGACTTCCTGTAAAAGTAGAAAACATGCCGATCGAAGAGGCAAGAAAGACAGGAGCACAGGCCCTGTTTGGTGAAAAATACGGAGATGTGGTACGAGTTGTCAATATGGGAGACTACTCTATTGAATTCTGTGGAGGAACTCACGTAAAGAATACAAATGAGATCATGGCGTTCAAGATTCTTTCTGAATCGGGAGTTGCTGCCGGTGTGAGAAGAATCGAGGCACTGACATCCAAGGGATTGATCCGTTACTATGACAATCTGGAAAAGAAACTGAATGAAGCTGCAAAAGTACTGAAAGCGACACCAGATAATCTGGCTGAGAAGATTGCGCATCTGACAGCAGAAAACAAGGCGCTGCACAGTGAAGTGGAAAGCTTGAAGAGTAAACTGGCACAGGATGCCATGGGAGATGTCATGGATCAGGTACAGGAGATCAAAGGTGTGAAACTTCTCGCAGCAGAGGTGGATGGAGTCGATATGAACGGGCTTCGTGATCTTGGAGATCAGCTCAAGGAGAAACTGGGAGATGGCGTGGTTGTTCTGGCATCCGGAAATGACGGAAAGGTCAGCCTCATGGTCACAGCGACAGATGCTGCCATGAAACAGGGGGCACACGCAGGAAATCTGATCAAAGCCATTGCAGGTCTTGTAGGCGGCGGTGGTGGCGGTCGTCCGAATATGGCTCAGGCTGGTGGAAAGAACCCGGCAGGAATCCAGGAAGCACTGAAAAAAGCAGCAGAAGTACTGGAAGGACAACTTTCTTAAAAAAATGGAAAAAATCAGTTGACGTTTTTGAAAAATGTGTTATAATTCTTTGTAGTGCAATAAAAATACCCGAACAGTCGTATGATGCACAATACCAGGCTGGAGGGGAGGTTAGGTGTGAGACTATGTCAAATGTAATCGTAAAAGAAAACGAGACGTTAGACAGCGCTTTACGCAGATTTAAAAGAAATTGCGCAAAAGCTGGAATCCAGCAGGAGATTCGTAAAAGAGAACATTACGAAAAACCAAGCGTAAGACGTAAGAAAAAATCTGAAGCTGCTAGAAAACGTAAATATAACTAATATGTGCAGATAAATAGAGTGTCGTAAGACACTCTATTTTTAATGTGAATTAAAGATTGCAGAGGCAGTTGTTCATGCAAGGGAGATTATGAGTATACGAATTATGCAATAAAGAAGAAAAATGCAGGATTTCAAATCTAAAATTTCAAAAACTTTATCGAGACAAAGTATTAAAACAATGAAATTTGATGCAAGAAATTCTTGACAATCGGGAAATATCACTATAATATAGAAAAAGGACAAGATGTCTCGTAAAACCCGGATGCAATTTATCTATTTGGGTATTTCTATTTTCAGGAGGTAATAATGATGTCATACGTTGATGAAGTAATTGATTTAGTTGTAAAGAAAAATCCTGCAGAGCCGGAATTTCACCAGGCAGTCAAAGAAGTACTGGAATCCCTGCGAGTAGTAGTAGAAGCAAATGAGGAGAAGTTCCGTAAAGATGCACTTCTGGAAAGACTTGTTGAGCCGGAAAGACAGTTCAAATTCCGTGTGCCATGGGTTGACGACAACGGACAGGTACATGTTAACACAGGATACCGTGTACAGTTCAACAGTGCGATCGGACCTTACAAAGGAGGTCTGAGACTTCATCCTTCTGTAAACCTCGGAATCATCAAATTCCTTGGATTTGAGCAGATTTTCAAGAACTCTCTGACAGGACTTCCGATCGGTGGAGGAAAAGGTGGTTCTGATTTTGATCCGAAAGGAAAATCAGACAGAGAGATCATGGCATTCTGCCAGAGCTTTATGACAGAGTTATGCAAATATATCGGCGCTGATACAGATGTTCCGGCAGGAGATATCGGTACAGGAGCAAGAGAAATCGGATACATGTTCGGTCAGTATAAGAGAATCCGCGGAGTATTTGAAGGAGTCCTGACAGGAAAAGGGCTTACTTACGGAGGATCTCTGGCACGTACAGAGGCAACAGGATACGGACTTCTCTATCTGACACAGGAGATGCTGAAATTAAACGGAATCGAACTGGCAGGAAAAACAGTTGCAGTTTCCGGTTCCGGAAATGTTGCGATCTATGCGACAGAGAAGGCACAGCAGCTCGGAGCAAAAGTTGTGACAGTCAGCGATTCTACAGGATGGGTATATGATCCGGAAGGTATCGATCTGGCAGCACTCAAAGAGATCAAAGAAGTAAAGCGTGCAAGACTTACAGAATATAAAAACTATCGTCCAAACGCAGAGTACCATGAAGGAAGAGGCGTATGGAGCGTAAAAGTGGACATCGCACTTCCATGTGCAACACAGAATGAACTTCATCTGGAAGACGCAAAAGCACTGGTTGCAAACGGATGTATTGCGGTTGCAGAGGGTGCAAATATGCCGACCACAATGGAAGCTACAGAATACCTGCAGGAAAACGGAGTTCTGTTTGCACCTGGTAAAGCAGCGAATGCAGGTGGTGTTGCCACATCTGCTCTGGAGATGTCTCAGAACAGCGAGCGTTTAAGCTGGACATTCGAAGAGGTAGACGGAAAATTACAGCAGATTATGGTAAATATCTGCCACAATATGGCAGATGCTGCTGAGAAATATGGCGCAAAAGGAAACTATGTAGTAGGTGCCAATATCGCAGGATTTGAGAAGGTTGTAGAAGCAATGACCGCACAGGGAATTGTATAAACGATATCACAAATCATACAAAAATAATCTCTAAAGCAAGCAAATATGTGAAATGAGCAGGCGGCAGTATTCGTCTGCTCATTTTGTGTATTCTGCTTGCTTTTTTTCAGAACAGGTGTTATAATCCATATCACTTAGAGACAGATCTGGTTTCTGAGTTCTAAAAATTCATGGAATCTGAAGTACAGATTCATCGTTTTATATGATTCAGAAGTGATGGTTTTCATCACATCAGTAAAATGTATTCCAGTTATAGCAAGAAGTATACAGGAGAGATAGACGAAACGTCTGTTTTATTTTTGTACCCGAAAGGAGGGAGCAGATGGAGGAGAATGATGGCATTCGCGCTCCGCCGACAGTTGTTTGACAGCAGTAGGAAAAGAAATGGAGGTGTGAATATAAGAAGAAAGAATCGGAGATATCTGGCAGCAGGTTTGACTGTATTTTCCCTGTTGTTTGGCGGTTTGCAGGTATGGGCTGCCGAGGAGCCGGATGCCGGATGGGAAACAAAGATACAGAAAGAAGAAAAAAGTAACATGGAAATACTGATCGCTTCGGAGCAGCCTTATACATATTTGAGCCAGATGAAAGAGCGTATACAGTTTGTGGGGGCACTTTCTCTGGGAGAGCTTTATCAGCTGCAGGAAATTTTACCTTATCTGATGATCAAAGAACACATTGGAAAAGAAGAGGCTGCGTGGGATACCAAAATGTATCTGGAAGTGGTTGAGGAATGGAAAAGACGGGAGGAAGCACTGATCAGTGAGGAAGAAAAGCAAAGCCTCACGGAAGCGCTTATAAAAATGCTTCCGGAAAACGGGCAATCTTATGTGATTGATGGAAAAGAAAGCCGGGTGGACAGTCTGCAGCGATATGGAGAGTTTTTGCAGACACAGGTGTCTTTTTCAGTGGAAGCATGCCTGGAAGAAATCCGAAACAGCAGAGCAGACGACAAAGAAGAGCCTGTTGAAAAAGAAGAAACATTGCCGAACAACGTGTCCAAAGAGCAGAAAGCAGAAGGCGCCTGCCGGATTGGAAATACATACTATGAGGATCTTTCGGCGGCTTTGCATGCAGTAAAGGATAATGAAACGATTTATATTGTACAGAGTCATACGATGAAGGATAGTTTTGTATATGTGGAAAAGACCAGAACGAGAAAGTTTCAGAATGTCCGGATTTTGCCCGAGGGCGGTCCGAGAACGGTCAGGATGCCGGACCGGCACAGGCTGGCATTTACAAAATCAAGTGTTGCGATCGGAAGTAAAGGAAGCGATCCATTGACATTTGATTTGAGTGGAACTTCCGTTCCGGATTCGGATAATTTGTATTGTGGTGCCATTTGTGCAAATAAGGGAAGTTCTGTGACATTTGAAAATTGCGTTTTTCAAAATGGAGATCAGCTGTCAAGATGGATGATCCACGGAGAATATGGTTCTGTAACAGTAGATCAGTGTAAATTTCAAAATTGCGACAATGGAGTGGGAGTTGTTACAGAGGCAAGTTCTGCATTCACGCCGACAGAAATCAGTTTTCGCGTGCAAAATTCTGTGTTTGATGGGATTGCGGATATCGGAGCGGTTCACTTTTCTATACATAGGGCCAATATCCGTGCCGAGATCCAGAACAATGTATTTAAAAACTGCCGGATCGGGATTGGCGGAATCCGAAGTGATGAAGCTCCATATACCGGACCGATAAGTGCACGGATTCAGGGAAATACGTTTCAGAACTGTTATATCGGGGAAAGCTTCAGTCAGGGTACTTCGGTTGCAGCTTCTGCGTTTCAGGTAAATGTGTCCAATGAGAGGTATCATGGATGGCAAAGTACTTCACAGCATCCGAATGTGGGAGATCTCTACTCAGGATGGTTCAGTACCGGATTTTGCAATTCCAATGTAGAAGCAAGTGTGAATGGATGCAGCTATGAGAATGGCGTCCATGGAATTGCAACGATGAGTAAAGGGCGCACGGTGGTTAATAATACGACTCTGGCAAGAAACAATGCAAGAGAAGCGAATACGGAACAGTGCGGACAGAAAGGAAACGGTGGAGGTATCTTTCTCAATGGAGGAACGATTATATGGAATAGCGGAACGATTTGTGAGAATCAGGCAGATCGGGGAGGCGCCATTTATTTAAAGGATGGGGAGATTCTTTTGAAAGACGGCAGTTTTTATGGAAATCGTGCACAAAACCAGGGCGGAGGAATCTACAATCAGAGTGGAACCGTGAAACAGGAAGGGGGAAATTTTTCCGCGAATACGGCAGAGATCGGTTCCGGTGTTTATCAGGATGGAATTTACCAGATGAGTGGTCCGGCAGTGGTAGATGAAGGGAATGACGTATATCTGCCAGCTGAAAAATACATTGAGGTAATACGAAAGCTTCAGTCTGTTCCTGCGGCAAGAGTTACACCGGACCGATATGAGAATGGCAGAATGGTCGTAAAGGTAAGTTATGGAAACCGTACAGGAAGTATGGAGTGGGAGCGGTTTTTGCTGACACCACAGAGCAGATATTGCCTGCGCCCGGGAGATTATCAGGAACGGCGTGCAGGTACTTTAAAAGAAGCAGTTACGATCAGCAGTGAATATACGGTGCAGTATGATAAAAACACGAAAGCGCAGGTGGAACAGATGCCGGAACCGTCTGTCAAATACTGGTATGAGAAAGCAGCGGTTTCGGAACAGATTCCAAAATGGCTGGACGTACCGTTTCTGGGATGGAATGAAAATCAGACGGCAAAAGAGGGACAATATCAGCCGGGAGAAAATCTTCTTGCTGAGAAAAATCAGGATCTGACGCTGTATGCAATCTGGGAGGACCGGGTATCGATCCGTTATCTGGGAAATCACGCAGAAGAAGGACAGGAAAAGTCGGAAATTGTTTCTTATGAGGATTGTCTCCAAAACGGATACCGGATTCAGAAAAATAAAGGCTATACAGATTATAAGAGGAACAGACATACATTTGCAGGCTGGGATCAGCGTGCGGATGTGAGCGCAAAAGAAGCGGCATTTCAGGAAAATCGCGAAAACAGAATTTCTTATGAAGAATTGCGAAAGCTGGCGGCATACCAAAGGCAGGATGGACAGCCATCCAAAGAAATGGCAAAGGTGAAGCTGTATGCCATCTGGGATCGTGCCCCAGATATCACAGCGCCAGATAAAGAATATTTTGAAGGAGAAACTGTGACAGGAGAAGAGTTGCTGACGGAGGTGCACAGTACAGATCAGGAAGATGGAAATCTGACAGAGCAGGTACGGATCGTCCGAATTGAGTATGCATCGGGAAGAGTGACAGAACATGGAAAAGCAGACGGTGAAACAAAAGTATGGAAAGAGGGAATGCCAAAAGAAGAATTACTGGATACGTGGTTTCTGCAGTTAGATAAAAAAGACAGTCCCGTTATGCATCAAGTTGTTTATCAGGTCAAGGATAGCATTGGAAATATTACCGAAGTACCCTGCAAGGTGAAAATTAAGTATAATGAATTTCCGGTGATCGAGGCTCAGGATCGTTATTTTACGCTTCAGGAGGCGCAAAGTGGAAAAATCACGGAAGGAGTATTAAAAGATCAGGCAATTTCTGAAGGAAAAGTAAAAGCAGAAGATGTAGAAGAAGGGAATCTTTCAGCAAAGCTGAAACTGTTGGATTTTCATCCGGAAGAGTTTCAAAAATTTACAGATTCCGGATATATCATGTTAAACTGGTATGTACAGGACAGCATGGGGCCAGATCAGAAAGGAAAAGAAACGGTGATGCCATTTCTCGTCTATGTGGTGAAAGATGGAGAAATACCGAAGGCTCCAAAAAGGCAGACCGTACGTTTTATCAATGAAAAATATTATCGGCTGAATGAAGCTGCAGATTCAGATTCTATGACGGAAGAAGAAAAAGAACAGCACAGTAAGAACGGCGGACTTCATGTAGATTCTAAATGGTATCAGGAGGAAGAATATCAGACAGTGATCGAGAATGCCTGGAGAAAAGACAGTGGAAAGAGCTACCGATTTACACAAGAAGATGCCAGAAGGGCGGAAGCTTTCGTGGATGCTCACGGAATTGGGAACAGTCAGGATGAGAATGCACTGATGCGGTTTGCAAATGAATTTTTGAAATAGTTCTGGAAAGAAATTGACAATATCGAGTATCGATAATATACTGAAAGTATAAAGTATCGATACTCGATATTTCTCGTTGAGAGGAGGCGATTTTATGAAAATCAGAAAACAGATTTTTCGGAATTTTCAATATCTGGAATGTGACGCATTTGCAGAATATTTGGAGGGAATGGCAGCAAAAGGATGGCGTTTTACGGGGTGGAAACTGGGAATGATATTTGAAAAAGAAGAGCCGAGAAAACGGGTGTATGCGGTGGAAGTGTTTTCTAAAGGAAGAGAGGAAGATGTCAGTCCGTCCAAAGAGGCGCAGGAATATGCAGAATATTGTGAGAAAGCAGGCTGGAAATTCATAGATGCCCGGGGAAAATTCTGTGTGTTTGAACAAATGGATGAAAATGCATCTCCTATTGTAACAGAAGAAGAAAAACTGGCATCCATCTGGAAAGCAGAATGGAGAAAGCATGGGTGTCAGGTATTGTTTGCGGGACTTTGGCTGCTTTTGATGCTGATTCAGTTGTTTACACAGTTTTCGGATCGGATTTTTGAAGGTTATCATATCGCATTGCTGTTTTTCTGGGGGATTCTTTTTCTGCTGTCTGGAAGTTCGCTCATTCAGGCGCTGATCCAACGTATGCGATATCGAAAAGAAATCCGGCAGGGGAGAGCTCCTTACTATAAGAAACTGTTTCATATTTCAAAAACAGGACTGGAGTTATTTGCTTTTGGAACTGTGTTCTATCTTCTGGTCTGGGGGATGCAAAATAGAGTATTTTCAAGAGGAGAGGGACTTTTTCTGACGTTGTTTTTTCTGGCGCTTGCTGCAATACAGATTCTCCGAAAAGGAATGCGGTTTTCCAGAGAAAAGGATGCGCTCTGGAATATGTTGTTGTTTGGCTGCGGTGTGGTTGTGCTGGTTTTATTTACCGGGAAAGCCTGTTTGAAAAGCAGAATAGTTTTTCTGGATTCGTTTCCGCTTCTGCCACAGCATGTTAAGGAACAGGTCTTTCAGGTGGAGGGCATCGATCAATATCGCAGCAAAAGCATATTGGGGACAAAGGAAGGATACTGGCTGACCTATCAAAATCAAAAGCAGCAGGAAGAAAGTTTGCGGTATACGATCTACAGCAGCCCTTATGAATGGGTATTGGGCAGGATCTGGAAAGAAGAAACTCAAAATCTGACAACAAAAGAGAAGAACAAAGGATGGAGCGGAAAGAAAGTTGCTTCGGTTTCCGGAATTTACTGTGTGTATTATGATCAGAAAATCCTGTATCTTTCCGCAGAAGAACCTCTCACACAAGAGCAGATTCAGGTGGTAGAATCCCGGTTGGGGCTGAAGGAATAAAGCAGCAGAAAGGAAAAGGGTCATGGCGCGAGAACAGTTTCAAACACTGACAGAGCCGATGTATTATATACTGATGGCATTATCTGAAGAATGCTGTGGTGTAGATATCATGGAAAGGGTACGGCAGATTTCCGGGGGAAGAGTGAAAGTCGGCCCGGGCACACTCTATACCATGCTTTCCAAATTTGAAGAAAATCAGATCATTTCTCTGACCAAAGAAGAGGGAAGAAGAAAATCCTATGTGATCACAGAGCATGGGAGAGAACTGCTTTTGGCAGAGCATGAAAGATTGTGCATCATGCTGTCAGATTGGAATGGATATTTTGACAAAAACTTGTTATACTACTGTAGCAGAGATGAAGAGAAGGAGAACGAAAGATGAATATATTTGATATTCTCGGACCGGTTATGGTAGGGCCATCCAGTTCCCATACTGCGGGAGCAGCAAGAATCGGCTATATTACAAGAAAGCTGCTGGGGAGCCGCCCGAAAAAAGCAAGGATCGGATTGAGCGGTTCTTTTGCGGCAACAGGGAGAGGACACGGAACAGATCGTGCTCTGGTAGCAGGACTTTTGGGGATGAAACCGGATGATATGCGGATTCCGGAGAGTTTTGCTGTTGCAGGACAGGAGGGACTGGAATTTGAAATATACAATACACAGATCAAAGAAGCGCATCCAAATACGGCGCTTTTGGATGTGGAAGGAGTTGACGGAAAGACGATCGTGGTACAGGCATCGTCTCTTGGCGGAGGAAGGATCATGCTCAATGAGTTGGATGGGATTACGGTGAACTGTACGGGCTCTTGTCCGACATTGATCATAAGAAATGAGGATAGCCCGGGGCAGGTGGCAGAGGTGACTTCTGTATTATATGGAAAGAAGGTCAATATTGCTACACTCCAGCTTCACCGGGACAAGCGGGGAGGCTATGCGGTCATGGTGATTGAAACGGATCAGCCTGTAGAACCGGACACGATCCGGGATCTGGAACGTTTAAACGGTATCAGCAAAGTGACTTACATTGAGACAGAGGGGGTATAGCGGATGGCATTTCATTCATTAGAGGAGATTCAAAAATCCTGCCGGGAGAAGAACATTTTGTTTTGGAGAGCGGTCCTTTTAGAAGATATGGCAGATCGCTCTGTGACAGAGGCAGAGTCGATGCAGTCGATGCAGCAGATGTGGACAGCGATGAAATCAGCGAGTGAGCAGTATGACAGGACACAGGTCTCTGCCAGCGGACTGGTCGGAAAGATGGGGGCGCAGATGGAGGAATACCGTCAGAGTAAAGAGCCGCTGTGCGGTCCATTTGTCTCAAAGGTGATCGCAAGAGCATTGGAGATGGGAGAATCCAATGCCTGTATGAAGCGGATCGTGGCAGCACCAACGGCAGGTGCATGCGGAGTGCTGCCGGCTGTACTGGTTCCCCTTTATGAAGAAGAACGGGTATCGGAAGATGAGGTGATCCATGCATTGTATACCGCGGCCGGTATCGGTCAGGTGATCGCATCCCGTGCATTTATTGCCGGAGCGGCAGGTGGATGTCAGGCGGAGATTGGAGCGGCATCTGCAATGGCAGCAGGTGCACTCGTGTTTTTACAGGGGGGAGATGAAGAGCAGATCTCACATGGAGCAGCCATGGCGCTAAAAAATTTGTTGGGACTGGTGTGTGATCCGGTAGCTGGTCTTGTGGAAGTACCCTGTGTAAAGAGAAATGTGATCGGAGCTGTCAATGCTTTATCATCTGCGGATATGGCGCTGGCGGGAATTACCAGCAGGATTCCACCGGATCAGGTGATCGATGCGATGAAGGAGGTCGGAGAGAGTATGCACGTCTCTCTGCGTGAGACCGGAGAAGGCGGAGTTGCCAATACGCCGGAAGCGCGGAAAATCAAGGAAAAACTGGGAATGTAGTATGGTTGCAGAAAAAATCGTTGACAACAAAAGGAAAATGCTTTATAGTTTTCTTAAATAAAAGGGAGTAACCAGCGCTTATGGCGTGCACGATGTCGTCAGTACGATGGAGAAGTCCATCCGTATCGTGATTAAATGGTGAGACTTTTGTTGCATACATAACGTGCAATAAAAGTCTCTTTTTTATTGCATAAAAGAAAAAGGAGGAATTCATGTGAAAAATTATTATCAGCTTTCTTCAGAAGAAGTCAAGCAGGAAATCAATGGGAAACAAGAACCTTTGACGTCCGCAGAAGTAAAAGCCCATCAGGAAAAATTCGGCCCGAACGAACTGGTGGAAGGAAAGAAGAAAACCACATTTCAGATTTTCCTGGAGCAGTACAAAGATTTCCTTGTGATCATTTTGATCGCAGCGGCGATCGTCTCCGGATTTTTGGGGGATGCAGAAAGTGCCATCGTTATTTTAATTGTAATCACGATCAATGCGATCCTTGGTACAGTTCAGACCGTGAAAGCAGAACAGTCCTTAGCCAGTCTGAAAAAGCTTTCCGGACCGGAAGCAAAAGTATTACGTGACGGAAGCGTTGTTCCGATCCCGTCATCAGAAGTGACAGTAGGAGATATTGTCATGCTGGATGCAGGAGATTACATTCCGGCAGACGGCCGTCTGTTAGAGAGCGCCAGTCTGAAAGTAGATGAAAGTGCGCTGACCGGAGAGAGTCTTGGCGTAGAAAAGATGACAGATGCCATAGAAGGGGAGGTTCCGCTTGGAGACCGTACGAATATGGTATATTCCGGAAGCTTTGTCACATATGGAAGGGGTTCCTTCATTGTAACCGGAATCGGGATGGAGACAGAAGTCGGTAAGATCGCAAGTCTGTTAAAGACCACATCCGAAAAGAAAACACCACTGCAGGTGAATCTGGACCAGTTTGGACAGAAGCTTTCCATCATTATTCTGATTTTCTGCGGTATTTTATTTGGAATCAATGTATTCCGCGGCGGCAATATCGGTGATGCCTTCCTGTTTGCGGTTGCACTTGCAGTTGCAGCGATTCCTGAGGCACTCAGTTCCATCGTAACTATCGTACTTTCTTTCGGTACCCAGAAGATGGCGAAAGAACATGCGATCATCCGAAAACTGCAGGCAGTAGAGGGTCTGGGAAGTGTTTCTATCATTTGTTCTGATAAGACAGGAACTCTGACACAGAATAAGATGACTGTGGAACAGTATTATGTCAATGAAACCGTGATTCCGGCAGACAAGATCGATCTGAAAGATTCCGAACAGGAAAAACTGATGTATTTCAGTATCTTGTGTAACGACTCCAGCAATGTAGACGGTGTGGAGATCGGAGATCCGACAGAAACGGCTTTGATCAATCTGGGAAGCAAACTGGGTCTGGATATTCAGAAGATCCGTGGAGAATATCCTCGAGAGAGCGAAAATCCATTTGACAGCGACAGAAAGCTGATGTCTACAAAACATACCATTGATGAGACACCGATCATGGTTGTCAAAGGTGCGGTGGATGTCATTATGGGGCGTACTGCAAGCATTCAGTTTGGAAATGAAGTGCGTGTCATTACGGCAGAAGATAAAGAAAAGATTGAAGCGCAGAACCAGAGTTTTTCAAGACAGGGACTTCGTGTGCTTGGATTTGCCTATAAGGCAGTGTCTGCAGAAGAAGAGTTGTGTCTGGAAGATGAAAACAATCTGACATTCCTTGGTCTGATCGCTATGATGGATCCGCCGAGAGAGGAATCTATGGCAGCGGTTGCGGAATGTAAGAGAGCGGGTATTCGTCCGATCATGATCACAGGAGATCATAAAGTGACTGCAGCAGCAATTGCAAAACGAATCGGGATTCTGGAAGACGAATCTGAGGCCTGTGAAGGCGCTGTGATCGATTCCATGTCAGATGAAGAACTGAAAGATTTTGTAGAAGGGATTTCTGTCTATGCACGTGTTTCGCCGGAGCATAAGATCCGTATCGTGCGCGCATGGCAGGAAAAGGGCAATATCGTAGCTATGACCGGAGACGGTGTCAATGATGCGCCGGCTCTGAAACAGGCAGATATCGGAGTTGCCATGGGTATCACAGGAAGCGAAGTATCAAAAGACGCCGCGTCTATGGTTCTGACAGATGATAACTTTGCGACGATTGTCAAAGCAGTGGAGAATGGAAGAAATGTTTACCAGAACATTAAGAACTCGATCCAGTTCTTGCTTTCCGGTAACTTTGGAGCGATCCTTGCGGTATTGTATGCGTCCATCGCAGGACTTCCGGTTCCGTTTGCACCGGTGCATCTGTTGTTTATCAACCTTCTGACAGACAGTCTTCCGGCTATTGCCCTTGGACTGGAGCCGCATTCGAAAAAGGTAATGGATGAAAAACCGAGACCGATGAATGAATCAATCCTGACAAAAGATTTCCTGACAAAGATCGGAACAGAAGGTCTTTGCATCGGAATCACGACAATGATCGGATTTATGATCGGTCTGACGGGAGAAGGCGGAAACGCAGTGCTTGCAAGCACAATGGCATTTGGAACATTGTGTACAGCAAGGCTGGTACACGGATTTAACTGTAAGTCTGATTATCCGGTAATCTTCTCAAAGAGATTCTGGAACAATATTTATCTGATCGGAGCATTCCTGCTTGGTCTGGTGTTGATCACTTGTGTAATGACGATTCCGGCACTGGATGAAGTTTTCAAAGTACAGACACTGACCTTTACACAGTTGCTGATCGTATATGGTCTGGCACTTGTAAATCTTCCGATCATTCAGCTGATGAAAAAAATCAAACTGATGTTCAGAAAAAATAAATAAACAGGCAATGAAAAAGTCCCATTGGAAAGTTTGATCCAATGGGACTTTTTTCTGCCCTTTTCAGGTGTGACGTTTGATCGTCTCTTTTAATACATATTTTTTATCACTGTAGCGGTCTACAATATAACGGTTTGCTTTTTTCTCCAGATCGTCGGAAAGTGGAGCGAGGGTTATTTCTTCACCGTATTTGCGCTTCAGCGCCCGCTCTAACAGATAGTCACAAACCTGCGGATTCTTCGGAAGAAGAGGTCCGTGCAGGTAGGTTGCGATTACATTCTTGTATACAACGCCTTCATAACCGGATTTTCCGGTATTTCCCAGTCCGAAAAATACTTTTCCAAATGGAGTGTGATCTCCGATATAAGTGCGGCCTCCATGGTTTTCAAATCCTACAACAGGAGTGTCAAACAGCGGACTGTTCAGGATAATGTTGCGGATGAGACGCTCCGGTTCCCATTCGGTCGTGATATCCAGAATGCCAAGACCTTCGATCATCTTTTTATCGGTCTTGTAATATTTGCCGAGCAGCTGATAGCCGCCGCAGACGGCAAGCACAACGCCGTTATCCTCTACATATTCTTTGAAATCCTTGCGAATCTCTTTTAGATATCCGCAGACGAGCTCTTGTTCTCTGTCAGAACCTCCGCCCAGAAGTACGATATCCAGTTTGGAAAAGTCAATGTTATCTCCGGAGAGTACGGGAATGACTTCTGCCTCGATTCCGCGCCAGTTGAGACGTTTTCGGAAACACTGGATATTTCCGCGGTCTCCGTACAGATTCAACAGGTCGGGGTATAAGTGTCCAATCGTCAGTTTCATGCCTGTTCTCCTTTCTGTTCCTTTGTATTTTGCGCCAGTTCTTTGAGCATTCGGTTTGTGCGGTAAAGCCCGGAGTAGTTGACAATGATGTAGAGATTTTTCGTTCCGTTTTCGGTCAGCTCTTCAACACGGGAGCGCATATCATCAGTTGAAGTACAGTCGATGTCCTCATATTTGAGACGAAGCCCCATATCATGCTTGCGGGTTCCGCACGTTGTGATGGTAGCTGCATTGCTGTCTGCAAGATACTGGAAATCGACATCCCAAAGCCAGGAAACATCTTCTCCGTCCTGGTAGGTATCATTGATCTGAATGATAATATCCTTTGGTTTTGGATCTTTTAAGACGAGAGAAATCTTCTGCTGGAATCCGATCGGGTTTTTGGACAGGTGAAGCTGTACTCTGGCACCGTTGATCATCAGGATTTCTTCCCGGTTGTTTCCATAGTCAAAAGACTCTGCCATCTCTTTAAAATGTGCCATTGGGGCATGCATAGTATGCAGTGCCGTATAGGCAGCAAGGGTGTTGTAAATATTGTAAGGTGTCCGTACCGTAGAATCCAGGTGCAGATCTCCCATATCGAAGGCGTAGAGTTCGTCTTTGAGCGTGATCTGTGTGGCTGTAAAATCAGGATCCGGGCGCTCCCATCCGCAGTTCGGGCAGTGATAAATTCCAAGCTGTCCATAATGGAAGAAATCATACTGCAGTTTCTTTCCGCATTTTCGGCAGAAAATACTTTCCCGGATCTCAGAGCGGGAGATGTCATCAAAAATCTGTTCGCTGATCCCGTATGTCACAAACGGATTGCCGCTTGTTTCCGCCAGGGAATAGGAAAGAATATCATCGCAGTTGATGATCAGTGTCGTATCAGGGACACTGGTGACGGCTGTTTTCAATTTGTCAAAGGTAATATCTACTTCACCGAACCGGTCCAGCTGATCTCTGGAAATATTTGTCAAAAGCGCACAGTCCGGTTTTAACTGAGGGAGAACTCCCACAGATGCGATCTCATCGACCTCAATGCAGGCATAATCCGCATTCAGCTGTCCGTGCTTGTCTGTGGCCAGAACAAATGCCGAAATAATCCCGTTGAGCATGTTGGCTCCGGTGCGGTTGATGATCACGGTTTTTCCCTCGGCCTTCAATGCTTTGTATAAAATGGCATTGGTCGTTGTTTTCCCGTTGGTTCCCATGGTAACGATCGTCTTCTCCCGGATCTGGGAAGCCATGACGCTTAAAATATTGGGATCGATCAATCTTGCCACATATCCGGGGAGGGTAACGCCGCTTCCGCGGTTTAATTTTTTGATCAGGGCACTTGTCCCTTTTGCACATGTAATTGCAAGTCTGCTTCTTAATTTCATAGTAATCCACTATCATCCTTTTCTTTGAAATACTTGTATTATTATAAGGGAAATGGAGGAAGAAGACAAGGAATCTGCATGATTTTCCTGTTTTAGAAGAAGAGTTTTTGAAGATTTTCTAAAGTTTTCTGGAATCTACTGGAAAAACGCATTCAGTGTGTTAAAATGTAAGCAATTATACGAAACAAAGATCCTATCAGGATTGGACATACGGAAGGAAGCGAGAAAAATGCGGCAGAAAAAGCGTGGAGAAAGAAGCGTAAAACGAAGCATAGACGAAACGCAGACGATGGAGATCACACTGGAGAAGCGGATTCCCACCACAAGATACCGACCGGATCATCAGACGGGGCTGACTGCGCAGCAGGTGCAGGAGCATCGGATGCATGGGTGGACCAATCAGCCGGTGGATCCGCCGTCTAAGACTACAAAAGAGATCATTCAGGAAAATGTCTTTACCTATTTTAACCTGATCTTTCTGGTACTGGCAGTTCTGCTTTGCCTGGTCGGTTCCTTTCGAGATCTGACCTTTTTACCTGTAATTGTATTGAATACTCTGATCGGGATCATTCAGGAGACCAGGGCGAAAAAAGTACTGGATAACCTGACGATGCTCAATGCACCTCATGCAATGGTGATACGGGATGGAAAGAAGAGTCAGATCAATGCAGAAGACCTTGTGGTAGATGATATCGTAATCTTCGAAGCCGGAAATCAGGTGTGTGCGGATGCTGAAGTGTGTGCAGGAGAAGTGCAGGTCAATGAGTCGCTTCTGACCGGAGAATCGGACGAGATCACAAAACGAAAAGGCGATCAGCTGATGTCCGGAAGTTTTATTGTATCCGGACAGTGTCATGCAAGGCTTGACAAAGTGGGGGCGGATTCTTATATTTCCAGGCTGACACTGGAAGCAAAAGCTATGCAGAATACAGAACAGTCGGAGATGATCCGTTCTCTGGACAAGCTGGTCAAATGGGTCGGCGTTGCCATCATTCCAATCGGGATTATTTTGTTTATTCAGGCATTTGTATTTCAGGGCGAAGGGTTCCGATCCAGTGTGACGTCCATGATCGCGGCCGTGATCGGAATGATCCCGGAAGGGCTGTATCTGCTTGCCAGTGTGGCGCTTGCAGTAAGTTCGATCCGTCTGGCACAGAAAAAAGTATTGCTGCATGACATGAAGTGTATTGAGACGCTTGCCCGGGTCAATGTACTGTGTGTGGACAAGACCGGAACGATCACGGAAAATACAATGGAAGTGCAGGATGTGATTCCGACCAAGGAATACGAGGAAGGTAAGATGTGCCCGCTTTCTGAGCTTCTGGGAGATTTTACGGCTGCACAGAGCAGTGATAATATTACCATGGAAGCAATGAAACGGTATTTTAAAATCGCATCCGGGAAGAAGGCTGTGGCAAAGACAGGATTTTCTTCCGCATCCAAGTACAGCAGTGTGACGTTTGAAGAGGCGTCCTATGTGTTGGGAGCACCGGAATTTGTACTCAAAGAACAGTATGAAAATTATGAGGAAGCAATCAGTGCACATGCGTCCAAAGGAGCCCGCGTTCTGGTATTTGGAACAGCAAAAGAAGAACCGGATGGGAAGCCTTTGAAAGAAGCAGTCACGCCTCTGGCTTATGTACTGTTAGCAAACCCGATCCGTCAGGAGGCGAAAGAGACCTTTACGTATTTTGCGGAGCAGGGTGTGGAGGTGAAAGTTATTTCCGGGGACAATCCCCTGACCGTGTCAGAGGTGGCAAAAGAGGCGGGAATCGCAGGCGCAGAACGATACGTGGATGCGTCCACGCTTCATACGGAAGAGGAGATGCGGGCAGCAGTCCTGAACAATGCAGTATTTGGCCGTGTCACTCCGAACCAGAAGCGGAAATTTGTGCAGATATTGAAGGAAGAAGGAAAGACTGTGGCCATGACCGGAGACGGTGTCAACGATGTGCTGGCCTTAAAAGATGCGGACTGCAGTATTGCTATGGCATCCGGAAGTGATGCAGCGGCACAGGCATCCCAGCTCGTCCTGCTGGAATCGGATTTCTCCTGTATGCCGGAAGTGGTACTGGAGGGAAGAAGAGTTGTCAATAATATTCAGCGGTCAGCCAGTCTGTTCCTTGTAAAAAATATTTTCTCGTTCCTGCTGTCGCTGGTATCCTTTGTATTTATGTTTACCTATCCGCTGGAACCGTCGCAGATTTCCCTGATCAGTATGTTTACGATCGGGGTGCCGGCATTTTTCCTGGCATTGGAGCCCAATAAAAATATCATCAAAGGTCATTTTCTGACTAACGTATTTTTGAAAGCACTTCCTGCGGCACTGACTGATGTGCTGGCAGTTGGGGCGCTGGTCATATTCGGACGGACATTTGGAGTGAGTTCAGCCGATATTTCCACAGCAGCAACGATGCTGTTATCCATTGTAGGATTTATGATCCTGTACACGATCAGTGCACCGATGAATGTACTGCGCGGTGTGATCCTTGGCGGATGTATCGTGGGACTTCTGTTCTGCAGTATTTTCCTCAATGATCTGTTTGCGATTACAGGAATGACTACGAAGTGCGTGATGCTGTTTGTGGTATTTGCCATTGCTACAGAGCCGGTGCTGCGATATTTGACCTGGCTGATCGGAAAGCTGCGATTCTATTATAAGCGGCTCAGAGGACAGAAAGAAGTGTAGGAAGCGGACAGTCCGGATAGAATGTAAAACATAAAAACGAGATGCGTCACATGGGAATGCATCTCGTTTTGTGTTTTACTAAAATTTATTTAAATTCCATCCGGATATTCTACGCCATCCGGCAGAGGATCCCATTCATTCAGCCCCAGATGCTGTTTGAATTTTGCCTGTTCCATGGTAATCTTGACCGGATCTTCGGCAAGGTATTCCATCAATTCGTCAATTCCCTCCCGGGTCACGTTATTTACAAGAAAAATACGATCGCAGCCGGCATTTAAAAGCCACTGTTTTATCATAGGAACATTGGCATAGGGGGAATCGGTCTTGGTAATGATGCCGATCAGCGGCCGCAGGATAAACGTGCGCAGACAGGGACTAAACAGGTTGTATGGTTCATCCGCTGCCTGAACGATCCCGACAACGTCCGCTTCAAAAGAAAAGCATGCAAGACCGGCACCGAACTGTTTTGACTCCGCATATTCTCCCGGAGAGTCAATGGTATCATCCGCCGTAATCGTATATTGTGTTTTTTCATAGTGAAGCTCTTCCCCTTTTAATGCCTGTGTCAGGGAAGTCTTTCCAGCTTCACTTCTTCCCATCAAAAATAATTTTTTCATATCGTCATGTCTCCGGTCCTCTTAGTTTTTATGGATCTCACAGGTGCGAAATCCCAGATCTTCATGAAAAAATCGAACGACTTCTTCCACCGCAGTCTGTACCTGTGACAGGCCGCCGGTTAAAATGAGGGAACCGCAGAAGCGATCCATAAATCCAATTTCTACATCGGCGATTTTCATTGCCACATCCGCAGCAACGACAACTGCTTCCCATGGGGTAAAACGGATCAGACCAATGGATTCTCCGGTGTGATCCTCCCCCTCATGTACACCGATATGCAATCCCAGATTCTGATAAACAGGGGTCTGGGAAGTATTGATGATGTGAGCCAGACAAACTTCTTTGCCGGGAACACGAACACGTGTCATGCGCAGTTTTTTCCCTTTCAGATGCTCATAGTCATCATTGAAAATCTTTTCCAGAAGTTCTTCCTTTGTTATACGAGTCATGGTCACACTTCCTATCTCTTTGTAATATCACAAACGACATATCCCAGAGAATCTCTGAAAAAGGTTACCACTTCTGTCAGGGCAGACATGACGTCTGAAATCTCTCCTGTGATGATGAGTGTTCCTGTAAAACGATCTGCAAATCCAAGGTAAATGTTTCCGCTTTTTACTGCGATATCGGATGCGATGACAGCAGATTCCGGCGGCGTCATATTCATAATTCCGATAGCAGAAGAACGATAATCGACCTGTGGATTCAGACCAAGTTTCTGATATACGATCGGCGCCGGACCACCCATTACATGAGCAAAGGTGATCTCTTTGCCGGCTACGGTCTCCTGCACGATTCGGATCTGTTCTTCATGGTTGTTTGACATTTAAAAATTCCTCTCTTTCATAACATAATTAAATGATACTATTTGTGGAATTTTCTGTCAAGGTTACATATCCTGTCACGATAAACATTGACAATGCCGGAAATATATGATACCATGAAAGATAGTTTAGCGTAGTAAAGTGGTCAATCATTAGCATGATGACGTACAAACAGGGAGGAAACAAAGATGAAAAAGAAATTAGCGCTGATTTTGGCAGGGACAGCGATGGCAGCAATGGTACTGGCAGGATGTGGAGAAAAAAACAATGCATCCGGGGAAGATGTAAAGACAGCAGAAAGTGTGGAAGATAAGAAAACGTTTACGGTAGGATTTGATGCAGAATATCCGCCATACGGATATATGGACGAGAACGGAGAATACACAGGATTCGATCTGGAGCTGGCAGAGGCAGTCTGTAAACTGGAAGGCTGGGAGCTTGTAAAAAAACCGCTCAACTGGGATTCCAAAGACATGGAACTTAATTCCGGTTCGATTGACTGCATCTGGAATGGATTTACCATGAATGGAAGGGAAGACGATTATACATTTTCAACTCCGTATGTAGACAACAGTCAGGTGATTGTTGTGGCAGAAAAATCCGGTATTGATACCCTGGAAGATCTGGCGGGAAAGACAGTCGGTGTACAGGCTGCAAGCGCGGCACTGGATCTGCTGAAGAGTGAAGAAGAAGGCGGTCAGAAAAAACTGGCAGATACATTTGGAGCTTTGAATGAGTTTGCAGATTACAACACCGCATTTACCGAGCTTCAGGCAGGCGCGCTGGATGCACTTGCAATCGATGTGGGAGTTGCCAATTATCAGATCAAGTCCAGAGGGGAAGGATATAAGATTCTGGATGAGACATTGAATACAGAGCAGTATGCGATTGGGTTTAAGAAAGGAAATCAGGAGCTGTGCGACGTAGTCAATGCGGATCTGAAAAAACTGACAGAAGATGGAACAGTTGCAAAGCTGGCTGAGAAATACGAGATTGCGGATATGGTGACTTTAAAATAAGAGGGGAAGAGACATGAGTTTTGATGTGATGTTGAGGCAAATGACAGCAGGATTCGGACAGACCTGCCTGATCTTTTTTATGACGCTGATCTTTTCTCTGCCTCTGGGGATGCTCGTATATTTCGGAAGGGTGAGCAGGATCAAGCCGATCAGCTGGATCGTGAAGATCTATATCTCGATCATGCGCGGAACCCCGTTGATGCTGCAGCTTCTGGTGTGGTATTTCGCACCGTATTATCTGTGGCAGATGAATATCGGTGGGTATAAGCTGACGGCGATCCTTCTTGGATGCTCTCTGAATTATGCGGCATATTTTGCAGAAATTTATCGTTCCGGAATCGAATCAATCCCCAAAGGACAGTATGAGGCAGCCACACTTTTAGGGTATTCCAGAGGGCAGACATTTTTCCGGATCGTGCTGCCGCAGATGGTAAAGAACGTGCTTCCGTCTGTGACAAATGAAGTGATCACATTGGTGAAGGATACGTCCCTTGTGTATTCCCTGTCTTATATTGAGATGTTTGCAGTGGCAAAACAGATTGCGGCGGCACAGACAACCGTACTTCCATTTTTTATTGCCGGTGTTTACTACTATATCTTTAACTATGTGGTTGCCGGAGTGATGGAATTATTTGAAAAAAAGCTGAATTATTATCATTAGGAGGTTTCCGAAATGAGTCTTTTGGAAATGAAACATATCAAAAAAGAATTCGGCGGGATGCCGGTGATCCGGGATATTTCGCTTTCTGTGGAGCAGGGAGAGATTCTGGCCATCATCGGACCGTCCGGTTCCGGCAAGTCTACGCTGCTCCGCTGTGCGACGATGCTGGAGACGATTGATGACGGTGAGATTTTGTATCTGGGAAAAAGAGCGGCATGGGTGGAAAATGGAAGACCCGCTTTTCCGAAAAAGCAGGAGATGAAAGAAATTCAGTCCTGCTTTGGTCTGGTATTCCAGAATTTCAATTTGTTTCCGCATTTTTCTGTTATGAAAAATATTACAGATGCCCCGATCCGGGTACAAAAGAGAGACAAAGAAGAGGTTTATGAAGAGGCAAAAAAACTTCTGGCTAAGATGGGACTTGCTGATAAGGCAGATGCATATCCTTATCAGCTCTCCGGAGGGCAGCAGCAGCGTGTATCGATCGCACGGGCACTGGCAATGAGACCGAAAATGTTGTTTTTTGATGAACCAACCTCAGCACTGGATCCGGAACTGACGGGGGAGATTTTAAAAGTAATCAAGGATCTGGCGGCAGAGCATATGACCATGGTGATCGTGACGCATGAAATGAATTTCGCGCGGAATGTTGCCGATAAAATCATTTTTATGGATAAAGGGGTTATCGCGGTGGAAGGAACGCCGGAGGAAGTTTTTGCATCAGAACATGGAAGAATGCAGGAATTTCTGGGAAAATTATCGATGGAATAATATGGGAAATTGAGACAGGGAACCTTTGGCGAGAGCGGGAGGTTCCCTGTTTTGAAGTTCGGATTGTGATTATTTGGGGAAAATGTTAAAATAAGGGAAATAGTGCAGGAAAAGATCGAAAAGGAAGAAATATGGAAGAAAAAAGAAGGACGTAAGGTAATCTCATCTGTTTAGGACGAGCTGTTGACTTGTGAAAAAATTGCCTGCGTTGAAGGAATACTTCTATTATTTGTGGGATTATAATTAAAAATCAGATTGATTTTAAGAATTCCAATATGCTTTATATCCTTGGCGATATACTGGATCGTGAACCCAATCCAATAAAAATTATCTTAGACGTGATGGAAAGACCGAATGTAGAAGTGATGGCAGGCAATCATTGTGTAATGGCCTGTTTCCGGGCGGAAGGCCGGGGTGTTTACGTTTGGATGATATGAAAGAGTTTTATGTATAGGGAGATGATGTGTAAATGCATTTTTACATAACAGGAGATACACATCGAGATTTTGACCGCATCGAGGAATTTTTTGAAGAAAACGAAACGACGGTTGACGATGTGATGATTATTCTGTGTTCATGGAAATCATGAAGAAAAACCTTGGTTTGCAGTGGATTATGATGAAGTTGTGTGGAATAAGGGGATTGTGTATGTAGAAGGACAGTATGAAGAATGCGACCAGTTTGTTCGTGCAGGTATATTGATTGAAAGGCTGAAAGCTTATGAAATAGAGCTTCCAAAAGATATGGAACTGATGGTGCATGTAAATTTTTGTGAGAAAAGTGAGTTCATGAATCCAGAATGTCAAAAGATATCTGATTTGGATTCCATGACTGCAGAACAGGATAAAATATGGTATGCTGATCGTAATCCCAAAACCAACGATGACGGTACAGATGTTTTTTACAGTATATTATGCTGAGAAAGGCGAACAGATGCTTTAGTTAGTACACTTTCTTCATTTGCAGGACAAGTGTTGATTCCTGTTCCCGTACTTGGTGCAGTAGTTGGTAATACTGTAGGAACTATGATGTATCAGATTGCAAAGAATAACTTATCATCCAGAGAACAGAAGATATTTGAAGAATATGTGGAAGCAGTACATTAGTCAGGTCGATGTTTCATTGCAGGAACAGTGTCAGAAATTTGTGGATGAAATTGGCAAAGATACGCAGTTGTTTATGGAATTATTAGACAGTAAAGAAAAAATAGCATCGTATTTGATGGATTGAAAGAAGGAGTGGTATGCACGCAATTATAAAAATGGGAGATGGAAAGTATTACATTTCATCAGTATTTGGATATTATAATGATGTGAAATCTGAGGGTGATTACCAGAGGTATCTTGAAAGAATTCATACACCATATTATGTAGTATTTAACGAAGAAAAAACGAAATTGATAAAATGGTATAATATGCAGCCAGATACAGAATTTTTAATAAAACAGGTTCTAATCATAGATTCTGATGAGAGTGGGTGGAATATAAATGAGGAAGATGGAACAGGTGGCGTGAGTTTCCTTCCAAGAGAATTGGCAGATAAAATTATTTCAGAAGGGAGTATTCCTGATGATATTATGCAACAATGTAAGAAGATTGAAGAATCCTATGTGTATGATGAATATCGCGAAATAAAGACAGAAAAAGATATAGAAGATTTTGATTGGGCAACAGGCAATTTTCATGATGCGTATATTAAAGAACAGAAAATACTTGAGGGAGGGGAACTATATTTAAGGTTTTCTGGAATATGGGGATGTCAAGTCGAAATTTGGTTTTGGGATGACCTAGAGTACTGTTCGGAAAGCAGAAATCCGGAATACAACGATCCGTATTGGTCGTGTTCCACATTGGAATTGAAAAATGGATATGTATATTTTGTGGATGGTGAGATTGATGTGAAAGAAATCACAGATGGGTACTGTTGGTTTAAAGCCAGACATATGAAATACCATATCATTCCAAATTAGAAGAACTGAAAATGGCTATGAGTGTTTTCGAATGCTATAATGTTTATAGATGTGATAAGCGAATGTCGCCTGCTATGCGACTTCCAAGTGAGAAAAGTGTGCTATTTTGAGATCAAACAAGAGGCTAATAGAGTCAGGAGATGACGTTATGAGTAAAAAAGGATATAGCAGACCAGAATTATTTGGATCCATAAACCATTATGATGCAAACGGAAAGAAAGTAGGCGAGAGCCGTTCGGGATTCTTTAGTGGTATGAATGATTATGATGCAAATGGTAAGAAAATCGGACATAGTTCTCCGTTCTTCTTTGGGGGTATGAATCATTACGATAATAACGTGGTCCTATGTCAAGAAAAAGTACAAATTAAATGTAACCAATTTTCTCTGTTCTGAGCGAAGTTTAACTTGCTATTTTT
>PPYE01030336.1_pt1 | contig 50955 bp, 47 predicted proteins | sample 1559881 | NCBI WGS metagenome assembly PPYE01 (sample SAMN08240022, study PRJNA423297) | Human gut metagenome, whole genome shotgun sequencing project.
CAAGCCAAAATTCCATTGCCGCAGGCAATCTGGAATGAATTTTGGCTACGTTACTGTGAACGGAGTGAACAGTAACGAGGATAATCCCTGAAACATTCCTCCGCAAAATTCTCCCAGATTTCTCTCTGTCTGATAAGATTCTGAAGCTTTTCCACATTTTTCTCTGAAATCCACACCTTTTTGTGTGAATAATAATAATTTGCCAGTTTCCAGTATTTTTCAGGATAAGTGAAACGTACACGCAGATTTTTCCACTCTTCTGCCGAGATTGGACGGATTTTATGATATTCCCTGAGCATCTCCCCTGCCAGTTCCAGATTCCAGTTATATTTTTCCAGTATTTTTCTCATGAAACGATACAAATCTGCTATCTGAATATCAAAACTCCAGTGACCAAAATTTGTGACTGCTGTCCCAAAATGATCACCTTTCAGCATCAGAACATTATGCTGATTATATTCTCCATGACATACCTGTCCTTCCCGCCATGCCCTGTCCCTGAGATCATCATAATCCGTCTCATCCAGAAGCCTTACTGCATACTGTGCCCTCTCAAGAAACTGCTCCACACTTGCCAGATAATTTTTCTCAAATAAATTGGATGCTCCTTTATTCCGTATAAATTTTCGTATCTTACGAAGCTCCTGATTATGCCGGAGATATTCCTCCCTGAGAGATCTTTCCCTGTATTCCTCCACAGGTTCCATTTTCATTAAAATATGTAACCTTGCCAGTGTCCGGACACTTTTTAAAATATCTTCCCGGGATTTTGTGTCACACTCTTTTCCTTCATACCAGTGCTGGAGTGTAAACCTTTGTTCAGTCTTATCTTTGCTGACCAGACTTTCCTGATTATTCCGCAGAAAATAATCGGTATTTATACCATTTTCCTGAAGTTTCATCAAAAGCTCCTGCTGTTTTTCCAGCTTTTTTTCAGAACCGTGAAATTCCCTCAGGATCAGAAGCCCCTGAGCTGTATAGCAGAGTAAAGCTCCTCTTGTCCTTGCAGAACGGTCTGCTGTCAGCTCATACTGAGCCAAAGTGCCAAGTCCGTAATCATACAATGACATATCCCCCTCTTAATCATCTTAATTCTTTCTATACATATGAAGAAAATCCGGTGGATATACCCCCGGATTTTCATAGAGCCACTGTTATTTACTATATTCTGATATACTGACCATTCCATAAAACTGCACTATTTCTCATCAAGAAGACCCAATAATATCTCTTTCTGATTCTTCTGTGGATCGGCAAGCACTACTTCCAGAAGACGGTTCAGCGTTTCTCCTATTTCACGCCCCGGCTTATAACCGGCTTCAATCAGATCTTTCCCTGTCACTGCCAGAGTTTTTAAAGATACACACTGATGTTCATTAATGATCGTCTCATAAGCCTCTTTCACCTTATCCAGACGTTCCTGCTTCTCTGCGCGTCTGTAATCACTCTGTGCCAGCATATCTGCCTGCTGCACTTCCAGATAATATGGAAAGAGATCCTCACCGATACGGTTCACTGCCCTGCGCACTGCCTTTGTCGTTCCATCCGGTCTGTCATCATGCCATTTTACCAGACGGGTTACCTTGCGGATCGTATCATTATCGAATTTCAGCCTGCGCAGGATCTGTGCAGCCATCTTTTCTCCCGCAATCCCATGCATCTTGAAATGATCTCTTCCATTCTCATCTGTTTTCCGGACAACCGGCTTTCCAATGTCATGAAGCAGCATGGTAATCCTGAGAACTTTATCTGCACGTACATGACAGAGACTGTGCAGGATATGCTCCCCTACTGTGTAACAGTGGTGCGGCGTATTCTGCGATGTTGTCATACATGCATCAAACTCCGGAAGAAATTCAGCTGTGATCCCGGCCTCATAAGCCACCCTGAGATAATCCGGATGAGGAGACATCAGAAGCTTCACAAGCTCTACCTGAATCCGCTCTGCGCTGACATGCTTCAGATTCGGTGCCAGAACCTTCAGTGCCTTACGAGTCTCTTCTTCAATGGCAAAGCCCAACTGCGCACTGAAACGGACTGCACGCATGATCCGCAGTGCATCCTCTGTAAAACGCTCCAGCGGATCTCCCACACAGCGGATGATTTTTCTCTCAATATCCTCCAGTCCGCCGAAAAGGTCCACCAGTCCTGAAGAAGGATTGTATGCCATTGCATTGATGGTGAAATCCCGGCGTTTCAGGTCTTCCTTAAGGCTTGCTGTAAAGGTGACCTCTTTGGGATGTCTGCCGTCCTCGTACTCACCATCTACACGATAAGTCGTGACCTCATATCCTTCTTTTTCCATAAGAACAGTCACTGTTCCATGCTGCAGACCTGTATCCACTGTTCTGTGAAACAAAGCCTTGACCTGCTCCGGCTTTGCGGATGTGGTGATGTCCCAGTCATCCGGGCTCCGTCCCAGAATGGAATCACGCACACAGCCGCCTACCACATAGGCTTCATAGCCTGCTTTTTCCAGTATATGCAAAATTGTTTCCGCGTTTTTCGGTATTTCCAGAATCATATGACCATCCTTATCTTCTTCTATTTATTCTTAACCCCGAAAACCGGCACTCAGATATCTCTGCTGCCGGTTTTCTTTATTTTCTTATTGATTAGTATGCTCTTCCCCAGTAAACCATCTTCTTGGCAGGTTTTCCACAGCATACGCAGACATCACTTAAGTGTTCCTGCTCAAACGGCATACATCTGGATGTAGCCTGAACATCTTCTTTGATCTTGTCCTCACATGCGCGGTCACCGCACCACATAGCTTTTACGAAGCCTGGTTTGTTAACAATAGTATCTTTGAATTCTTCATAGTTTGTAGCAACATAAGTATGGGAATCTCTGTGCTTACGTGCACGCTCCAGCATATCTTTCTGGATTGTTTCCAGGATTTCCTGTACTTTCTCCACAAGCTCATCAAATGTAACAGTATATTTCTCTCTTGTATCACGACGGCAGATGACAGCCTGACCATTCTCGATATCCTTCGGACCGCACTCGATACGGATCGGGATACCACGCATTTCCTGCTCTGCGAATTTGAATCCCGGGCTCTTGTCTGTGTCGTCTACTTTTACGCGGACTCCTGCTGCCTTTAATGCTGCAAACATCTCATCTGCTTTCTCAAGAACGCCTTCTTTTCTCTGCTGGATCGGAATGATCACTGCCTGTACAGGAGCGATTCTCGGAGGCAGCACCAGACCGCTGTTATCACCATGTACCATGATAATAGCACCGATCATACGTGTTGTCATTCCCCAGGATGTCTGATGTACATACTGAAGTTTATTTTCTTTATCTGTATACTGGATGCCGAATGCTCTTGCAAATCCATCGCCAAAGTTATGGCTTGTACCGGACTGAAGAGCTTTTCCATCATGCATCAGGGATTCAATTGTATAAGTAGCTTCTGCACCGGAGAATTTCTCCTTGTCTGTTTTCTGTCCCTTGATAACCGGGATTGCAAGTACTTCCTCACAGAAATCTGCATACAGATTCAGCATCTGGATAGTACGCTCTTCTGCTTCCTCGGCTGTAGCATGAGCTGTATGGCCTTCCTGCCATAAGAACTCACGTGAACGAAGGAACGGACGTGTTGTCTTTTCCCAACGCACTACAGAGCACCACTGATTGTATACCTTCGGCAGATCTCTGTGAGACTGGATTTCTTTTGCATAGAAATCACAGAATAATGTCTCTGATGTAGGGCGTACACACAGACGCTCCTGAAGCGGATCCAGACCACCATGAGTTACCCATGCAACCTCAGGTGCAAATCCTTCTACATGATCTTTCTCTTTCTGAAGAAGAGATTCCGGAATAAAGATTGGCATGTACACATTCTGTACGCCTGTCTCTTTAAATCTTCTGTCCAGTTCGTGCTGGATATTTTCCCAGATCGCATATCCTGCAGGTTTAATTGCCATGCAGCCTTTAACGCTGGTATAACCGCAGAGTTCAGCTTTCTTTACAACGTCGGTATACCACTGGGCGAAATCCTCTTCCATGGATGTGATGGCTTCTACCAGTTTCTTGTTGTTTGCCATAATTGTTTCTCCTTTTTATGTGATATGTTGATCCTGAAAGCGCATCAGGATATAGTCGCGGCGGAATGCATATTCTTCTTATTTTTCTTCTATAAATAAATTTCCCTATCTGCTTCACAGTACAAAAATCTGTTTTTTTATAATCCGGCAAAATATGTCATATTATAAAAAACGAAAAAAAGAAGCCCAGCATCCCTCACAAGGGACCGAAAGGCTTCGGCGGTACCACCCTAATTAGCACTGTGCCCAAATGCCTGCACATTGCTCGCTCTTCTTCCGATAACGCAGGAAAAACGCCGTACTTCAATTGTACGGAGCTCCGAGGCCGGTTCCATAATTCACGCACAGAATCCTTCCACCACTGTTTCACAGCCAACCGGCTGTTCTCCGGGACTCTTCTCTGGGATTGCTCCTTATGTACTATTCTCTTCATCGCTGTATATATTTCGCATTTGGTTATATTTTATTTGAAATAAATTGATGTGTCAAGAGTAAAATCGTTACTGTTCACACACCACTATCCTGCGAGATGTTTTGGCATGAATATGCCAAAATCACACTTCTATTGTAATCTTACGTCCTGTCCGGTTATATTTATAATAACGGACCCCGGCTGCATCCAGCATTCTTTTGGAAGCGAGCACTGCCGGCGTGTCTGCATATTTATCGCAGTCATAGACAATCGTCTTAATACCTGCCTGAATAATTGCCTTGGCACATTCATTACATGGAAAAAGGGAAACATAAAGCTTTGCACCTTCCAGACTTCCTCCCCTGTAATTAAGGATCGCATTCAGCTCACTGTGGGTCACATAAAAATATTTCGTATGAAGACTGTCACCCTCTCTCGCCCATGGAAATTCATCATCTGAACAGCCCTTTGGAAAACCATTATAGCCCATGGACAGGATTTTATTATCCTCACTTACAATACAGGCTCCTACCTGAGAATTCGGATCCTTGGAACGCATCCCTGACATCATGGCAACTCCCATAAAATATTCATCCCATGATAAATAATCTGTGCGTTTATGATTTGCATCCATTTCTCAAACCTCCCCTTCACATACTTCACCCTTCATCCGCTTCATAAAATCAGCACATTGTCTGTTACTGTGAACGGAACGAACAGTAACCATTATCTGCTTATAACTGACACAGCCAGAACTTAACACTTTACTCTACGGCAACCCTCATTCATCATACATGTGAGAGAATTACTATAATCATGCAGGCTCTGGCTGTTTTATCAGTTTTCTTATTTTATGGCTTATTCAGTCTCTATCTGATTAATTCTTCTGATATGTCTCTCATCGTTGGAAAACGGTGTATTCAAAAATGTATCCACAATCTTCAATGCCAGCCCAGGTCCTACCACTCTTCCGCCAAGTGCAAGGATATTGGCATCATTGTGAAGTCTTGTAGCCTCTGCTGTAAAACAATCTGTGCAGACTGCAGCTCTGATTCCTTTAAACTTGTTTGCTGTAATGGAAATTCCGATACCTGTTCCGCAGATCAGGATTCCCTTCTCACATTCGCCGTCAAGAATTGCATGTGCAACCTTCTTTGCATATACCGGATAATCTACGGAATCCAGACTGTCACATCCATAATCTTTATATTCAATTCCTTTCTCATCCAGATATTTCTTAATCTCCTGTTTTAATTCATATCCACCGTGATCACATCCTAAAGCTATCATTAATCTTCCTCCTGAAATTAATTTATTTTCTTTACCTTTTCAGCAGACTATTTAAATGAATCTTCATTATCCATCTGGCCATTACTGCTGATAAGATTATATAGTCAGGCATATATCTGCTTCACTACCTGATTATATCATACCACCTGTATGATCTTATGTCCCGCTGCTTTCAGCAGACGGTTCATAATTGCCTGTCCCATTCTTGGTGTATAAAACGCTTCTGAATAAATAGACCTGACCGCACTCTGGTCAAAATCACGAAGCACTTCATATAAATGATGGGCAATTGTTTCCTCCTCTTTCCGACTTCCGATGCTGACTACCAGACCTTCGGGATATCTGTCCTTTGTCTCGTCCGTTGCAATGATTCCAACCTGCTCGCCGTGTGCTTTCGCCTCCGCAGCCAGCTCATTGATCTTCTTCACAACAGCTTCCTCCGGCCCTTCAACAATTGCCAGATCTGCCTTCGGTGCATAATGGCGATATTTCATACCCGGTGCTTTCGGACGCACTTTGCTGTCAGCCGCAATCAGCCCCTTGTCCATCCTTACATCCCCCAGAGTCTCCTGAAGCATCTCCAGAGAAATATAACCCGGACGTAAAACCACCGGCACATCCTCAGTAAAATCAACGATCGTAGACTCAAGACCGATTCCCACCTGGCCTCCGTCAATAATCATCTCAATCGCCTCGCCAAGATCCTCCTCTACATGCTGTGCAGTAGTCGGACTGGGTCTGCCTGAAGTATTCGCACTGGGTGCTGCCACATAACCACCTGCAGCCTTGATCAGCTCCTGTGCAATCCTGTCACTCGGAAACCGAACCGCCACACTGTCCAGACCACCCGTAGTCTCCTGTGGCACAAGATCCGACTTCGGAAGAATCATAGTCAGCGGACCCGGCCAGTACTTCTCTGCCAGGATCTTCGCCTTCTCCGGAACCTCAGCTACAATCGGAGCCAGCTTATCAAACTCTGCAATATGCACGATCAGCGGATTATCCGAAGGTCTTCCCTTCGCCGCATAAATTTTCATAGAAGCCTGCGGGTTCAACGCATCTCCACCAAGACCATAAACAGTCTCCGTAGGAAACGCAACCAGACCACCCTGCTTCAAAATATCTCCACCACGCCGGATAGCCTCCATATCAAGATTATCCGCTGTCATGGATACAACTTCTGCTCTCATTAAATTCCTGCCTTCTTATCTGTTCTGTATTTTATATAACAATATTCCTCTTACTTTATTTTCGTTTTGTATGTTCATGATACAACAGAGATAAAAATTCGTCAAATGTTTCTTCTTTGGCAAACAGATATTCTCCATTTTCGTTACTGTTCACTCCGTTCACAGTAACGTAGCCAAAATTCATTCCAGATTGCCTGCGGCAATGGAATTTTGGCTTGCATATACCCTTTCTCTTGTGAGTTCTGTGGCCTTAACTTCTGCTTATACTGCTTACCTGAAACAAGATTATAATTTGTGTATAAATCAAAAAGCATTATCTGATCGCATTCATACAATATTTATAGATTCTTTTATAGGTACGTGTAGAATAGTGAACGCCGTCATCTATATTTCCCTTAAACTCATTGTATGTACTGTAACCATTCTTCATCAGATATTTATAGGTATCTATCCATTGAAATCTCTTATTTAACCTGCTCTGCAATCTGTCATTAAAGTAACGTAACTGCGCTTCTTTTCGAGTTGGTTTCATTGCTGTATTTACCGGATTCACAGACATATAAAACAATCTGCAGTCACTTTCAAGTTCCTCTGCAAGAGTGTTCATACGCGCAAGATATGCATTTGCCTCGCCTTTATAATCAACCCCATTCCCGGAATTATGACTCGAAAGATCATTCACACCAAGATTAAAAATAACTGCTACGGGCTTATCTGAATCTGACTGCAGACGGGCAATTTCACTTCTCATTATTCTCTCTCCTGCTGTCTCAAACCAGCTCAGTCCCTCCCCTGTCTTACACACAAATGATACTTTTGCAACTGCATCCTTTCCATATTCCTGAAGAAGAGTTTTCTGCATAAAATACGTTCTGGAATCTCCCACAAAAATAACTCCGGAATACTCCGACAACTGACCTGCCAGATTACCGACCTGCATATCCGGTTCCTGTTTCCAGTTATACATAACTGCATATAAATGAGTTTTCTTCTTTACCTGTATCACCTGTCCCGCCTGATACTGCGGATTCTGAGTCTGATCCGGCTTCGTGCTCCATCCCAGAAAAGTATATCCTGTCTCGTTCTTTATTGCAGGAAGTGTCACTTTTCCATTACTGTCTGCTTTTCTTGTTATCGTAGACCCATCTGCCTGATGAAAAATAACTGCCTTCTGAGAAGCAGATGAAATCGCTCCTGTTCCCTCCGACGGAGCCAGTGATTCATCCTTCTTACTATCCGAATATGTAAAAGATGTAAAACTTGTAGTTCCCTTTTCCATATCATAAACCCTTACTTTACTGGTTTTCGCAAAAGCAGTTTCACAAAAACACGAGCTGAAACAAATTGCTCCTGTCAACATCATAATCATCATTTTCCTGCTATAATGTCTAACCTGAATTATTCGATTTCTCATTTTAAAACTCTCCTTTCCTGTCATGTGAATATTCACAATCCTCATTTTCTCCTACTACTTATACAGTGTCATCTTTTCATTTTTCCACTGTAGCAACATATTTTTCTTATATATATTACATATACATTATCATAATACAATCGTAATCTATATTTGTAAATTTTACTTTTTCCCTCTTTTCCACCTGATAATTATTTCCCCAAAACCATTCCAATCAATAACCAGCGTAAAAAAATATTTTTTTACGCGTCCCTTTTTGACCCAAACAAAAAATGGCGACACAAACTGCCGCCATTTTTCGCCCTCTTACTTATTAACTTTAAGAATATAAGTACTATACTCCTCATCCTGGAACACAACTTCTCCAAGCGAATTCAGCACCTCTTCATTCAGTGCATCCCCATATTTCTCCCGTTCTTTCGATCCGACAAAAATATAAGAAACATCATACTCTTCCAGCAGCTCCTTCACATACTCCTCATCCGAAGAAGTATAAATACTCTCAATATCCGCGCTCTTCTCATTCAAGTCCGCAGTATCATCTCTCCACAGCCACTCATGCACATACCATCCCAGCACAGTCGGAAGCCCTGTCATAGCAGAAACACGCTCATAACCACTATAGCTGTCCCCGTTCGCCTCAAGCACAACCGGTGACCCTTTCACATTCTTCTTCAGCCATTTAATACCAGCCACATCCTCTGTGAAATCATTTGACAGGAAAGATGTCGCATTCAATCCTTTATATTCAGAAGGCTCCCATACCTTTCCAAACCACGCATACACACTGTTTCCAAAATAACCAAAGGTCCAGCAAAGCAATACCAGGCCGATCACTGACACAACCTTAAACACTTTCTTACGTGCAGCCACCAGCATACGGAAAATACCATATCCCATGGTCATCCCAAACAGCATATACGCCTGATAAGTCAGCTTAAACATGGTATTCGCCCTGGCGTTTCCATTCTCGTAAATATCTCTTACATAAACAAACTCCGGAATCACGATCAGCCCGATTGCACAGAGTCCCATGACAATCGCAAACAGATCCGACACAGAGATTGCTTTCATCAGTTTATACAGACTTCTATTCGCACCACCACGAAGCTTCTCCCAGATGATACAGATGATCAGCAGAACTGTCAGAACCACAGGCAGTCCCCACAAAATCAGCAGCTGATGGATCATAGAATGATTCTGCGCAATTCCCACACCTTTAAACATACTGTCAAACTGCAAAGTAAACGGCAGAGAAACAACGTATGAGATCACAATGATCTCCACTGCCTGAACCGCAGTCACTGCCAGAATCCTCTTCACTTTACCATCAAACTGAACGATATTGGTAAACAGCACCACTCCACCGGTCACCACGAAATAAATAATAAAATCCCAGAAATTCGTAAACCGGAACATACCGATCATCACTGCAGCCAGCAGGATATGCGGAATCAACAGCTGTTTTTTCCAGAACTCTTTCCGGCCCGGTTTCATGATCACTGCTTCTCTCATCCGCACACTTCGCATCCACACATAAAGAAGTCCCACCAGAAACAGCACAAACATTACATTTACCACATGGGCATGGAGATCTCCCAACACAAAGGAATAACACGGAAATTCATGGATCGTCTTGTCCGGCACATCCGGATTGTATCCAATATAACGGGTCGCATCCGGGAACCAGTAGCTGTCCGCTTCTTTTCCCTGCAGCTTCTGGAGCCATGGAATGACCTTACTGTAAACCACATAATGCATATTTCCCGCAATTGATACAGAAAGTCCTGCTATGATCCCGGCCACTGCCGGCACACAACGTTTCTTTCCTGTCAGGCTTCCTTTAAGCCTGTCCACAGACATCTGACGAACCAGTGAAAACGGAAGCACAAACGCAAATGCAGCCACAAAAGTACGCATCAGATTGTAAGTGAGTTCTACTTTACTGCCAGTCAGCTTCGTCAGAAATACTGCAAAATACTGTCCGCCATAATAATAATTGATCGTACCTTCTGAATACCACAGATCTCTTGCAGGAAGTGTCGTACTTCTCATCATGGCTTCCATGAAACCATAATCCATAAATTTCTCAGTTCCGTATGCCTGCGGGCGGAATCCTGCGAAATAAGTCCACATCAGGAAAAATATAAAGAACAGAATTTCCTCTCCGTAAATCAGATTTACCTTTCCGGACGGAAAGCAGTCAATTCCATTTTTTCCCTGAAAATGATATAAAACCCCACAGCCAACAGCACATACAACAGACACACCGATACATGTCGCTGCAGTAAATGGCAGTATCTTCGCAGTTACCAGAAACCACGTAAGAAAACCTGTCACAGTAATCGCCAGCACTTTTGAAAACATCCAGCCTTTGTCCTCAAATCCGGCAAACAGTCTCCCTGTCACAGGCATGGCAACCATTCCCATCAAAAATGCCAGCAGCCACCAGGTCCAGAATGTCCATACATCTCCCTTTAACAGAAATGCAGACAGCCCTGCAAGAGCTGCTGCAAGAAGCACTCTCAGTGCCCATTTCTTCATCCGTACGTCCTCCTTAATCATTTATAAAATTATTGTGGTTACTATAATCTTACACATTCTCTCTTATCTCTGTAAATCTGTGATAACCCGGCTCATAATCATAAATCCGGAGTAATCCCCGTAATAATGCATTTGAGGATTATTCTGTTGTTTTATAGATCCGTATCCGTCCATCCTGAGTCTCATAAACCTTTTCATATGCTGCAGCAATTGTCTCCTCACGACATTCCTGCTGTTCAAATTCCGAACCTTCTTCAAACAGGATATATGTTATTTTTTCCTGTTGTACTGTTTTTTTCAATGTTTCACTGTCAGATGTGGTGTATATCGTTACAGCCTGTGCAGCCCTGTAATTCGTATCATAGCCTGCAGACCATGCGTAATATGGCCATCCACAGTAAAGCATAGCTCCGGACATCGTCACTTCATTCATGCTGTACTCAGGAGTAAGTAAAAGATCATTTTTCTCCAGATTCTCCTCCAGCCATTGGGTCAGCTCGCTGTTCATATTTACAGTCACACGTCTGCCCGGACCATTTCCCTTTATGATCACCACAAAGTCATAAATCCCGGTCACACTCAGAGATATTACCAATACTATTGCCAGTATCTTTCCCATAGTTTTCTGTATCCCGAACTGCCCATTTCTCCCATTCCAAAGACTGCATACTGCCCATGCCCAGAAAATCGTCAGAAACGCATATGATATCATGATATATTTATGGTTTACATTAATATCCGGTGTCATCAGAAGCACAAAAGCAAAAATCACCGGAAACAGGAAACTCACAAGGATTTCTCTCTCCCGTCTTCTCATAAACCATACCATTAGTACCAGCCCAAGAAAAAAAACTCCGCTCATCCAGAACAGATATTTCACAACTCCCGGGACAGTCTTATCCTCTGCCAGAAATCCCAGATAAATCTGAGGACTCATGGCACTTCCAACAATAAAAATCTTTGACTGAAGCCAGGAAAAGAAGATGGATATCCCCGCCATGACAGCGTAATCCACTTTTCCATCCGAGAAAATCGCAAAGCCACACAAGATCAGCAGACCACCGATCACAGCTGCCCCATTCCAGAACGCACACAGTCCCAGAAACATTCCCATAAGCAGTGCCTGATCCAGATTTCTGCTTTTCCATCCTTCTTTCGAGAAAATCCTGTTTTTTATCCAGAGTATTCCTTTCTCTTCATGTGCTGTCCCTGCTTCCAGCCAGTCCATAAACAGATATAGTGCCAAAGTCACCATCAGAAGTCCAAATGCCAGATGCCTCTGATTAAGATAAACATTAAAATTCCACAATCCCCAGTTCTCATTGACAGTATATCCGATAAAGGAAGTATTTTCTTCCAGGGTTTCCACCAGATTCCCTGCCTGGATATGCTCCCATACAAATCTGAAAAAAGCCATTCCGCTTCTGAAAAAGAACAGAAACAATGCCAGTACACCGCAGCACATTTTGCCTGTGATCCTAAGTGCAAGCTGATATAACAGCATAAGAAATCCCACAAGTGACAAAGTACTTACGATATTATAGGCAAAGTCCATACGCATTCCCAGATATTCCAGATTTCCTGTGAGAAACTGAAACATAAAATGATACTTTACATCTGCACCTCCATAATGAGGATACTGTGTGGGAAAATTATTTCCTGCAGAAAAAGAACGCATCATCGCCGTATGTGGTGCATAATCTCCATACACAGTCAGGCCGGAATACAGGATTCCGTCTTTTATATAGAATACATAAAACATCATATATGTAATAAATACAGTCAGCAGACCAAAGAGTAATATTTCCTTTTTTAATCTGCGCTTATCCTGTGTTTTATCAATATTCCATATCCTGTAACTGCCCTGTTTTCTGTATTTCTGTACGCTGAGCAGTATCATAATAACTGCTGCACCTGTCATCCCGATAATATTTCCATACAAAAGTGGATTTTCAGCTTTTCCCACAACACTGAAAAACCAGGAAATAATATATACCATCCAGGTCAGTAAAAGTGTTCCGACTCCAAAAGAAGCCGGAAGCATGAGCCAGATACGATTAATACCTGACACACTCCTCCCCTCTCCTGTCAGCATTTTTGATGCTTCACAGCCCAGCATTCCTGCCAGAAGCAGATAAATAATTCCAAGCATAATTTCTCCCTGTACATTTCCCCGCCATGCAGATACTCCTACCTCCGGGGGATTTTAGCAAACAAGTATCAGTATAACAAAAATCCTTATTTATTAAAAGCAAGTTCACATAAATTAAACATTTTAAATTTTTTGTTGCTTCAGATATTGTTCAATCCCTTTCACTATAGCTTCCACTATTTTATTCTGATATTCTTCTTTGCAGAGAAGTCCGGCCTCTTCCGGATTTGTAAGAAAACCACACTCTACAATATTCAAAACACTTTCACTTCTTTTTAACAGATAATAGGTTTTATTACCTTTTGCCACACGGGGACGTTTTACTTTCAGTTTCAGATTCAGTTCTTCCTGGATAAACTCTGCCAAATTCTTTCCCTGAACAGAATCTTCATAATAAAACACCTGGGGACCGCATACAGACGAATCCTGATAGCTGTTCTGATGAACACTTATGCACAGCACAGGTCTGTATTTCTTTATCATAGCAATCCTGCACTGCATATCCTGTGCTTTCTGATTTCTGCTGTCCTCCTCATAAAGACCCTTATCTTCTTCCCTTGTCATGATTACAGAAAATCCTTGTTTTTCCAGAGAATCCTTTAATTTTACGGCAATCTGAAGATTTATCCCCTTTTCTTCCAGTCCGTTCACTCCAATCATTCCCGGATCCGCTCCACCATGTCCTGCATCTACCAGAATGATTTTTGAATTTTCTGTTGAACTCATAGTCTCTGAAACTTCAGCTGCCTGTTTTGACAGAATTAGAAAACTGACAAGAAGCAGACACCCTAACATTGATTCCAGTCCATATTTTTTCAAACTAAAAACACCTCCTGAGACACCTTTTACAGTCTACGGGAAAATTCACTGTTCCTGTAGACTGGCTATAGCAATTCCATAAAATAATGCAATCAGTATTTCATAAAATTCTATATTAATATATGTCTCAGAAGATGTTTTTATAGCCTGCTGATGCAGAACTTTTAATTATTCAGATTGTCCGAAATTACCTTCCAGATTCCGCTGTTTTCAAATCCAAGCTTCCATGCAGAAACTCCTGCAAGGTCATATTTGGATACCAGCTTCACTTTCTCAGCAACTGACTGAGCATCCTCAAGCCAGATCTGATAGGTAGAATTATCTATTTCATATTTTCCATAATTCTGGGAAGTGGTCTTATCCCAGTAGGTTTCCACATTATTATCTGCAATTGTCTGCTGCGCCTGATCCATACCGATTGCTTCACTGGTTACATTTCCCCCTGTGGTCCTCCACAGTCTGGTATAAAACGGAATGGCATTGATCACACGTTCAGCCGGAACCTCATCCAGTGTATCCTGGATTCCCTGTTCCACCCATGGAAGAGATGCCACAGAACCGGCTTCAGATCCTACATAATGCTCGTCATATCCCATGATGATCACATAATCTACAACCCTTCCCTGCTCAGCCCGGTCATAATGGCTTGTAAAATCCTCAGGAACCGGGTTATCCACTGAAAGAACCAGATTATTCTTATGGCACTCTATGGAAAGTTCTCTCAGAAATTCCAGAAAATGGATTCCCACATCCTCGCTGAGAGATTCAAAATCCACATTAATGCCATCCATTCCCACATCTTGGGCTGCCTGGATCAACTGACTGATAATATTCTGTCTCGCCGCAGTGCTGGAAAGTGTTTCCGTTGTACTTACTTCCTGTGTAAAGTTGTCGATCAGTCCCCATACCTGAAGCCCCTTTTCATGAGCCTGTGATACATAATCTGCACTCGCAATGCTTGCAATGTTTCCTGAAGTATCTGTCAGATAGAACCAGGTAGGCGAGATCACATTCACACCTGTCATATTTGCTGTCGCATCCGCAAAATAAGCATTGGCATCTGTGGAAGTCACCTGATGCCATACCATATTGACCTTGCTGTCCATAGTAAGATAGGAGTACTGTTCCCTCTTAAAGCTTCGTTCAAATTTTGTCTTCTCTGCTTCTCCCACTTTCTTCTTATCTATATAACCAATATATCCGTCTTCCGTAGCTACCTGATCCCAGTTCTCCAATTCTTCGATAAGACGAAGCTTTGTACCTTTCTTTACAGAAGTAAGAATAGCCGATTTGATTCCACCGCGGTAACGTATGCTTGTATTCTTCTTAACTGTGACTGTTTTTACATTTTTGAATTTATACTGTATGGCAATCCTGTATGGATCTTTTGTGATGTATGCATCAAGATCTGTATATTCCTGCACATAAGTAAGATTCAGATACACTTTGTCATCTTTCACCCATACCTTGTCTCCTGCCTCAGATGATGCACTCGCAGAAGTCAGCTCCGAAGGTGTTGCATAAAGTATCTGCTGATTGGCAGAATCCCAGTAATATCTCTGGTTCAGATAGGTGTTCACCACATCCAGTGGTAAATAGACTCTGTCTCCGTCCACCAGACCACGTTCTTCCAGTTTCTCAGTTCCAATGACCAGGGCAATCTCCCCATCTGCCATTTCTCCATAATATTCATTCAGATCCATTTTCTCAGAAGATGGTATGTACTTCATTACTACATGAGTGACAATTCCAAGAATCGCAACAAGAATGACCAAAACGGCAACTGCGATAACTGGTTTATACTTTTTATTCATAGTATTTTTCCTTTCAGTAAATATTGTGTTACCGGAAACAAAACAGACAGTAACACGATCGCTATTGATACATCAACTCACAGAAAGGTATTTCATATAGTTATTTTGAGTATGATGTACCAGTATTATCAACTGTATCGGCAACTTGATGATACTGGCTTAAGTATACCATAAAATATTACAATTGTATTGCAAAATCGTATTTTTCACAAATTTTTAAGATATGCGTAATTATATTCTTATGCTGCCCGAAGGCATTATGAACATCGGGGGGACTGATTCAGAATCTGTTCGGGCAGCTTTCTCTTTTGTTATTTTTCTTTGACGAAATCAAAATCCACACGAGCGATCCGTCCTTTTTCATCTTCAACGTAATCACGCATGTATCCACCACCTTCTGCAATCTGACAGGCTTTTGCAATTGTTTTCGGATTACTGAGTATACCATTCAGATACAGAGAAATTCCCTGTTCACGATAACTCTTCAATTCTTTTTCCAGTGGTTTACGCATGCTCTTTTTGGTTGCCCGTGATATATTTTCCGTAAGCTTACCTCCCTTCTTTCATAAGATTTTTTAGAAAGCACCTTATCGGCTGTTGAAAAAACAATATCCCTGCATCTGTTTTATCGTTACTGTGAACGGAGTGAACAGTAACGTTTCACCTTCTTATCATCATGGAAATTTTACCTGTACATTGCCACAGCAGGAACGCTGCATGAAAAACAGCAATGAAGTTTAGAAATAAAAGATCACTTTGGTTAATGTTTCAGATCTTCGCTTATGTGAACCGCAGGTTTACTGCTTCTTCTGTTTTCATTATATCCATCTGGTAAACAGATGCAAGTGTTTTTCTTCATTTATGTATTTTTTTCTGTTTTGTTTCTAAAAATTTAATATTTTGGTTAATTACTTATCTTTACATTTTGCAGTTCTGTGTTATATAATATAGTGTATAAAATTTTATAAATTCACAGTCAGACAATAGAATTTTTGAAGTTACTTACAGCAATTTTCCAAAGACAGCGCATCTATGGCAATCCTTTAAAATTGCTGTTCAAAAAAACAATAGTAACTTTTAATTTATCCATAATTGTCCGCAGCTTTCAAAAGTTAAATTTTCATTATCAGAAACACTTTTAATGGATTTTCACAGGCAATTATGAAGCTGCCAGATAATTCAATGTTATTCAGAATAGGATGTGACAACATGAAGATAGAAAAGATCAACGACAACCAGATACGCTGCACACTGACAAGAGAAGACCTGGAGAACCATCAGATCCGTATCAGCGAACTGGCTTACGGCACTGAGAAAGCCAAGAAACTTTTCCGCGATATGATGCAACAGGCACAGATACAGTTTGGTTTTGAGGCAGATAATATTCCATTAATGATCGAGGCCATCCCAGTAAGTACCGAGAGCATCATCCTGATCATTACCAAAGTAGAGGATCCTGAAGAACTGGATACCCGTTTCTCCAAATTTGCTCCATTCAGAGGGAATGATAAGACAGATACTCTTCAGCTTGACGGTGCAGACAATATTATTGATATCTTCCAGAAGCTTTACGAAGCAAAGATGAAGAGTACTCAGACAAAAGATGGCAAATCTGCTCAGAATACCGGAGCAAAGGAAAATGACGATACTCAGGTTCCTGATATAAATCTTATCCGTCTCTATGAGTTCGACACACTGGACGATGTGATTGCGGCCGCCCATGGACTGAACGGCTATTTTACCGGTACAAACACCCTGTACAAAGATCCGGCCGATGAGCTTTACAAACTGGTACTTCACCAGTCATCACTTTCTCCGGAGGATTTTAACAGGGTATGTAATATTCTTACGGAATATGGACAGGGAAAGGCTTTCTCTCTTTCAGGAGAAGCTTATCTGACAGAACATGGAGAACTGATTTCCGATTCTGCCCTTCAGCAGCTGATTCAACTGTAATAATTTTCATAATTAAAAGAGCATTCAGTTTTCATCTGAAAGCTCTTTTCTTATACCATAGTAAATTACAGATTTCTCAAAAAAGGATGTCCTGAACTTATTCAGAACATCCTTTTTACATGTCAGTCTATGACAATTCAACAATTGTCATAGTCCGTCATATGATTACCTTTCAGGAAGATTATTCTCCAAGAAAATCATTGATCTGGTTAACCAATACATCAACATCCAGTCCATGAACCATAGCTGCTTCTTCGAGAGATTCCATCTGGGAAGATGGGCATCCAAGGCAATGCATTCCTGCTCTCATAAGAATCGGTGCGATATTTGCATCCATCTGAAGAAGCTGACCGATCAGCATGTCTTTTGATACTTTAGCCATTGTATATTTCCTCCTTAATTTTTCTTCATACTACTCAGCTTTTATAGCTTCTGATATTATAATACTATTTTACTCTGGAATCAACTGCAAACTTTTAATTTTATCGTTCCTCCCTGAAATACGGAAGTCCCAGCGCAGCAGGCGGCTGGTGCTCCTTTTTCTTTCGGAAGCTTGTGAATACCAGTACGATAATCGTTACCACATAAGGCAGTGCTTTAAATACTTCCTGCATGCTTCGTCCAAGTCCCGGGATATAAAGATACAGAATATAAAGAGCTCCGAACAGGAATGCTCCCCAGATTGCATTCAGTGGTTTCCATAATGCAAAGATTACCAGTGCAACAGCAAGCCAGCCACGATCTCCAAAACCATTGTCTGTCCAGGTTCCTCCTGAATATTCCATTACGAAATAGAGTCCGCCCAGACCTGCCAGACCTGCACCGATACAGGTTGACAGATATTTATATTTGATAACATTGATACCTGCTGCATCTGCAGTTCCCGGATTTTCACCGATTGCCCTGAGATTCAATCCCGCTCTTGTCTTGAACAGAAAAAACGATAACAGGACTGCTATAATAATACAGAGATATGTAAGGAAACCATAATTAAATAAAATACCTCCGATAACCGGAATCTTAGACAATCCCGGGATTTTTGCCGTATAGGCACTTCCTGTTACTTTTACGGAAATCTGTCCTACACCGCCTGCAAGCTTGGAAATAGAACCGCCAAAAAAGTTACCAAAACCTGTACCAAAAATGGTAAGTGCAAGACCTGTTACATTCTGATTTACACGAAGTGTGATAGTCAGGATACTGTAGATCAGACCACCGATTACAGCACATGCAAATGCACACAAAAACGATATCAGTACACCCACAAGTGCATTGGGATCAGGATTATCCTTCTCATAGAGGAAAGCTCCCATCAAACCTGAAATGCCGCCCATATACATAATTCCCGGAATACCAAGATTCAGATTACCGGATTTCTCTGTCATAATCTCACCAAGCGCCCCATACAGAATACAGATGCCCTGGACAATTGCTTTTTGAATAAAAACTATCAGTACACTCATTGCCGCTACCTCCTATTTCTTTGCACGCTTTACTCTGTAGTTGATAAAGAATTCTGCACCGATCAGGAAAAACAGAATGATTCCCAGAAGAACATCGGAAGCATTCTCATTCAGTCCATACTGTGTTGCGATCTGTACGGCACCCTGGTTCATAAATACGATGCCAAAGGAAACTGCAACCATAATAAATGTATTAAACTTGGAAAGCCATGCGACAATGATCGCAGTAAATCCACGACCGCCTGCTGTTGCAGTGGAAATCGTATGGCTGGCTCCGCTGACAATAACAAAACCTGCGATACCACAGATTGCCCCGGAGATTGCCATTGTACGGATAATAACCTTTTTCACCTGGATGCCGGCATATCTGGCAGTATTCTCGCTCTCACCTACTACTGCGATCTCATAGCCCTGCTTACAGTATTTCAGATAAATAAACATTCCCACTGTCAGAATCAGGACAATGACTACATTCCAGCCATATTTCTGTCCGAACAATTCCGGAAGCCATCCGCCTTTTGTAGCCTGATTGATGATACCGACTGTATTGGAACCTTTCGGATTTTCCCAGAATACAATACAATAAGTTACTACCTGCATGGCAACATAATTCAACATCAGAGTAAACAGTGTCTCATTTGTATTCCAGTTTGCTTTAAATACAGCCGGGATCATTCCCCAGATCATTCCGCCAAGTGCACTTGTCACAAACATTACGATCAGGAGTAACCCTGTAGGCATCTTATCTCCTGCATAGATCATGACGGCAGCAGAGCAGGCACCACCGACCAGGATCTGACCTTCTGCACCGATGTTCCAGAATTTCATTTTAAATGCAGGTGCCAGACCAATGGAAATACACAGCAATACCATTGTATCTCGTATGGTCTGCCACAGACGGCGTTCCGAACCCATTGCTCCATCCCAGATTGCCTTATAGACATCCACCGGATTCATCTTTACCAGGGCAACGATCACCGCTCCGCACACGATCAGTGCAAGAATCAATGCAATGAAACGGATCAGAAGACGTTCCTGCCATCTGGCTTTGTTTCTTCTTTTACTTACCTGTAAGAAAGGTTCTTTCTTCATGCCTGTGTCCCTCCTTTTTCATGCTTCGTCATAAGAAGCCCGATTTCTTCTTTCGTTGCAGTTCTTCCATCCTCAATTCCGCTGATTTTACCTCCGCAGAACACTGCAATCCTGTCACACAGTTCAAGAGCTACATCAAGATCCTCAATAACACAGACTACTGCAACCCCTTTTTTCTTCTGTTCATTCAGAAGACGGTAGATCACATGGGAGGTATTGACATCCACCCCTCGAGTCGGGAAAGCTACCAGAAGCACTTTCGGATTCTGGGCGATTTCTCTTCCTACCAGAACCTTCTGTACATTTCCTCCTGACATCTGACGGACTGGTGCAGAAATACTTGGAGTCATGACTTCAAGCTGTTCTTTAATTTTTAATGCCAGTGCCTTTGGACCTTTTCGATCCAGGAATGGACTTTTTCCATTGCGATAGCTTCTGAGCATCATATTATCAGTCATATCCATATCGCCCACAAGCCCCATACCAATACGGTCTTCCGGAACAAAAGCAAGGCTGATCCCTGCTTTATTAATGGAGATAGAATCCATTCCTGCAAGCTCTGTTCCTTTTCCATTGTCATCAAGCAGGGTAATCGAACCGCTCTCTATCGCCTGAAGTCCTGCAATTGCCTCCAGAAATTCTTTCTGACCGCTTCCGGAAATGCCGGCAATACCCAGAATCTCTCCTGCATTTACTGTCAAATCAACATCGTCCAGAGTTTTTACCTCTTCTTTATTTTTACAGTTCAGACCTTTGACTACTAATCGTTTCTTTACATTCTCCAGTTCAGGACGGTCGATATTAAGATCTACTCTGCCGCCTACCATCATCTCTGACAGGCTCTGTGCATTTGCCTGAGCTGTTTCTACTGTATCAATATACTTTCCTTTTCTGAGTATTGCCACACGGTCTGATAACGCCAGAACTTCCTGGAGTTTGTGCGTGATGATCATAATGGAACATCCATCTTTTCTCATATTTCTCAAAATATCGAATAAACGGTCAGACTCCTGTGGTGTCAGAACTGCGGTCGGCTCATCCAGGATCAGAATCCTTGCACCGCGGTAGAGCATCTTTATGATCTCAACTGTCTGCTTCTGGGAAACGGACATTTCGTAGATCTTCTGTGACAGATCCAATTCAAATCCATATTTATCTACCAGCTTCTGAATATCCTCGGTGATCTTCTTCATGTCCAGCTTTCCCGTTCCCGGAAGTCCCAGAACAATATTCTCTGCTGCTGTCAGTACATCTACCAGTTTAAAATGCTGATGTACCATACCGATTCCCAGTTCATAGGAATCTTTCGGTGAACAGATCGTTACTTCTTTTCCATTTACAAAAATATGTCCCTCATCCGGATAATAAATTCCATAGATCATATTCATCAGAGTTGTCTTTCCGCTTCCGTTTTCCCCCAGAATTGCAAGAATCTCCGATTTTCTCAGTGTGAGATCTACATGATCATTCGCCTGGACCGACCCAAAACGCTTGGAAATATCTCTAAGTTCAAGTGCATAGTTTTCTCCCACTATCGTTTCCTCCTTTTATCTAATGATATCCAATCTACAGTAAAAGTCTTATCTCTTTGACTGCCGATATCATTTAATCCTACTTCTGAATTATGGAATTGCTCTCCTGTATACTCCATAATACAGCAAAAGAAACCTTCTGTCAGAAGACTTCAAGACTTCCTTTGCACGTACGATATGAAAACAGCAGAGCTGCCGCCCGGGCAGCCCTGCTGTCATAAATTGCTCCGCGCTTTGCAGCTCCCGCAATTTTTTATTCTGTAATAGATGTAATTCCATCAATCGCAATATCAAATGCAGGTGCGGAACCATATTCAGATTCATGGAAGTATCCGTCAGAAATATACTCTGTATCACCCTTCTTATAAGTATCAAGTTCTTTGCCGTCTACTGTGAATGTAGATGTATCAAATACATGAAGGGAACCATCAATGAGCGCATCTTCCACTTCTTTGACCTTTTCTTCTGTACCCTCTGCTACAGTTTTGTCGTTGAGAGCTGTGATCTTATCTGCACCTTCTGCAAATCCTTTACACCAGTCAGTATCAATTGCTGTGCCGTCAAGCATACACTGTACTGCGTATGTATAATATACGCCCCAGTCCATAGATGCAGAAGTAAGTGCTGTGTTCGGAGCAACAGATGTCATATCAACATTATAACCAACACATGGAACGCCTGCTGCTTCGCATGCTGTAGGAGCACCTGTTGTATCTGCATGCTGGCTGATCAGTACACAGCCGTCAGAAATCAGAGCATCTGCACACTCTTTCTCAAGGTCAAAGCTTGCCCAGCTGTTTGTATATTTTACTTCCATTGTTACAGACGGGCATACACTCTTTGCGCCAAGATAGAAAGCTGTATAACCGGAGATAACCTCTGCGTATGGGAATGCACCTACATAGCCCATCTTGCATGCGTCTTCTTTTACTGTTCCGTCCTCGATCATTTCATTCAGTTTCAGACCTGCAACTACACCTGACACATAACGTGCTTCATAAATATTTGTAAAATAGTTATGCATGTTGGAAAGTCCGCTGGATGCAGCCTGTGTTCCTGTTGCATGACAGAACTGAACCTCCGGATATTCCCCTGCCGCTTCCAGTATATAAGTCTCATGTCCAAAGCTGTTTGCAAAGATGATCTGACATCCCTGATCTGCAAGGTCTGCTGCCGCATCATAGCATCCTTCATCTTCACCGATGAGAGTTTTCTCAATAATCTGAGAATCGTCAAGACCAAGCTTCTCTTCCATCTCATCAATTCCTTTCATATGAGCTGCTGTGTAACCTTCATTCTCATCACCGATATAGATTGCTCCTACTTTCAGGTCCTCTTTTGCAATCCCTTTACCTTCATCTTCTGCAAATACCGGTGCACTCATGGAAACCGCCATTACTGCTGCAAGTCCAATTGCCAATGCTTTCTTCATTCTTCATTTCTCCATTCTTTCTATTTGTTTTCTGATTCCTGCTACGGAACAAAAGAGGCACAACTTTCTGTGTTATGCCTCCTTGCGAGTATCTTTACTATAACCGTTTATGTCTGAATTGTCAATAAATTTAGCAAAAACGCACTTTCTTTTTTATACTCTTATTTTTTTTGTATATTAACAAACTATTTTCCATCATACAAATGCCTGTATTTTGGCAGGATAATTTCTCTGCTCGGACAGACATTCACATGCCCGTCAGCTATTTGTAATCTGCAGGTAAAGTAAGCAAATGCTAACTTAATATTATTTTATAATGTATCTGATTTTATACTTGTAATTCAGGCAAAGATATATTAAAATGTATGCAGAACCCCGAAAGGGGCCTAAAACGTTATTACAATAAGGAGGATTCTAATTATGGCATATGTAATTTCAGACGAATGTGTAAGCTGTGGAACATGCGAAAGCGAATGTCCTGCAGAAGCTATCTCTCAGGGAGATGAGCATTATGTAATCGACGCTGATGCATGCTTAGACTGCGGAACATGTGCAGATGCATGTCCAACAGAGGCTATTCATCCAGCAGAATAATTCATGATTTCAAAACAGCTTCATCTCTGTTTACCGCAGAGACGAAGCTGTTTTCTTTATGGATAACTTTTACAAATGTTTTCTTCTGATCCTCCTGCTTCTTTTTTCCAGTGCTGCAGCAGCCTCTTTTCTCGCAAGCTGTCTGTTACGGATCGTTTCATCCAGATCCCGGCACTGGTCTTCTCCCTCTTTTTTCATATGTAGCTCCTGAGCGATCAGACGTTCCATGATTTTCTGAAATTCAAGTATTTTTTCCTTCTCAGGCTGTTCATCTTCAAGAAGCTTCACTGTGCTCGCAGTAGTCCCGGGTGCAGTCCTTGAAATTCTTGGAACCAGTTCTTTGATTGCTCTCAGGGCAAGTCCTCTTTTCTTTAGTTCCTTTATATTAGCCAGAAGCGTAATATCATTTCCTGTATAGTAACGATGTCCCTGCTCATTCCTGCATATCCTCAATTCCAGTTCTTCCTCCCAGTACCGTAGGACCGATGCCCTCACGCCAAGGATTTCTGCGGTCTGAGTCACAGTATACCGCTGCTCCATGCTGCCCCTCCTCCTTTTGAGTCCATTTTTTCATCAGAAATCACTGATGCATATCAACAACTCAATCTATCACCTGATATCATTGAACCACTGCACTGTAAAAACAGCTGTCGTAATCCTGATATCATGTATATTTATTATAAAACGCCATACCGAGATTGCAAGAAGTTTTGATTGACAAACTTCCCTATAAAACTTTATTTTGACACAAAAAGCAGGGAAACAGTACCGGATTCTCCCCCTGATACTGTTTCCCTGTGAAATTTTTCTATAGCAATCCTCGTAAATAATGCATTTAAGACAATTCAGCAGCGTGCGAAAGGCAAGGAATACATCTGCAGACGTGCTGACACACGGCAAAAATATCTGACGCAGGATTTCACACTCTGATGGGCTGGATTAAGATGCATTATTTTAGAGGATTGCTATAATATTATTCAAGTCAAAGATCAAACTCCTCTGAGATAGATTATTTCTTCATATTCACAAACTGTGTATATCTCGGCAGCCATACCAGTTCTACCGTTCCGATGGGACCGTTTCTCTGTTTGGCAATGATGATCTCTGCAATGTCCTTCTTCTCTGTATCCTTATGATAATAGTCATCTCTGTAGATAAACATTACCACATCGGCATCCTGTTCAATGGCTCCGGATTCTCGAAGATCCGAAAGCATTGGTCTGTGATCCGGACGCTGTTCCACCGCACGGCTGAGCTGAGACAATGCGATCACCGGCACATTCAGCTCTCTGGCAAGAGCTTTCAGAGAACGGGAAATATCTGAAATTTCCTGCTGTCTGGAATCACTTTTTCCACTTCCGCTCATCAGCTGCAGATAGTCGATCATGATAATCCCGAGATTATGTTCCAGCTTATATTTCCTGCATTTGGAGCGCATTTCCGCAATGGAAATACCTGGCGTGTCATCAATGATCAGATTAGATTTACCGATAATATCTGCTCCTTCTACCAGTTTTGTCCAGTCCTCGTCTTTCAGATTACCTGTTCTCATATTCTGGGAATCTACATGAGATTCCATTGCCAGAAGTCGGTTCACCAGCTGTTCCTTTGACATTTCCAGACTGAATATGGCAACTGTGACATCCTTTCGGAATGCCATATACTGTGCAATGTTCAGTACAAAGGCTGTTTTCCCCATGGAAGGACGGGCTGCGATCAGCACCAGATCAGAAGGATGCATACCGGATGTTTTATAATCCAGATCCATAAAGCCTGTGGGAATACCTGTTACAGAACCCTTAAGCTTAGACGCTTTCTCAATATTATTAATGGCATTCAGAACTACCTGCTGGATTGGAACATATTCTTCATTGTTACGTCTCTGGAGAATATTGAACAGTTTTTTTTCCGCTTCTTCCAGAATAATCTCTGTATTCTCCTTCTCCAGATAGCAGGTGTTGGCAATCTCTTCATTTGCCTTGATAAGTCTGCGAAGGACTGCTTTCTCACTGACGATCTTTGCGTAGTACTTCACATTTGCAGAAGTAGGAACCGCTGAGATCAGATCTCTTACATATTCCATACTGCTGATATCCGGCGGGAGTTCTTTCTCCTTTAAACGATTCTGAAGGGTCACCAGATCTACCGGTTTCCCTTCATTACACAATTCCACCATTGCATCAAAGATGATGCCATATTGTTTCTGATAAAAATCATCGCTGGTAAGTATCTCAGATGCCACAAGGATCGCATCTCTGTCCAGGATCATTGAGCCGATTACAGACTGCTCTGCCTCTATACTGTGGGGGAGTATTCTTTTAATCAGCGCTTCTTCCATTCTTTATCCCTCCGGAAGACTTATGCTTCTTTTACCCATACTTTAAGAGTTCCTGTTACCTTAGGATGTAATCTGACAGGCACCTGGGTAACACCAAGTGTACGGATTGGCTCAGGAAGCTGCAGTTTCTTTTTATCAATGTCAAGATTCAACTGTTTCTTTGCTGCTTCAGAGATTTCTTTGGAAGAAACGGACCCAAAGGTTCTTCCACCTTCTCCTGTTTTCAGTGTAAGGATGATTTCTTTTGTCTCGAGATCCTTTGCAAATGCCTGTGCTGCTTCATATACTTCTTTTGCGACCTTCTCTTCGTTTGCTTTCTGAAGTTTCAGATCATTTAAATTCTTAGGAGTTGCCTCCAGCCCCAGTTTCTTAGGAAGGATCATGTTTCTTGCATATCCGTCACTTACATTTACGATCTGTCCCTTTTTTCCAAGTGCTTTTACGTCTTCAAGTAAGATTACTTTCATTTTGTGTTTTCCTCCTGATATTCCTGATCTATGATGTCTTTAAGCATTCTCTCCACCTCATCCGGAGAAGCCTTGACCTGGGCACCGGCAATATTCATATGACCGCCTCCGCCCATCTTTTCCATCATTACCTGTACATTGACTTCGTCAATAGCCCTGGCACTGATATAAACTTCATTATTGTACTGAGTCAGTACAAAAGATGCCTTAACCCCTGCAATATTCAGAAGCTCATTGGCTGCCTGTGCTCCTGTAACTGTAGGACTGTCCAGATTTTCACTTGGACATCTGGCAATGGCATAGCATTCTCTGTAAATCTGTGCAGTTCTCACTGCCTCTGCACGTGCCTGATAAGATTTCAGATCATCCCTTAACAGTTTACGTACTCTGGTCACATCTGCTCCACTCCTTCTTAAGAATGCAGCAGCCTCAAAGGTACGTACACCTGCTCTTGTAGTAAAATTGTTTGTATCGATCATAATTCCCGCATAGAGACAGTCAGCCTCTATATTGCGGATACGCAGGTCATCCGAGAAATACTGCAGGATCTCTGCTACCATCTCACAGGCTGAGGATGCATAAGGCTCCACATAGGAAAGCACAGCATTCTCTATCACTTCGCTTCCCCGCCTGTGATGATCCAGCACAACAATTGTCTTTGTCATGTGCAGAAGCTCCTCGCATTCCGTATAGCTTGGTCTGTTAGTATCAACTACAACCACCACTGTATTGTTATCTACCATATCTTTAGCCTGCTCGCTGTCCACAAACATAGATGGCTCGTAGTCTGGATTATTCACATATCCTGCGATCAACGGTCTGATAGATTTTGTCGGATCATTCACTACAATACTGACAGATTTTCCAAGTGTTTTACCTGCACGGAAAATACCGATTGCTGCTCCCAACGCATCCACATCTGTGATTTTATGTCCCATGACAACGACTCTGTCTTTCGTACTCATAAACTCTTTCAGTGCCTGCGCTTTTACCCTGGCTTTTACGCGGGTATTCTTCTCCATCTGCTGAGTCTTTCCGCCGTAATAGGTAATATTATTTCCATTCTTAATAACAACCTGATCACCGCCACGTCCAAGTGCCATCTCTATAGCAATACGTGAATACTCATAATTTTGAATATAAGTGGAGGCATTCAGTCCCACACCAATACTCAAAGTGATCGCCATCTCATTTCCGATATTAACTGTTTTAACCTCATCCAGAATATGAAATCTCTGTTCTTTCAGAGCCTCAAGCGAACTCTGGCGCATGATCAGGAAATATTTGTCCTTCTCAAGTTTCTTTACAAGACCATCGAAATTGGAAAAATATTTCGTAATCTTCCGGTCAATCAGAGCAATCAGAAGTGAACGCCTCACATCCTCTACACTCTCAAGTGCTTCCTCATAGTTATCCAGATAAGCCAACGCTACAACAAGCTTATTGTCTTCATTCTTTTTAATGTAAGACTTCAGTTCTGTATCGTCATACAGATACATGGCGATCAGGCTGACATTCCTGTTTGAATTCTCCAGAAACTCACTTTTGGCAACCACTTCACCAAGAGACACCCTCTGCATGGAAATACGATAAGTCTTCTCTCCAAATCGAGTACTGATCTCAGCAGTCTCTTTCTTATCTGCAACCGGTAATTTGTCAGCTGTTACATCCGGAAAAACAGTGCTGACATTTTTCTTATAAAACTGATCTTTACCTGTAAGCTCCGCAAATACTTTGTTGGACCAGATCATTCTGCCATTCATATCCATAATGGCATAGGGCAATGCCAGTTCTTCAAGGATTCTCTTTTCAAGCGAATCATACTGATTGGCAAAGGCTATCAGTTCATTTACAATGAACGGTCTGTGGCATCGGAGTATTATTACTGCACATCCCACATAAATCAGGATTCCACCTGACACAATAATACCAGCCTTCACGCTGACAAAATATACCCAGATATTAAGTACGACCAGTAAAGCTGAGAGAATCAGAGGCCACCGCATGAATGCTTTCATATGCCCTTTTAATTTCAGTTTATCACTCATATCTTTCTTTCCGTTCTTCATCATTCTATTTGTTTCGCCTGTACACAGCAAATGTGCTGCATATAGACAGGTTCTGTGAAAAACGTCCTTTGAATCATATTATAACAGATTTGAACAGAATTTACCATAGTAACAGAAGAACACACAAAAATAATGGTTATTGTGTGTTACTGTTCATTCTGTTCTATAGCAATCCTCGTAAATAATGCAAAAATGCTGCTCCGCCAAATGCGGAGCAGCATTTATCATCTTCAGAATTAGTCCTGGATGTATGGCATCATAGACATATGACGTGCTCTCTTGATAGCAACTGTCAGTGCTCTCTGATGTTTTGCACAGTTTCCTGTGATTCTTCTTGGAAGGATTTTTCCTCTTTCAGAAACATATTTTCTTAATTTTGCTACATCCTTGTAGTCGATCTCATTATTCTCTTTACCACAGAATACGCAAACTTTTTTTCTTCTGCGGCCGCCTCTTCTCTTCATTGGAGAGTCTGGTCTTTCGCCTCTATTGTAAGCCATGATTGCTTTCCTCCTATTTTATTCTATCAGTTTGTATTAAATAAACGGCAGTTCTTCATCAATTCCATCCGGAATGTTCATGAAACCGTCTGCACTGGCTGCTCCCGGAGCCGGCATGGATGGTGCAGGGGCAGGGGATGATGTCTGAGGATGGGAAGCTGCGTAATTATCGCTGGCCGCCTTGCTCTCAGCAAACTCCTGTTCCTCAACTACTACCTCTGTGGTATAAACCTTCTGGCCATCACGATTGGTGTAGCTGCCTGTCTGAATGCGTCCTGAAACAATGATCTTAAGTCCCTGACGGAAATACTTCTCAGCAAACTCGGCTGTACGTCCAAAGGATACACAACTGATAAAGTCTGCTGTTGCTTCACCGTCACGGCGGAATCTTCTGTCTACTGCCAGTGTATATCTGGCAATTGCCAATGCATTCTCTCCTGCGGAATATCTCACCTCAGGATCTCTTGTTAAGCGTCCCATTAAAATTACTTTGTTCATATAAATACCTCTTCGTTTCTGCTTTGAATGGTTGAACGGATCAATTAATGGTGCCTTCTAAAATCCACCCTGTATAAGATTATGCGTCTTTTCTTACGACTAAGTATCTTAATACATTGTCCATGATGCGAACGTGTCTTTCAACTTCCGCCGGGCACTGTGCGTCTGCTTCAAACTGAATGAAATAGTAGAAGCCTTCATGCATTTTCTGAATTTCGTAAGCTAATTTTTTCTTACCCCATTCTTCTACTTCTGTGATAGTGCCGTTGTAACGTGTGATGTATCCTTTTGCTTTCTCAACAACTGCATCACGTACTTCGTCTTCAACTTTTGCACTAACAACTAATGCTAACTCGTACTTGTTCATGTCTTGCTTTACCTCCTTATGGTCTGTTGGCCCTTTGCCTGTCAAAGAGCAAGGATATAAAATATATCACGAGTGTTAATTCTAACATAGTTTTTCGTGTCTGTAAAGTACTATTTTTCTTTTTTTATCAAATTTTTAGTATTTTTCTCAACCATCTTGCGCGGTACCATGATCTGATGTCCGCATCCTGTACATTTCAGGCGGAAATCAGCACCTACCCTTAAGATTTCCCAGTCTCTGCTTCCACAGGGATGGACTTTCTTTAATGTAACAATATCACCAACTTCATAGGGAAGTCCCATAATCTCTTACTCCTCTTATATAACTTTGACACTAACAGTGAATCTGTGAAAATACCTGTCCGATCGGCTCCTGAATCAGAAGGTCTGCATATCTGTCTCTCGGAGTCGGGGATTTATTGATCACTACAAGGTGCTCTCCCCGGAAGTAATCGATCAGTCCTGCTGCCGGGTAAACAGCCAGGGAAGTTCCCCCTATGATCAGCACCTGTGCCTCTGAGATTGCCTTCACTGCTTCATTGATCGTCTGATTGTCCAGACCTTCTTCATACAATACCACATCCGGCTTGATAATTCCACCACATTCGCATCTCGGAACACCTGTGGATGCTTTCATGTGGGCAAAATCATAAAATCTGTGACACTTCATGCAGTAATTGCGGTATACACTTCCATGAAGCTCCAGCACTTTCTTACTACCCGCCATCTGATGCAGATTGTCGATATTCTGGGTAATAACTGCTTTCAGTTTTCCTGCCTGTTCCAGTTCTGCCAGCTTCAGATGTGCTGCATTTGGTTTTGCAGTGTCACAAAGCATCTTGTCTCTGTAGAATTTGAAAAATTCTTCCGGCTTTCTTATAAAGAATGTATGGCTTAAGATCGTTTCCGGAGGATAGTCATATTTCTGATGATAAAGTCCGTCCTGACTTCTGAAATCCGGGATTCCGCTCTCTGTGGAAACACCTGCTCCACCGAAGAAGACAATATTGTCATATTTGTCTACAAGTTCCTGTAATCTCTCAACTTCTCCTGGCATTTAGAATTCCTCCTTTATTTTTTCAAAACACTGTTACTGAAATTTTATCATCCTCTTAACTTCTACTTTTCAACATCAAGTGTATCCACACGTTTTCCCTGGACAACATAACGGGTTGCCTCGTTTCCTGTACAGGTAGACAGAGTAATGATCTTGTCCTTTATGTCCATTCCTTCTGCATCTGTCTGAATCTCGGAATATCCTCTGATCTTTTCCAGATATGTTTCAAATTCCTCACCCGGTCCCTTAAACAGGGTATAGGTATCACTGTTCACACCTGTAGTGTACGCGGAGATAATCTCATACCTGTAGTTTTTCTCAGGTGTAAAGATCCAGAAATATTTGCTCTTCTTATAAGTCTCCTCATCCTGTGTAAATTTCTTAAGCTGTGCAAACATGGAACCATTTTTCATATTATGACCATACACGATCGTGTTGCAGTCACTGAAATCTCCTTTATTTTCATAGTCCACGAAGATAGTTCCTGCAAAGTTATAATTCTTCTCATAAGTTCTGTGAAGATAAGTTTCATTGTCTTTGCCACGAACGATGGGGTAATTAATATCTGGCACCGCTTCCACATAAATCCATCCCACTACATCATCATTTACACTTTTAAGAGATGCAAAGTCAATATCCATAGGTGCTTTCAGCTCACTGCCGGCTTCCGGTCCTGCCGCTTCTCCATCCGGATCTCGTTCTGTTACCGCCATCTGTGTGATCGAATTGTACTCATCCGTACCTTTCTTATATTCTGTATAAATATGAAACAGATTATATCCTGCATAACAGAATACACAGATTGCTGCGATCAGAACAACCGTCAACACAACATCCCCTGCTGTCTTCTTTTTTTTAGGCTGTTTTTCTGACATTCTTCCTCCATTTCCGCAGCACATTGCTGCTATGTATCAGCTGCTGTCTGATTGACTTCTATATAATATACAGACATCCGTTTCCAACCGCTGTCTGTGACAGACTATTATACCCGATCACATCATTCTTCCTGTAATCCATCATGCACTGCCTCCAGACACGCTTTTCGCAGTTCATTTTCTTCTTTATTATATAAAAGCATCTCGCTGTGTTCAAAATATGCCGGACAGCCATTTCCGGCAATAAACGAAGTCATTGACTTATCCGCTGTGATCCCTGTCACGAAAAGCAGCATTTCCTGATTTTCGCCAAAGCTCTCTTTAACAAATGAAAAGGCATTCTGCAGTTCTCCCTGGAGTTTCTGGATCATATCTTCTCTGCATACTGCTTCTTTTTCAAAACATTTACTGATCCGCTTAAATCCATTTTCAGCTGACCGCACATGTTCTTTCTTTGCTGTCAGAATATATTCTCTCAGCCTGCGGATTGCCGTCTCCTGATATTTCTGTTCTCTTACTGAGATCAGTTCCATCTTTACTTTGATCTGCAGACTGTTTTCCTGTTCCTGCACAAATTCTTCAAGCAATGAAATTCCCAGCTTCTCTTCCTCAGCATTCTTTCTCACCTGAGTTCTCAGATGCAGAAGCATCTCATAGAGTACCTCAAGCTGATGATCTGCCTGTCCATATTCTTCCGCTTTTTCTCTCAATGCTCCCAGGATCAGATTTACAACTGCAAAACGCTCCTCAAAAGCTCCATCTGCAGCCATCTTCTCCTTCAGTGCCAGATTCTCCCGGCTCAGATTTCCGGACAGGATCGACGGGATTTCATAATCCTCCCCATACTTTGCATATAACTGATAAAAACCTGCAAAATCTCTGGCTGTTTCCTCTTTCTGGAGAAATTCCTCCACCAGTTCCTCACTGATCCCGATCCCCAGCTTTTCATAGCTTTGCAGAAGTCTTGAAAGATCCTCCCAGCCCCTGGCAGTCACAAAGAATTTACCGTCTACTGTATTCTCCACCGCATAGAAATTGTTTTTCTTCACAGACAGATAAGAAATGATCGCCTGGTGCACCTTCTGCTGTCCTGCATATTTCAGCCAGATATCGCAGTCAGGCTCAATTGTAAGCTTACGGACACGGTCGAGTGTGACAATATCAAATTCCCTGACAGATTTATTATACTCCGGTGGATTTCCCGCTGCTACCAGAATCCAGCCTTCCGGAATCTTATGACTTCCAAAGGTTTTATTCTGGAGAAGTGCCAGCATTGCCGGTGCCAGGGTTTCAGACACACAGTTGATCTCATCAATAAACAGGATTCCCTCTTTCCTGCCTGTATTCTCCATGCGATCATAGACAGATGCCACGATCTCACTCATTGTGTAATCTGTCACCATCATTCCTTTTCCACCGTAATTCCGTTTAACGATCTCCGGAAGACCGATGGCACTCTGACGGGTGTGATGGGTAATGGTGTAGGCTACAAGTCCCACACCGCACTCTGCTGCCGCCTGTTCCATAATGGCAGTTTTGCCAATTCCCGGCGGACCGATCAGCAACAGCGGTCTCTGACGGATCAGAGGATAAGTATAATATCCATTCTCATCCTTCGCCAGATATGCGCGAAGTGTATTACAGATTTCTGTTTTTGCTTCCTGTATGTTCATTTTATTATCATACTCCTGCTAATTATTTAGTTACTGTTCACTCTGTTCCCAGCAACACGCTTCGCGATGCACAGAATTTATGCTAATCGCATAAATTCGCGCGGTATGTCTCGGGTTTTCTGTGACCTTCGCAATACAGGGCGGAAATCTGTACCTCCCCTGCCCTGGATCTTAACGTTCCGGATGTATTCCTTCCACTCTTCCTCAGAATGGATCACATCCACTTTCTGGATAAAACAGTCGCACTGGACGATATATACCTTCATCCTGCTGAAAAAATTCTCTTTTTCACTTAAAATCCCATAGGTTTCACCCAGAAATCTCTGTACAGTTTCTCCTGAACATGAACCGGATGTGTCAATGGCGATCACCAGCTCCTCCAGACGGTTTACTTCTTTATACTCTAACGGTTCTATCAATGGAATATTTCCATAATGTTCCATTCCAAAGCTGTAAAAAATATAATCAAAGCTCTCCGTATCCAGCTCCACTTCCTCCCGCAGTCTGCAGAACTGCTTCAGAAATTTCCGGTAATCATATTTACTGCGGTAGATCTCATCCAGTTCTTCCTGCTGATCGTTTGTCTGAGTTCCTGCCCTGCTTTGCATACCGGTCTTATTCTGTGAGGTATAAGCAAGGATATGTTCCCATTTTTCCTTTTTTCTCCTGCCTCCTGATGCCTGTCCGGCAGTTCTCTGCCAGAATATGTGATCATCAAAAGTATTTGTATTCACCTGTGTATCATCTGATTTTCTTTTCTTCAGGCTGATTTTGCCTTCTCCGACAGCCTTGTCGATCAGCTGCTCTACAAAACAGTCGCATTCCCTGTCCCATTCACCGGAATCTCTGTCAGGTTCCATGAAAATATGAAGGTACAGACAGTGAAGCAGCATGTGCAGATATCCTCTTCTTACTGCTGCCGGATCTTCCAGATATTTTTTCATAAGAAATACCGGATTAAAATAAATCAGCTCCCCGTCTGTCCCAATTGTATCAATGCTGCTGTCTGCTTTGTATTCCAGACTTGTAAATGCCCCGTCCAGATAAGGAAAGTCCAGATATAATTGATTTCTGCAGTTTTGCAGGATTTTTTTTCCGGTAAGTTCCTGCTCTGTTGTTGTTTTACAGTGAAAAGTCTTTTTTTTGGTATCCATATTTTTTATCTTTCAGATGAAGCAGCCATACCAGAGAACGCAGCTTTGCTTTTTCCTGTGCACATCTTATAAAATTCTCCAGCTCATTTGCGGAAAACCATCCGCATTTCTCGATCTGCTCCATCCTTTCTGTATCCTCATTCTCTATCAGAAGCTCCATTACAGAACGTATTCTGAGCTTCAGGTATTTCTGTATCTCCTGATATTTATCGGACTCTCTGTCCAGATTTTCCTGAAAATAAATCTCCAGAGCCTGTTCAAGCTTTCTGTCCTGCATCAGATCATCTTCCTCTCCTGTGAAATTACCATAACCACAATATAACACAAAAAAACTTCATTTTAAAGTCCTGTTCCTGCCCCTCTATTGACTTTCCTTTCTGTTATGTTACTATAAAATCACATATATTCTATCACAGATGAAAGGATTTTATCTTATGAATACTATCAAAAAATTCATCCACTACTATGGTCCGTATAAAACGGTCTTTTTTATTGATCTGATATGTGCTGCCGTGATCAGTCTGATAGATCTGGCATATCCTCAGATCTTGCGGACTATGACAAAAACACTGTTCACTCAGGATCAGTCAGGGATTCTTCATGCACTGCCTGTGATCGCAGGAGGACTCTTTCTTATGTATGTGATCCAATGTCTCTGCAAATATTATGTAACCTGCCAGGGACACATGATGGGAGCAAATATGGAACGGGATATGCGGCAGGAATTATTTGATCATTACCAGCAGCTTTCATTTTCCTATTACAGTCAGAATAATTCCGGTCAGATGATGAGCAGGCTGGTCAGTGACCTTTTTGATATTTCCGAGTTTGCACACCATGGTCCTGAAAACCTTTTTATCTCTCTGGTAAAGATCATCGGTGCTTTTGTCTTTCTTTTCTTTATCAATAAGAAACTGGCATTTCCACTGATCATCCTTGTTATTGTTATGTTTTGGTTTTCCTTTAAGCAGAATGCCCGAATGCAGGCAACTTTTATGGAAAACAGACGTAAGATCGGGGATGTCAATGCAAGTCTCCAGGACACACTTTCCGGTATCCGTGTGGTACAGTCCTTTGCAAATGAAGATATTGAACATAACAAATTCAAAAAAAGCAATGAAGCTTTTCTGCTTTCAAAGCGTGATAATTATCGCTGTATGGGAAGCTTTATGAGCTCTAATCTGTTCTTTCAGGGAATGATGTATCTGGTCACTCTGGTGTATGGCGGTTATCTTATTGCCAACGGAGAAATGCAGACTGCAGATCTTGCCATGTATGCACTTTATATCGGAATCTTTATCAGTCCGATCCAGATTCTGGTCGAGCTGGTAGAAATGATGCAAAAGGGTCTTTCAGGCTTTCGCCGTTTCCTTGATGTTATGGAAACAGAGTCAGAGATCACAGACGCTCCGGATGCCAGAGAACTTACTGATGTGAAGGGACATGTAAGCTATGAGCATGTATCTTTTCATTACAGTGACGATAATACCCCTGTTCTCAGTGATATCTCTATTGATATCCCTGCCGGAAAGTCTGTGGCACTTGTGGGTCCGTCAGGTGGCGGAAAAACTACTATCTGTTCTCTTCTGCCACGCTTTTATGATGTAACAGCGGGACGGATCACTGTTGATGGAAAAGATATCCGCAGCCTGACTCTGAAGAGTCTCAGAAATAATATCGGAACTGTACAGCAGGATGTCTATCTGTTTGACGGTACGATCCGGGATAATATTGCATATGGAAAACCGGGAGCTTCTGATGAAGAGATTATTGCAGCTGCAAAGCGGGCAAGCATTCATGATTTTATTATGGAACTTCCACAGCAGTATGATACCTATGTCGGAGAACGCGGAACAAGACTTTCGGGCGGTCAGAAACAAAGGATTTCCATTGCACGTGTGTTCCTGAAGAATCCGCCGATCCTGATCCTTGATGAAGCTACGAGCGCTCTGGATAATGAGAGTGAACGATGGATTCAGAGAAGTCTTGAAGAGCTTTCACAGAACCGTACTACTATTACTATCGCGCACAGACTTTCTACGATCAGGGATGCGGATGAAATTATTGTGATCACTGAGGATGGGATTGCTGAGAGGGGGACGCATGAAGAGCTGTTGGATATGAATGGGGTTTATGCGGCTTATTATAATATGTGATTTTATTTATTATCTGACGGACGCGCAGGAAAATTAATGGTCTGGCGTGCGGTTTCGGACACTAAGATATTCTAAGGCGATAAAAATCTGCTAAAAGCATGAGCCCGCAGGGTCAAACTCGCTGTCGCTCAGACAGTGACCCTGTGGGCTCATAACGCATATTTTTATCGTCTAAGAATATCTAAGTATCCTGCAAATGCACGCCAGACCATTAATTTTCCTGCGCTGTTATAATATATATCAGTAGATTGTAAATATAAAGATAACTGTTTCGCAGTTTATTATCGGATACTATACTATTTGCGATATACGAATGACGGGAGGCCGTCTTCGCCGCAGGGGATCTGTACTGTTCCCTGAATCAGGGGGCGGGCGTAGTTTATGAAGGCTTCGGTGACGTCAGATCCGTCTTCTGTGATCCACTCTGATGGAACTGTTTTTTCTTCGTTGCAGATGGCATTGACGTCTTCAAGACCACATTCCATGATATAAGTTCCGTCAGAGGTTTCTTTGCGGATAAATGAGATCATTTTTCCTGTTTCGCCGTTGAGGGCTGCCTGTACGCCGAATTCTCCGGCTTTGATGGCTTCCTGCTGGTCTGTGGCGGACATCATGGATGCAGAGCAACGCTGGCTGACGTTGAGTTCTACAGAACGGGCTTTTACACCGAGGCTGTTTCTGACAAGGTTTTCGAGATATTTACCACAGCCTGCCAGCATTTTGTGTCCAAAGGTATCAGTACCTACGGAATTGTCGTATTCACAGATAAATGTGCCCTTGTCGTCATGGATTCCTTCTGATACGCAGACAATGACATTGCAGTTTTTCTCAAAGGATTTCTCTACTGCTTTAAGAAATTCTTCCTGGTCAAAGGCTGTTTCCGGAAGGTAGATGAGAAGAGGGTTGTCTCCTGTATATTTGCGGGCAAGTGCAGATGCAGCTGTGAGCCATCCTGCATGGCGTCCCATAATTTCTATAATCGTTACGGATTTCTTTTCATACACATTTGCATCTATGGTAATCTCGCGGACTGTAGAAGCTACATATCTGGCTGCACTTCCAAATCCCGGAGTATGGTCTGTATGGACCAGATCATTGTCGATTGTTTTTGGTTCTCCGAGGATACGGATATCACTGCCTGTCTGCGCAGCATAACGGGAAAGTTTGCTCACCGTATCCATGGAATCATTTCCACCGATATAGAAAAACCAGCCAATATTCATTTCTTCAAATTTTTTAAAAAGTCTTGGATAAACCGGATCTTCCAGTGATTCCGGCAATTTATAGCGGCAGGAACCAAGATAAGCACCTGGTGTGACTTTCAGACCGTCAAGTTTCTCTCCCGGAAGTGCTTCGGCAAAGTCAAGAACTGTTCCATTTAAAAATCCTTCAATTCCGTTTATCATTCCGTAAACATGCTCAATAGCTTCCGGATGACGCATTCCCTCGGATACAACTCCGTAAAGGCTGCTGTTAATTACTGCGGTAGGACCGCCGGACTGACCGACGATCAGATTCTTTCTGGACATAAGAAACCTCCTGTATCGTTTGATTTAATGTGATTGCTTTTCATTATATCATACAACTGCCTTCCATAGCAATTCAATAAAAAGGTGTGTTCCCACATTCCCCTGTGAAAGCACACCTTATATTTCCCATATTCAGTTTCTGTTTTTATTCCCCGAATTCCCTGTGGTCTTCTTCCAGTTTCTGTTCTATTTTAATCTTTTTTTTTGCCTCTTCTTTCTGCTCATCCCGTGTTTTCGGAAGGATCACATTAAGCATTACTGCAATAATAGTTGCAAGGACAACCGGTGATTTACCGAAAATTGTTGTTACCCATGTGGGAAAGCTTGCAAGTGCAGCTGTTGCCTGAGATACACCCATTCCCAGTGCAGCTGCAAGTCCTACGATAGATGAATTACGGTAATCCATCTCAGCAGAAGCAACCAGCTTCATACCTGTCATTGCGATCGATGCAAATACAGACACAGTTGCACCGCCCAGTACACACTGAGGAATCGTTGTCAGGATAGCTGAGAATTTCGGAACCAGACCTGCTATACCGAGAATTGCAGCTGCAAGTCCCAGTACCCAGCGGTTGATAACCTTTGTAGTTGTAACAATACCAACGTTCTGGCTGTATGTTGCTGTGGGAAGTCCGCCGAGCAATGCGCCTACAACGTTAGAAAGGCCATAACCAACGATTCCACGCTGCAGTTCATCATCCTTAGGTGTTCTGTCCATAGCTCCGATCGTAGTCGCTGAATAATCACCGATTGCCTGAATAGAGTTGATAGCAAATAAAATTCCCAGTGCAACACAGGAAGACGGCTCAAACTGTACTCCAAAATGCATCAGAGATGGAAGCTGACAGACACCTGCTTCCCCTATACTTGAGAAATCTACCATTCCAAACGGAATAGAAACCAGATATCCCACTATAATACCGATCAGAATAGATGCCAGTTTCCAGATTCCCTTTCCAAAATGATTCAGAGCTGTAACAACGATCAGCGTGAAAAATGCAATTGCCCAGTTCTGCCAGGATCCGTAATTCGGGCTGCTGGTACCGCCTGCCATATAATTAATGGCAGTCGGATACAGGGAAAGACCGATGGTAAATACGACTGTTCCTGTGATTAGCGGCGGGAAAAATACCCGAATCTTCTTGACCAGCAAACCCATAACAACTGCTACGATACCACCAACAATCTCCGCACCCATGATTGCTGCTATTCCATACGATTCCGCTATCGCCTGCATACTTGGCACGTAAGCAAAGCTGACACCCATGATAACAGGCAGGCCTGAGCCAATTGCAAATTTCGCCTTTCCGCCAATCGGAAACAGCTGAAGCAAAGTTGACAATGCTGCAATGACCAGTGCCGACTGGATCAGGATAACCTGGTCTTCTCTGGAGAGTCCGCCTGGAACTGCTCCGGAAACGATGATCGCCGGTGTGACACAGCCAACGATCATAGCTACGACATGCTGCATGGCAAGGGGTAAAGCCTCACTCATGCGGGGGATTCCGTCAGTTTCAAAAATACTGCCTCTCTTCATAATTGCCTCCCAATTTCTTTTGTACGATTGTAACATTTTTTGTCCAAAGAAACAATTAGACAGCCTAATTATTTTTGGTCTAAAACTATACAATATTTACTCTTAAAATTTGGTTATTATTTTATCTTTTATATGTATTTTCCAGTATTTCATAAACCTTTCAGTTTATAATCTCAAATGTCCGATACAGATCCAGTCTTCCATATCCCCATCCCGGATTGGGGTATTCCATCTGTTCTTCTCTCACTGCCCCTTTCTGCAGATAAAACTTCACTGTATTTCCCGATGCATAAGGAATATTTCCTCTCACGATCGCCCATTCCTGCACCAATGCTGCTGCTCCTGCAACAACAGCCGAAGAAAGACTGCTCCCCGAAGCCTTTCCAAACGCCCCTCCCGGCAATGGAATGAGCAGATCTACTCCCGGTGCTGCCAGATCAGGTGTCACCTGGTTATTTGGAGTAAAACCTCTCCCAGCCTGAAAATACAGACTGTTATCCAGATACTGATAAGCTGTTGCCGTAATACTTCTGGTTGAATCCCCAGGTGCAGTAACAGTTATATAAGGTGTAGACTCCAGAAAATAAGTATCCGGCAAAATCAGCCCTTGCACCGGAAGCCACATGTGAAACCTGCTTCCCGATATTCCTTTTTTACTGACATTTACCTTCCAGATACCTGCTGCCGGATGAAAGAAGCGAAAATAAATCAGCTGTTTCCCGGTCAGCCGCTCCATCTTTACGTAATTGACCAGCACTTTCGTCTCCACAAAAATGAAACTTAATTCCTGAGTACCTGCACCAAGAGAACTGCTCACATACAGCTTTTCTCCTGCCGGTGACTGTAACGATATCCCATAGTCATCCGGCGAATCTCCCCAAAATTCCATGGAAAATCCTTCTTCTTTATCCGCAATACGAAGTTCAACAGTATCCTGATTTTTCACATGGCTCAACTCTGCTGTATAATGATGCTGTGCTGCACCCTCATTTCCTGCGGCCACAGATACTGATACCTGAGAATCTTCATTAATATAATCTACATATCGACTCAGCACACTGTCACCAATATGTGCGCCCTGATTGGTGCCAAGTCCCAGACAGACGGAAACCGGCATTCCCATCTCTTGTGCCATCTTCACTGCAAAAGAAATCCCCAGCATAATGTCGTCTTCCTGAAATACCGGTGCCTGTGGCGGATACTGGTAAAATTTTCTCAGATAGGATTTTGCTTTCTTTAATTTCACCACAATGATCGTTGCTTTCGGAGCTGCTCCTGAGAAATTTTCTGTGGGTACAAAATTGCCTGCTGCCAGCCCTGCCATAGCTGTACCATGTCCGTTCTCATCCAATGAGGGCACAATCTCCTGTGGATTCTCCGACAGCAATGCCTGATTAATTTCCTCTCCGGTAAAAACCTTTCCATAAGGAACCTGTTCATCCTCATTTCCCGGAATTGTCTGATCCCAAATATATGCAATACGGCTTACATCTCCGTTTCGAAAGATTGGATTCAGATAATCAATCCCCGAATCAATCACTGCGATCACTGTGCCCTCTCCCTGAAGTTTCAGATAGGGATGATTATGTAACCGCGTAATCCCGGATGAATTTATTGCATCCGCATCCATAAATGTATAACACTTCGGCAAAGATGCATACGTATAGGAATTAATTTCCAGCGGACCAATCTCATTCAGCGGAATATATAGAATTCCAAACAATTCATTCACAGGAAGAAATTTTCCGCCCATATTCTGTCCATGTCTCATAATAAAATCCCCGTACTCTTCATCCTGTGCCGGCGGTATTGACGGCTCAGCATGAATGCCCGGGGGTTTTTCCTGCTGTATCTGCACTTCAAAATCGTCAGATCCGAACATTACTGTCCTCCCTGGAGCGTGTTTGAAAAATCATTCCCGCAAATTGTGACGTACATCTTGCGTAAAGCATTTTTCAAACACACTCTAGATTTTTTATACATGATATGCGCAATATATGCTCTTTATAACAATTCTAACCTTTACTGTTCAGACTGATATTCGCTTCCTGCTTTTGTTTCTTCACAACAGTCAGTAATAATATAATTCCAGCCACAGTTGTAAAAATACTGATAAACTGCGAAGTCGACAATACTCCTACGCTTCCTCTTTCAATATCTCCTCTGAAAAATTCGATCACAAATCTTCCTATACTGTAGAAAATAAGATAGCAGGCAGCCACCTGTCCATCTGCTTTCTTATGCTTTGCCACATAAAGCAGCAGCAGAAAATGGGCAAAATCCAAAAAACCGGAATAAATCTGTGTCGGGATCAGAGCAACATTGTTGGGTGCAAAATCTGAATTTGTAAACGTAACCGCCAGAGGCCCTGAAGTTTCTTTCCCATAACAGCAGCCTGCCAGAAAGCATCCAATCCTGCCAAATCCCTGTGCCAGTGCAATGGATGGCATCATCAGATCAAAATACTCCAGAAATTTCAACTTCTTTATCCTGCAGTACAGCCAGCCCACCAGAATTCCTCCGATGATCCCTCCATATACCACAAATCCATCTGATCCTATAATCTGCCTTGGATTCTGCAGAAATTCCCTCCAGTTGGTGAACCAGAACAAAATCTTCGCAGATGCAAATCCACCAATGGCGCACCACACTACCAGATAAAAAATATGTTCACATGCAAATTTCAGCTTACGCGCTCTCTGCTCAGCCACAAACCAGGCAGCCAATACTCCCATGGCAATCATAAATCCATAACCATATACCGTCAACGGTCCTATATGCAACAATTCATTATGCATGTCTCAAATCCTCTCAAATTTTAAAATACTTCCTGTCACTCTCTCATTTTATTTATTATTCACAGTCTGATTTCCCGAATAAACCTTCAAAAACCTCCAGCAATTTTTCATTTGCATAATCATTGGATTCATTCTCATGTACCGCTTCCACATCTGCTTCTCCGCAGATATCCACACCGGCAATCTTTCCACTGCTTTCTTTTGCACATTCCAATACAGTCTGTACACCGGACACCAAAGTTGTCAGCCTCATATCCCCCTGGCTCCATGTCGTCTGTGCATCCTCTGTACAAAGCACATCTTTATCAACAGATATATATAATGGAAGGAATTTTTCAGCATCTTCCTGTAAACCTTCCGATTTTCTCCAATTACATACTTCACTGACTGTTTCCCTGAGAAACCAGTTTCTCTCTTCATCATTCATCACCTGAAGTTTCTCTCTGGAGAGAAATATCACTCTGTCCTTCAGATTCTCATCTACCTGCTCATAGGCTGCTTCATCCGGTCCCACAAGGATCACATATTTCAGATTCTCCAGTTCCTCCAACGCTGCCGCGATCCATCCTCCACACGACAAAATCCCACCAAAAGCCGGAGGCTGCATATCTGTATGATTATCGTATACCAGCAGACAGAACGGTTGATCCATTCTTGTCAGCCAAAGTCTTGTCATATAGTGATAATTGCCGGAATCAATAAAATGGATTCCGGCAGTTGGATAATTTTCTGTTCGTTTATTAATCTCTGCGATTGCTTCCTCATCACAATAGCAGTTTGTCCCACAGACATCCTGAAGCTCAATCCAGGATACCTGTCTGTTTTTCCAGAATTCTTCTTCTCTGTAAATTCCGGAGAAATTCATCAGTACAATGGGATTCTGTTCCTGCATATTTCACTCAGTCCTTCCATTCTTCCAGCGGTTCATCATGATTTTTCAGCATTTCCCGGATTTCTCTGCCGGGACTTTCCACGCCTTCATCCGGAGTCTGCATCTCTGCATCCAGAATGGCGTCTGCATCTGCAGTCTTCCCAGTTTCTATTTCCATCTCCGCTTCCTGAACCTGAGAATCTGTATCTTGCTTCCATTCTGTTTCATCTTCATTTAAAGATTTATCCTGCACTTTTTCATCCAGACCTGCATCTGCCGGGTCATCCCATGGTTTCTCTTTGCCATTCTCTTCCTGTTCTTTTTCAGCACAGAGTTTTTCGGATTTTTTCATTCCAAGACGAATCATGATCAAAAATACAATGTCTGCCACTCCATCAGCAGTCAGAATAATTCCGGAAAACAGGATCATCCGGGTTACACTCAAAAAAGAATAGAGCAACATGGAAACACCCAGCGCAATAAATACCAGACAGCCAATAAGAATAATCTTCCAGCGTCCTCTCTGGGCTTTTTTCAGTCTGTAACTTCCCTTTATCTTCCAGATACTGTCAACCAGTACCAAGGCTCCCAGTAAATATGGCAGGATTTTGATCACGATCTGCGGTGTAAAGAAAAGAAAAATTCCAAGCACCATGACAATCACACCTGTAAACAGATCAAGAATCGTTGCCTTTTCCTTCTCAGCTGTATAAATAACAATATGATAAATACCGGAAGCGATCATTACCAGTCCGAATACAATCTTGCAGATAATGTTTACGGTCTGGTCCGGAACCAGGAGCAGACACAGACCAAATGCCAGATAAAAAAACGATGATAAAATCTCGCTTTTTAAAAAATCAGAAACTTTTTTCCCCATAACCTTTTCCTCCTGACTGTATGATAGCAAGTCCCCACCCACTCTTATTGCTTTTCGCAATCTCCACAGGGGACTTACTTGATTCGGTTAAAAATACTATTCCATTTCTTCTATTAAAATAGTATAACTTCTTTCTTTCTCTTCGTCCACAGGCAACTGCATGACTTTGTGTAAAATTTGTGAATTTTTCCTTGAAGTTTTTTTAGTGCGTATTATAATTATAGCGATACTCATAAATAATACATTTGAGAGTATTGCTATAAATAAAACTATGTCATAAAATGGATATTTTTCCTAGGAAGGATTTATTTTGAAAAAACAACCAAAGAATAAAGTTTTATTTCTTATCCCTGTCGGTGTTATACTCGCCGGTGCAGTGATTTTTTTATGCCCCCGCGGAAATGAGAATGATTCTGTCTGTAAAGAAAATGTAGCCCGCCTTCAGGCTCTGGAAAATTCAGACATTTCACAGACAGAAGAACAGCTTCAGGCTCTGAAACAGACAACCGGCATTTCTTCCGGTTCTGATGCTTCAGACGGTTCTGAATCTCCCCTGTTAAGTGATGTAGAAATCCGACAGGTTTTTGCCGGAAACGTCATCATCGGTGACTCTATCACAGAATCCATCGTAGAATACGGATATCTGGATACGGATGTGGTAGTCAGCAAACGAGGATTAAATGTAGATGCAGCCGATGATCAGATCAGTACGGCAATTGCTCTGAATCCCTCTCATGTATTCATGGCATTTGGTTCCAACGACCTGGAAATATATGGTTCGGCTTCATCAGAATTTATTGATGCATACAGGACGCAGATAAAGAAAATCCAGACAGCCTTACCGGATGTCCCAATTTATATCAACTGCATTCTGCCTATTACTGATGAAGCGATCGCACAGACTCCTGATCTTGGATATTACCCTGATTATAATGAAGGACTTATCAAACTCTGTCAGGAAATGGGATGTACCTTTATTGATAATTCAACGATTGTAACAGACAGTTCAGAGAATCTGTATGAACCAGACGGTGAACATGTGATTCAGGACTACTATCCCAAATGGCTGACAAATATGGCACAGATTGCGGGGTTAAAGGCATGAAAAATTATTTACATATTTTTATCAAAGGTGCATTTGTTCTTTTCCTTATCGCATATCTGGCTGTCCTGTATACCTCCGACAGCGCAAAGAATGTACCCATGGAACAGATTGCACAGACTATGGAACAGGATTCTGATATCACTTCTTTGAATAAAGAAGCACGTTCCGATCTGAAACATTATTATCAGACAGATGACCGCAATATTGACGGTTATTTCTTCTACAAAGCCGCTTCACCCATGGCAGTAGAAGAAATCTGTATTATGAAGGCCACTGACAATACCCAGGCAAATACTTTGCTTGAAAATGCAAACGCCCATCTCTCCAGTCAGAAGCAGGTATTTGAGGGATATGGCACAGATCAGATGGCTCTTCTGAACAATGCAGTTGTTGGAAAAAAAGGAAACTATGTATATTATATGTGCGGCGCAGACGCACAGAACTGGCGCACTGCCTTTCTTTCCATGATATAAGCATTTTACTTTAATCCTCGTAACTGTTCCGCATTTTACGCTAATGGACTGCAGAACCATTACTATGGCAGTCCTCTTAATAATACCGTTAAGAGAAAATGCAGTTAAGAGAATTACTATAATATTCATAATATCCAGATTGGAGAACTTTTAATATGGTATTCAACAGTATATTTTTTATATTCTGCTTTCTTCCGGTTTTCATGCTGATCTACTACCTGGTACCGGGAAAGCTCCGCAATCTGCTGCTGTTTTTGGGCAGTCTGATCTTTTATGCCTGGGGAGAACCTGTATATGTGATCCTCATGCTGTTTTCCAGTATCTTCAACTATTATATGGGTACAGAACTGGAACGTTTATATTATGATGACAGGAAACAGAAAATTAATCTGATCTTCTCGATCATTATAAATCTTGCAGTACTTGTGTTTTTTAAATATTATGGATTCTTACTTAACACAATCGGAGGAATCATCGGTATCCATATCCCTCATCCGGAGCTTTCGCTGCCGATAGGACTTTCTTTCTACACTTTCCGTAATTTGTCCTATCTTTTTGATATTTATTTAAGTAAGGTCAGTGCGCAGCGAAATTTCCTGACCTTTTCCGTATACAGCACAATGTTTCCTTATACCTCTGCCGGACCAATCGTACGATATACGGATATAGAAACGCAGCTGAAGCAGCGTACCATCAATATCTCCAAATTCGGTATCGGTGCAGAGCTTTTTGTCAAAGGTCTTGCAAAGAAAGTTCTTCTGGCAGATAATCTCTCGGTTTTATACAGCAGTATCTGTGGTCATCCACAGATGTCTGTATTTACTTCATGGCTTGGCATTCTGGCTTATACAATGCAGCTTTATTTTGACTTCAGCGGCTATTCGGATATGGCCATCGGTCTGGGAAAAATGCTGGGATTTGATTTTAATAAGAACTTTGATTATCCCTATATTTCCACCAGTGTTTCTGAATTCTGGAGACGCTGGCATATTTCTCTTGGAAGCTGGTTCAGAGATTATATTTATATCCCGCTTGGCGGTAATCGGGTCTCCACTCTGAAACATATCCGAAATATCCTTGTGGTATGGGCACTTACCGGTCTGTGGCATGGTGCAAGCTGGAATTTCGTACTATGGGGTGTTTATTATGGACTCTTCCTTTTACTCGAAAAATTTGTACTTCAGAAATATCTGAAAAAAATACCATCCTGGCTTTGCACTGTATACACTATGCTTGTAGTCATGATCGGATGGGTATTCTTCAGCCAGACAGACTTTGGTGCCCTTGGCCATTACCTTGGAACTATGTTTGGGATCGGAGCTTCCGGTTTCATAGACAAAACTGCACTTTACTACCTCAAGACAGGATTTATCCTTCTTCTGATCAGTATTCTTATGTGCCGTCCTGCTCCTTACCAGTACTTTAAGCGTCTGGTCAGACGCAGACCTGTTGCTGCAGTGATCATAAATCTTATTTTATTTGCATTATCGATTGCTTATATGGTTTATAACTCTTACACACCATTTTTATATGCAAAATTTTAGAAGGTAAACAATATGAAAAAATCATTAAGAAATTATCGTTTATTTTTCCACAGAATGGGACTTTTGTTTTTATTTATCCCCTTGATCGTACTCATTCTGAGCATTGTGCTTCCTGACAGAGGGTTTTCTGAAAAAGAAAACCGCGTACTTTCTTCCCTGCCTCATTTAAACGGCAGTCAGATTGCTTCCGGCGGATTTGAAAAACAATTTGAAACCTATGAAAATGATCAGTTTCCACTTCGCGATCTGTGGATTACCCTGAAAGCCGGAACTGACCGTCTGATGGGAAAAGTAGAATCTAATGGCGTATACGTTGGAAAATCCGGATATCTTATGGAAGAATTTAAAGCGCCTGATCAGACACAGTATGACGCCACTGTAAAAGCAATGACTGACTTTGCGCAAAAACATTCTGATCTGAAACAATATGCACTGATCGCCCCAAATTCTGTGAATATCCTGAGCGACAGGCTTCCTGCTTTTGCCCCTGTCCAGGATCAGAATTCCTGGCTTGACAGCCTCTCTGTCTCCCTGACCGATGCAGGTGTGACCTTTATTGATGTTCGCAGCACTTTTAAAGATCACAAAATGGAAGACCTCTATTATCACACTGATCATCACTGGACTACCCAGGGTGCTTATTATGCCTATCTTAAGGCAGCCAAAGATATGGGAATTGATACTTCCGCAGACACTTATGACAAAGCACCTGTCACCCGTTCTTTTCAGGGAACACTGTCTGCCAAAAGCGGTTTCCGCTCCGGCGAAAAAGATGAGATCGATGTATTTCTCCCCACCGGAGATCAGGCACCCTCTTCTGTAGTTAATTATGTAGACGAACAGAAAAAAAGTGCCAGCTTCTATGATACTGAGAAACTTGAGACAAGAGATAAATATGCATTATTCTTTGGTGGAAACCACGCTCAGATAAAGATCAGTACTCCTACTGAAACAGATAATACACTGCTTGTGCTTAAGGATTCATACGCAAACAGCTTCATCCCATTTCTTGCTCAGCATTACCGAAAGATCATAATGATTGATCCCCGTTATTACTTTGGAGATCTGGAGCAGTTAATGCAGGTTGAAAATGTTCAGGAAATTCTGTACCTGTATAATGCTAATACCTTCTTCACAGACACTTCTCTGGAGCTTGCCCTGACAACTGCTGAACAGGATTCTTCTGATACATCTGATATCAGATAATATTATATCAAAAAATCCCCACCGAAATTTCAATGCCGAGGAAACATTGACTTTCGGTGGGGATTTTTCACACATTCACACACATTTTATAACACACACTTTTCACACACTTTTTAATAATAGGTCAGGTATAACGACTGATTTAAAACAATAATACTGTGTCTTTCATTCCCCGTTCCCAGTTTATCTGTTTTTATATCAGCTGTACCTTAATGTGTATTATATCAGCATTTATGTCCACTTTTCATTTTATGCAAATTCAGCAATTTATTATGCAAAAGTGTCCTTTGAGTCTCCAAAATGATTTACAAAATAATCATAGTACGTATCCAGTATTTCTTTCCGCCCACGAACACGTATAGGCACAAGTGTTCCATCTTCCATAATAAAATCGTCCTCTACATCCTTAATATAATCCATATTCACCAGATAACTCTGATGGCAGCGCAGAAAACGTTTCTCGTTAATTCTCTTCCCAATTTCTCCCAGCTTATCCACTGTTATAATTTCGGAACCATCTGACAGATGCAGGGTGACATTATGTTTATCGCTGTCAATATACATGATATCATCTGTACCTGGATAACGGTACTGTCTTCTGTTTTTGATTGCAACACGCCTTTTCATATCCGTTTTAAGAATCCTGTTCAGATGTTTCATCAGTTTCTCTTCTGAAAATGATTTCAACAAATATCCGGAAGCCTGTACTTCATAACTCTCTATGGCATAATCCGGTGAGGCGGTAAGAAAAATGATCGGCACCTTACACTGTATCTGTCTCAATTTTCTTGCAGTTTCCATTCCATTAAGTTTCTTCATACAAATATCCAGAAAAAGCAGATCCATAGCAATGTATCCTTCTTTCACATCGGCTATAAGCGTCTCTCCTGAATCATATTCTACAATTGAAACCTCTTCATTTATTTCTTCAAAATACTGACACAATATTTCTTTTAAAAGAAGTCTTTCAATCTCAACATCATCACAAACGACGATCGTTTTCATGTAATTTCCCCTTTCCGTATCAATATAAAAAGCAGCTTCCAAAATCCTGTCAGTCGCAAAGTTCTGACATTTATCTGTAAACAGCACAATGTCTATTAATTATATATGCTTAATCCTACGTATTCAAGTACTTTTTTCATTTATTTTACTTTTTTATAACAATCATTGTTGTTTACTTTTTTTGTGTTATACTTATATGGCAGCTTCACTTATGACAGCACTTTGGTAAAACAATCATATACTGAACTGTTACTCTATTTAACCGAATCAGGTAAGTCCCCTGCGGAGCAGTTATTCGGTGTAAAGCTGCGTAGCAAAGCGGATGATTTTATCCGCTTGACACAGAAAGAAGGAATTATATGCGTCAGGAAAAATTTAAAATGGAACGTCAGGGATTAATAAATGTGGGAGATGAAATAGAAATTTCCGAATATCAGTCTTTTATGAATTACAGTTATATCATTGAACCGGCTGTGGCAATGTCCGGCTGTTATCCAAATGCAGAACGCATCAGATCCAGAAAAGGAATCGTAAAAAATATTGAACATACACCGCGAGGTTTTATAGTGACTGCAGAATTTGATGAATAGTTACATATATTTTTCAAACACACTTCAGAAAGGAAATTATCATGGACAATAAAATAATAATCCGTACCGCTTCTGCTGCAGATGCGCCGGCACTGCTTAAAATTTACAGACCATATGTAGAAAATACAGCCATCACCTTTGAATATGATGTTCCCTCCACAGAAGAATTTGCTTCCCGGATTCAACACACTCTGAGAAAATACCCTTACCTTGTAGCTGAGGAAAAAGGAACTTTGCTTGGATATGCATATGCAGGCCCTTTCCATGAAAGACCTGCATATGACTGGGCTGTGGAAACATCTATTTATGTTGATCAGTCTCTTAAACACAGAGGGATAGGCCGCAGGCTTCATGATGCCCTTGAAACCGCTTTACGTGAGCAGGGTATCTTGAATATGAATGCCTGCATTGCCTATCCTCCAAAGGAAGATGAACATCTTGACAAAAACAGTGTGGAATTTCACACTCATATGGGATATCGTCTTGTAGGTGAGTTCCATAAATG
>PPYE01207439.1_pt1 | contig 50847 bp, 26 predicted proteins | sample 1559881 | NCBI WGS metagenome assembly PPYE01 (sample SAMN08240022, study PRJNA423297) | Human gut metagenome, whole genome shotgun sequencing project.
TCCGATACAAGCTACCCAACGAATATGTTTGATTGTCATACACTTATATCCTATCCATACTTTGTTAACATTGTGTTAACCTGCCATTAACCACGTAAGGAAAAAAGTCTCCCTACTTTTGTTTCGTCAAAGTTAAAGAAAATATTAAAAACAAATAGATATGAAAAAGCAAAATTTTATCATCACATCGCTATTTTTATTTTGGGTTATAGGAACAACCACTGCACAAACCATTACCGGAAAGGTTACAAACATCCATGCACAAGCCATTGACGGTGCAACCGTCATCCTACAAACCATTGATTCTACTTTTGTGGACGCCGTAATCACAGATACCACCGGTTACTTCAGGTTCAACCGGCAACCAGCATCTTATCGGCTGATTTTCCAACACATCATGTACGAAACCCTCTTATTGACAACTACAGGAGAAGACGCAGGCACGATTACCCTGAAAAGTAAAGATTATGCTTTGGACGAAGTTATCGTCAAAGGGGAACGCCCTCTTGTAAAAGTGGAAGAAGGAAAATTATCGTATGATCTGTCACAACTCACCACACATAGAATCGTGAACAATGCTTATGAAATCCTTCAGCAATTACCCGGTGTACAGGAAATAAACGGCAACCTTTCATTAGCAGGCACACACAATCTGAACATTATTTTAAACGGAAGGCCCACAACAATGAGTCACGAACAGTTGACCATTTTATTAAAAAACACTCCGGCTTCACGTGTAGAAAAGGCAGAAATTATGTATAGCACACCGCCGCAATATCATGTAAGAGGTGCTGCCATCAACTTACTTTTGAAAGGTTACCGTCCTGAAGAAAGTGGGTTGCAAGGAGAAGTTAACGCCGGATATCTATACAATTACAGAAGTGGCACACAAGGAGGAATCAGCCTGCTTTACACCACTCCTAAATGGAATATAGACTTGCTATATAATACCCATTATGAACAAAACAGACAAACAACAGATACGTACTCACATCACACCTTAAAAAATAATATATATGATATCTGTCAACACAATGATATTGACAGGAAAGGAATAACACATTATGTACGAACAGGCGCTGAATATAAATTCAATGATAATGCTCATATCAATCTAGCCTATACTGGTGTCTTCAACCCTAACAACGATAATCATTCATATTCCGACGGGAACATCACAACCGCAGACAACCGGACAAAAAAGGAGACTCGAATGCACAATATCGCTTTAGATTATCTCTCTAGCTTCGGTATGAAAGCTGGAATAAACTATACCTCCTACCATTCCGAAAGTCATCAGCAATTCACCAACAAAGACAACAAGAACCAAACAAGCGAATTTCACACGACTAGCGGACAAACAATAGACCGCTGGAAAATATACGTAGACCAGTCACACACACTACCACGAGAGTGGACCTTAAACTATGGCACCTCTTTAACTTATGCCAGTGACCATAATACTCAGTTCTATCATACCCAAAACGGAACAGACATGAGCGAACTCAATACAAACAATCGTTATAATGAATATACATATGACTTCTACGTCGGATTCAGCAAAAACATGGGAGAACATTTGTCTTTCAGCGCGTCCATAACCGGAGAATATTACAAAACGGCCCGTTATCATGCATGGGCGGCTTATCCTACAACTGAATTAACATACGTAATGACCCCAGCACATATTCTACAACTTTCATTCACATCAGATAAGTCCTATCCCAGCTACTGGGATCTGAGCGAAAGTACCGGCTATATAAGTGGTTATGAAGAAGTACAAGGCAATCCAATGTTAAAGCCATCCACCGATTATTCCGCAAATCTGAATTATATTTTAAAGAACAAGTATATCTTCAGCCTGGCTTATGATTATCAACCCGATTTATTTCAGCAACTAGCCTATCAAAGCACAGAACGCCTGGCTTTGATTTACAAAACCTTAAACTGGGATTATCAGCAAAGTTTCTCAGCCACGACTATCATTCCCTTCAAAATCGGACATTGGTTGGACAGTCACGTCACACTGCAAGCCGAATACCGTCAAGCAAAATGTAACAAATTCTTCGATCTTTCCTTCAACCACAGCAAGTGGATCGGACTCGCCATGTTACAAAATAATATAATACTTTCTACCAAACCGGATATTCGCATGGAACTGACCGGACTTTATTTGAGCCCATCTATCCAGGGAAGTTATGATTTAAATCATATCTGGGCCATCCATACCGGAATACGTTGGAACTTTGCCAACCAAAAAGCAAGTATCCAAGTGAAGGCCAATGATCTGTTCAATTCGATGGAAGGCAACATAGATGTGACACTACGTAATAAAGGACAATACATGGACATGCACACCAACAACTATTCACGCAACATAACTTTATCCTTTACCTACAAGTTCGGAGGGTATAAAGAAAAACAGCATAAACCAATAGATACTTCCCGGTTCAAATAAAGCATCATCAATGGTATCATGATACAATAATGAGGGGCAGATTCGTACATCCGCCCCTCATTCGATTATTTCATAACAGAAAGTATCTTACTATATTCAGACTGATTGTTCAATGTCTCAATAGCTTTTTTCAAATCAGGATCATCTTTCAAGCGTTGCAATATCGCGCCACGTTGGAAATAATAACGTTTCAAAATCTCCTGAGCAATAGCATCTTTTATCTCTTTCGAGAACCTGTCCAGCTCATGATCCAAATTATGCGTCAATTTCGTTTCCAAAGCGGCAAACTCCTCTTTTGCCCCATCCATATATCCTTCAAACTCCGCTATTTCTTTCAAGTTCTTCAGCATCTTCTCACTTTGACGGTCATAAGTAAACTTACGCTTATGTAACATCTTCTTAAAATCAACATAGTCAGCATCTGTTATTGTAAAGTCTTTCACTTCCCCTACCTGAGAATGCTTGATACAATATTGGGTAGCATAATCAAAAATCATATCATCATTAAGCAGATAAAACATAATGTTTGGGAAATTTTCAACTTTCACCTCCACATCCGGACGAATACCGCCACCATCACGCACTTCACGTCCGGCTGCTGTATGGAATACATTGGTCAGGCTGTCCGGAGTACGAGCCACCGACCCGTCAGCATTACGTTTAGCGTAATCAATGGCTTGAATGCATCGTCCGCTGGGAATATAATACTTTGCAGTAGTCACTTTCATGCTACTGTTATAAGGCAATTCACGAGGTACCTGTACCAACCCTTTACCATACGTACGGCTTCCTACCACAATAGCCCGATCAAGGTCCTGCAAGGAACCTGAAACAATCTCGGATGCCGAAGCTGTAGAACCGTCCACTAGCACAGCCAGCGGAATCTCTGTATCTACCGGTTCATTCATTGTTTTATAAGTGGTACCAGCTTGTTTAATCTTACCTTTTGTTACCACAATCTCTTTCCCTTTCGGCACAAAGAAATTCACTACATTCACTGCTTCCCCCAACAAACCGCCACCATTGCCACGCAAATCGAGAACAATAGATTTAGCACCTTGCTGTTTCAATTCTATCAATGCCTTCTTTATATCTTTTGAACAGTTCTCTATAGCAAAAGTACTGATAACGATATATCCCACATTATTGCCTACGATTCCATAATAAGGTACAGGGTTCGTACGGATGGTAGAACGGGTTATTTTAAATTCCATTGGCACATAAGTACTATCAGAAGTAGGTCTCTCAACTTTCAACACACAAGTTGTTCCCGGCTCACCACGCAAATTATCACTGACATACGAGGTCAGATCATTGGGAATTCTATCTCCCTGGGCCATATCTTTTCCATTGATCTCCATGATGATGTCACCGGCTTTCAGTCCTATTTCGGCAGCAGGGCTTCCTTCGGAAGGTTCAATAATAGCCACACGCTTTCGGGGAGTATAATAACGTATTACCGATCCGATACCGCCAAACTTTCCGCTAGTCATTTCCTTTAGTGTATTATCTTCTTCAGGATAATACTCCGTGTAAGGGTCGGTCTGCGCCAACATAGCATCAATACCATATTTTATCACTTTCTCAGGATCAATAGTATCAACATAAAACATATCCAATTCCTTGAATATCGCATTGAAGATATCCAAGTTTTTTGCTATCTGGAAATTACGGTCATCACCTTTATTAAAACTAAACAAAGCGCTACCTGTCAGGCCCACGCAAATCATTAACAATATTTTCTTACTATTCCACTTCATCACTTTATGTATTTGTGAACCGCAAATTAATACATTATTCTATTCAAGCCTGTAGAAGGGCCTCTATATTTAACTTTATTTCGTCCCATTTTTTCTTTGATAAGGTTGTACCCACCACTTGTATCACATTGGATGCTAAAATAGAACCTATAATGGAACACTTCTCCAAAGAATAACCACAAGTCAGTCCATACAGAAAACCTGCTGCATAATAATCTCCCGCGCCAGTGGTATCCACGACTTTTTTTACCGGAGGTACCTCTAGTTTGATGCATTCCGTACCTTTCTTTATACATGAACCTTGGGCACCTAGTTTTACTATTACAACACTGCATTTAGAAGCAATTTCATTGATAGCCCCCCATGCATCCTTGCCTGTATAAGCCTTTGCCTCTTCCTCATTAGCAAAAACAATATCCACGTATTTAGTTATCAAAATATCGAAGAATTCCAAATCCCCTTCCACAATATTATAACTGGCCATATCCAAGCAGATTTGCAATCCAGCCTCTTTTCCTAATTGCATAGCACGAAGAATCAATTCATGATCCTGTACCAAGTATCCTTCTATATATAGATATGCATACCCCTTAAACATATCCAACGTCAGATTTTCGGCTTTCATAGTAGCAGCAGCTCCCAGATAAGTTCCAAAAGTACGTTCCCCATCCGGTGAAATGAAAGTAGAAGCCACTCCTGTAGGCAAATCACCGGCGAGCAATTTCATGTCAATTCCCTGCTTCAAACCGTTTTTTTTAAAATATTGCCCAAAATCATCGTTTCCTATCTTTCCGATAAATCCCGGGTGTGCCCCTAGGTTAGCTAACGCCAAAACTGTATTTCCCGCACTTCCCCCTGTAGCTTTATGCGTTTGCATACCAGAGTATTTACCACTGATTTTCAAAAACTTATCTTCATTTATAAGTTGCATGCTTCCTTTGGGCAAACTCATCTCATCTAGTAGCGAATCATCTTGCAAAGTAACAAGAACGTCAACCAATGCATTGCCCATTCCAATTATTTTATCCATTTATCTAAAATTTTTCTGCAAAGATATTGCATATTTCGGAAAAACCTATTATCTTTGCACCGCATTTGAGAGAAAAACCTTCTTCGTTAGCTCAGTCGGTTAGAGCATCTGACTGTTAATCAGAGGGTCCTTGGTTCAAGTCCAAGACGAAGAGCACTTTTAAAGTCAAATGCAAATTTTCTTCGTTAGCTCAGTCGGTTAGAGCATCTGACTGTTAATCAGAGGGTCCTTGGTTCAAGTCCAAGACGAAGAGCACAAAGGTTCGCAGATAGCGAGCCTTTTTTGTTATCATACATATCATAAAAGCCTTCATCACATTCTTTTGTAATTCCATTGTAATCTCCAGCCGCCATTTTCCTTATATTACTCTCAGATACAAGATTTCCACTCAAATGTTTTGGAACTATCTTACTATTATTTACATTTGTTGGGAAACAATTACTAATATGAAAACGCACATTATAGCACTTCTTCTACTTACAGGAGGAGTATTGAACTTATTTGGAGAAAACTTACATAACTTTTTCAACCGATATAATTTCAGCTTCATTACAGAAGATACTGGGTTACCCCATAACTTCATCAATGATATTTACAAAGACACTCAAGGATATATCTGGGTAGCTACTAATAATGGAATAGGACGGTATAATGGCTATCAATTCATTCATTATAATTCCCAATCCCACTCCATTCGCTTGAAAAACGACTACGTGCATAAAGTCTGTGAGGATAAGTTTCAACGACTCTGGATAGGGTCGGAAGAAGGAATAGACCTCATTGACTTGAAACATTATACACAGATAGACACGGACAAAGAACTGCCTGCCGAATTGAAATCTCTAGCAAGTAACTACATTGCATCCATCTATCGGGACAAGCAGGATAATTTGTGGATATCGACAGACAAGAATCTATGGTATCTGGAACTAGGCGTAGACGGGCAAATAAAAGATTACTATAAACTGAAAAAAGATACAGAATCCCCCATCCACGCTGTTATTGACCTGCAAGAATACATCTGTGCAGGCATAGATAATCATGTATGCCGTATTGAAAAAGGAAGCAACCACTTACTGAAAACCAGCATGGTATCGGAGCTGCTGAAACCCTTTTCAGAAGACTGGAGAATTCTCTGCATGGAAACTGACGGGGAATTGTTATGGATAGGAACCAATCGCGGACTCTTCAAGTATAACCATACCCGGCAGAGTTTGAACCGGTACCGTTACTCCAATCATCGCCCCGGAATGCTAAGTCAAGCCTATATAACCGGAGTTAAACTGACTAGCAAAGGAGATGTCATCGTTTCTACTCTGAACGGACTCAATGTATACAATCGGGATACCGATACTTTTACTTATATCCGCCAAAACAATGAAATGCCTGACAAGTCGTTGAACTGTAATTTCATCAACTGCCTGCTGACCGACAATGAGAATATCTGGGTAGGGACCGAGATAGGAGGAATCAATTTATTGACTCCCAATTGTCTGCAAACGTATGTGTGGCAATATAACTATCTTCGAGAAACCTCTCTTTCCCCCAATCCGGTCAATGCCATCAGCGAAGACAAAGACGGAAATCTATGGGTAGGAACAGTAGAGGGAGGACTCAACAAAAAGAGCAAAGGCAGCGATGAGTTCATTCATTATACTTTTGACCAGAACAATCCCACTTCCATCAGTAACAACTCTATCCGTGGCATTCTCATTGATTCCGAAAATCATTTATGGGCATATACTTGGGGAGTCGGAATCAATGAACTAAATCTGAACATCCCCCATAACCAAACTTTCCAACGCCATATCCGGGAAGACTCCATAGGACTGGAAGGAGATTTCCTGAGCAGCGCCTGTGAAGACACCATGAACAATGGTTTATGGTTTGGTACTACCAGAGGGCTTCATTTCTACCATAAAAAGACCAAGCGTTTCACCCGGGTCTTGTTTGACCGTTCCGACAATGAATTCGATGCGGTAGGATCCATCATTATCGACCGCAAGAAACGCCTTTGGATGGGAACATCTGAAGGAGTTTTCATTATGGATTTACACTCGTTCTCCATTTCCTCCACACAATTCAGCTATACCTATTTAAAACATAAACTGACGGAACCCACTTCATTGCAATTAGAAAAAATAAACTGTATCATAGAAGATCATAATGGTACCATCTGGCTGGGGGCAAATGGGAACGGACTATATCAACTAGCGGAAGAAAACGGAACACAGTTCACATTTCATAACTACACCCGCAAGGACGGGTTACCCAATAATACCATTATAGGTATTGTGGAAGATAAAACGGGACATCTGTGGATGTCCACCAACCACGGCATCGCCCAACTGGATACACAAACCATGACTTTCACCAATTATACAAAAGAAGACGGACTGCCCAATAATCAGTTTTATTGGAACGCATCTTATTATTCTCCCCAAAATAACCTGTTATATTTCGGTACTATAAACGGATTAGTCGCTTTCACCCCCGATATAGCCAAGACAAAAAAGCAGGATGCCAAAGTCAAACTGACCTCAATCAGTGTCGCCGGTACCATGGTCTATCCTCCAGCAGACGGAAAAACTCCCTGCGCGGTAACAAATTTACATACCATCCGTCTGCACGAAAAAGATCATGGTTTTTCCATCGAGTTTTCCACCTTAAACTATGGAAACTGTAACCGAGTGAAATATGCCTACCGCTTGAAAAATTATGAGAATGAATGGACAGAAACCCTTCCTGGCGAACATACTGCTAGATACAATTTCGTTCCCTCCGGAAAATATGTGTTCCAAGTCCGTGCCACAGACGAGAAAGGACATTGGTCCGATAAAATAACGGAAGTCAAAGTAACCATCACTCCTTATTTCTATAAATCCTGGTGGTTCTATTTATTGCTTGCCATTCTGATCACCGTAGGCAGCTATTATTTTTATCAATGGAAAATAAGTCTGTACCGTCAACAGAAAAAACAACTGGAAAAAGAAGTAGCCCAACGCACCCATGAGCTAGAGTTACAAAATAAACAACTAGAAATAATGGCACGACACGTCGAGGAGGTAACGGAAGAAAAAATTGCTTTCTTCACCAATATCACTCATGAATTCCGGACACCAGTCACTTTAATCAACGGTCCCATCCAACGCGCCCTTGACGAAAGCCATGAGCCGGAAGTAAAGAAACAGCTACAAATAGCTGAACGGAATTCCAATTATCTGCTATCACTAGTCAATGAATTAATGGACTTCAGAAAGTTAGATGCAGACAAAGTTGTATTAAATAAGACAAACGAAAACTTTATCCGCCTTATACAAAATATATTAATGCCTTTCGAAGTATTTGCCCATGAACGGAACATAAACATCATCACCTACTTCCGGCTCTGTACCCCGTTTTGGATATTTGATGTTGAATATATGCGCAAAGCCATTATTAATCTGATATCCAATGCTGTTAAATTCACTCCCGATTATGGAAAAATAAGTTTGTATGTGGCTTCCCTTACCGACAAAAACAACCATACCTGGCTGTTCATAGATATAAAAGATACAGGTAATGGTATCGTACCCGAAGATATAGAACGTATTTTCGAACGCTTCTACCAATCCAAAAAGAGCATCAAATATCCCGTTTATGGACAAAGCAGCACAGGAATCGGACTATTCTTATGTAAGAAAATCATTTCTCTGCACGGAGGCAACATCTATGCAGGAAACAATCCCAAGCAAGGAGCTTTCTTCAGAATACTATTACCTTTGGAAAAAGGTATCCCCCAAGCCAAATCAGAAAAAGAAAAATATGAGCAGAATGAACATCCACTTTCCATTCCTGCCAATGGAAACGAGAAAAAGGAAACCATCCTCATTGTTGAAGATAATGCAGATATGCGTACTTATATTTGTTCCATTCTCAAAAACAATTATCAATTAAAAGAAGCACAGAACGGTGCAGAAGCTCTTTACTTGATTCAAAGAGAAACGATTGATTTGATTGTCAGCGACCTGATGATGCCCGTCATGGACGGGAATGAATTATCCCGCCGGGTAAAAGCTAATCTGGCTACTTCCCACATCCCCTTTCTCATGCTCACTGCCCTCCGGTCTGAAGCCCAAGAAAGAATCAGCTATGAAATAGGAGTAGATGAATATCTGTGCAAACCATTTGATGAGGTTATTCTAAGATTACGTATCCGAAATATACTTGCCTTACGCCAGAAATACAAATCCATGTTCTCCACTAGTATGAATTGTGAAACATTGAATATAAACGCTAGTTCCAAAGACAACACATTTATGACATCGGCAATCAATTTAATGAAAGAACATTATGCCGACTCGGATTATAACTTAGAGCGCTTTATCCGCGATATGGGATACAGCAAAACCTTAGTCAATCAGAAATTACAATCTTTGACAGGGCAATCCATTGGTCAATTCATGAGAAACTACCGATTAAATGTGGCAAAAGACACTTTAACCAAAGTAGAATGTGACATTTCTGTTGCAGAAATCGCATATGCCGTAGGTTTTAACGACCCTAAATATTTCACAAAATGCTTCAAAGAGCTGTTTGGAGTACTTCCAAGCGAATATTTTGGAAAAAAATAGTTCACTTTACTATTTTACTCCATTTGTGCACCATATTCTCCTATAAAAAGCTTTGTTTCCCTTACATTTGTAAAAAACAGAAATGCAAATGTATATGAAAAACACATTCTTATTATTGAGCTGGCTGATATTACTCCCCTCCGGTATACTGGCAAACCCCATCAAGGAAATGCTGGAAAGGATAGACAAGGGAGCATCGGACAAGTTCGTAGTCGAACTACACAAAAGCTCAAATGACTTTTTCGAGTTGGACCAAAAAGGCGACAAGGTAGTGATACGAGGCAATACCTATATTAATATAGCAACCGGAATCAACTGGTACTTAAAGTATCATGCCGGAATCCACCTGTCATGGAACAGTATGCATGCCTCACTACCCAATGTTCTTCCTCCCGTCTTCCGTAAAGAACGCCACGAAACAAATCTGGCCCTGCGTTATGATTTCAATTACTGCACCTACTCCTACTCCATGGCATTTTGGGATTGGAAACGTTGGGAAGAGGAACTGGATTGGATGGCACTGCATGGCATCAACCTGCCACTTGCTGCCGTAGGACATGAATGTGTGTGGCGTAACCTATTACTCCGCTTAGGATTTTCCAAACAGCAAATCAATGATTTTATTGCCGGACCAGCATTCCTTGCCTGGTGGGAAATGAACAATCTGGAAGGATGGGGAGGCCCTAACCCCGATAATTGGTATAAACAGCAAGAAGACTTGCAGAAAAAGATATTGAAACGAATGAAAGAATGGGGAATGCACCCCGTACTGCCCGGTTACTCGGGTATGATCCCCTCCAAACTGGATTTGGGAAAACGTATTGATGGTGGAAAAGAAGAGAAAACATTAAGCAACATCTCCTCGGAATCCGCCCAAAGCACTCTCAACAAATGGAACGGATTTGACCGGCCGGGAATCTTACTGCCCGACGATCCCAAGTTTACCCAGATTGCCAGCCTTTTTTACGAAGAAACCGAAAAGCTGTATGGAACAAGTGACTACTACTCCATCGATCCTTTTCATGAAGCCAAAAGCTTGCCTGCCGGACTAGACTTCGGCAAAGCTGGCAAGGCTATTATGGATGCAATGAAAAAGGCTAATCCAAAAGCTGTGTGGGTGGTGCAGGGATGGACAGAAAATCCACGCCCGGAAATGATGAAAGCGCTGAATCCCGGCGATCTGCTCATCCTTGATTTATTTAGCGAATGCCGTCCCATGTGGGGCATTCCCTCTATATGGAAACGAGACAAAGGATACGAAGAACACAACTGGTTGTTCTGCCTGTTGGAAAATTTCGGTGGGAACGTGGGTTTGCATGGAAGGATGGACCAACTTCTTCATAATTTTTACCTGACCAAAGACAACCCACTGGCCGCTCAGCTAAAAGGCATCGGTCTGACAATGGAAGGCATTGAAAATAATCCCGTTATGTTCGAACTGATGTGCGAACTACCTTGGCGTGCAGAAAAGTTTACCAAAGAAGAATGGATAAAACAATACATCCGCGCACGCTATGGCACAGACGATGAATCTATCTGGCAAGCTTGGCAGATCCTGGCAAACGGTATCTACAACTGTCCGGCAGGCAACAACCAACAAGGTCCTCACGAAAGTATCTTTTGCGGGCGCCCATCACTGAATAATTTCCAAGCATCCAGCTGGAGCAAAATGTGCAACTATTACGACCCCACTACCACAGCAGAAGCCGCACGATTGATGGTGAGCGTAGCACACAAATATCGCGGTAACAACAACTTTGAATATGATCTAGTTGATATCACCCGACAAGCCATTGCCGACCGTGCCCGAATAGTGTACAATTACGCTGTTGCCGACTTTAAAAGCTTCGATAAAAAAAGTTATGCCACACATACCCGACAGTTCTTGGAACTACTGATAATGCAAGACAAACTGTTGGGCACACGCAAAGAATTCAAAGTAGGGAACTGGATTCAACAAGCGCGCAATCTAGGAAGTACATCTGAAGAGAAAGACCTCTACGAATGGAATGCCCGCGTACAAATCACCACATGGGGAAACCGTTACTGCGCCGACATCGGCAAGTTACGAGATTATGCCCATAAAGAATGGAACGGACTACTGCGCGACTTTTATTATAAACGTTGGGAAAAATACTGGCAAGTACTGCAAGACCAACTGGATGGCAAACTTCCTGTACTGCCAGTAGGTAATTCATCAACCCCCACTGCCGATAATCCAGCCATGACCATAGATTGGTATGCCCTGGAAGAACCATGGACACTGGCAAAGAACACCTATGCGGCATCTGCCGAAGGTGATTGTATAGAAGTAGCAAAAGAGGCTATAACATTGATAAACAATTGATTGTAAGATGAAAAAGAAAGAACTCGATACAGAAACCGCACAGCAGGCACTGCCCATTAAAAAGAGGCTTTTGTCACTCGATGCACTCAGGGGCATCACTGTAGCAGGAATGATTCTGGTCAACAATGCAGGAGGCAAAGTGTCGTATGCACCTTTACAACATTCTGCATGGAACGGACTGACACCTTGTGACTTGGTTTTTCCTTTCTTTCTGTTCATCATGGGTATTTCAACATATATTTCATTGAACAAATTCAATTTCAACGTTTCCCTACAAGTGGTAACCAAGATATTGAAACGCACATTTCTTATTCTATGCATCGGATGGGCAATCGGTTGGTTTGACCATGTATGTGAAGGTGACTTCCTGCCTTTTGTCCATCTGCGCATCCCCGGGGTACTACAACGCATTGCTTTATGTTACTGTGTTATTTCTTTTACAGCCCTATTTATGAATCATAAGTTCATCGATAATACAAAGCCATCAGACAGAAAACAAAGTGCTCCGTTTGTTCTTGACCGGATTCATTCTGATGAGTATCGGCTATTTGTTGGCAGATGCGCTGCCTTTAAATAAAAGAATATGGTCTCCTACTTTTGTTCTGGTGACCTGCGGAGCGGCTTCCATGTCACTTGCCACATTAATGTATTATATAGACATAAGGAATAAACAAAAATGGTGCCGCTTCTTCATCATCTTCGGCGTCAACCCCCTATTCCTCTATGTACTGAGCGAAGTACTTGCCATTATGATGGGAAGTACCGGATGGAAGGCGGCAGCCTATGCAGCCATTCATTCAGGAATAACCGACGCCTACCTTGCCTCAGCTGTCTACGCCCTCGTTTTCACTCTGTTTTTGGGGTGTATCGGTTATCCGCTATATCTTAAGAAAATATACATCAAACTGTAACAACCAATTCATAATATATAGAGAACTATGCAGTATTAAACAAGAACATATTAATCAAAACCAAAATTAAATTCTATGCTAAACGTACAATCTCTAACCCAAAGGACATTTGCACAGATAGTAGTCTTTGCATTACTCCTATTAAACAGTACACTGGCATTTGCTCAAAATCAAGTTAACGGTATTGTCACAGACAAGACCGGAGAACCCCTTATCGGAGTGAATGTAGTCGAAAAAGGTACTACCAACGGTGTTATCACTGACTTTAACGGACAGTTTACACTGAATGTAGCACAAGGAAAGACACTCGTATTCTCTTACGTGGGTTACACTACCCAGGAAATTACAGTAAAAGGATCTTCTCTGAAGATTATTATGGAAGAAGATTCTAAAACATTAGATGAAGTTGTGGTAGTAGGTTATGGCAGTATGAGTCGTAAGGATGTAACCAGCTCCATTACCACTGTGAAAGCAGACAAACTGAATGTAGGAGTTTATTCTGACCCTGGACAGTTGTTGCAAGGTAAAGTTCCTGGTTTGACGGTAGTACAAAGCAGCGACCCGACTTCTGGTACAGCTTCTATCTCTTTACGTGGGGCTTCTTCTCTGCGTACCGGTGCGGCAATGGAACCTTATTATGTTATTGACGGTATTCCCGGTATGTCATTAAGTCTGATTGCTCCCGAAGATATTGAAAGCATTGACGTACTTCGTGACGCTTCTGCAACGGCTATTTATGGCTCCAAGGCTGCTAACGGTGTAATCTTGATTACCACCAAAAAAGGTAGTAAAAGTGAGCACACTTCTGTAAACTACAGCGCATATCTTGCATTTGACAACATTGCCAAGCGTTTAGATATGATGACTGCCGACGAACTCCGCACCTATGCCAAGGAAAATAACATCACTCTTCCGAATGACAAAGGAGCAAACACCAATTGGAACGATGAAGTACTGCGCACAGCAATCAGTCATAACCACAACGTTTCTATCAATGGCGGTTCAGAAAAGACTCAATACAGTGCCAGCATGAGTTATCAAAACAAACAAGGTATCGTACGTGGTACAGATTTCGAGCGTTTCGGCGGCCGCGCATTCTTGCAAACCAAAGCACTGAATGATCGGCTCACCTTAGCCTTTAATGTGAATGCCGCACAATCAAAAGGTACCACCGTTGATTCCGCCAAAGATGGCCAATCCGTATTCGATGCCATGAATTATTATTCTCCACTAGTTCCTGTCACCAATGCAGACGGTTCTTGGTATAGCGACAAAACTATCTCCCAAAACTTCAATCCTGTATCCATGATCAATGAAGATACTTTTGAAAATAACAAGAAACTCCTTCAAGGAACAGCCAAAGGTACTTTAGATATCACTAAGGACTTGAAATGGAACTTAAGTCTTTCCTATCAAGACGAACAATATATATGGAACGAATACCATACCAGCAAATCCCAATATAACACCCGAAATGGCGAAGCTAAACGTATTGCAACAGAAAACAAGAAAAAAATTCTTGAAACATACATAAACTATGATCATACATTCGCCAATATCCACAAACTGGGCCTGATGGCCGGTTATTCATGGGAACAGAATGATGACAATGACAGTTTCGGTCTGGATGTCTACGACTTTTACAATGATAACACCACCTTTTATAATCTGAACCTTGCCAATAAAATGGATTGGCAGAATGGCGGTATCACCAGCAATAATAACGGTCATTTGGAAACTTTACGTATGATCTCATTTTATGGACGTATCAACTACTCCTTCAACAGCAAATACCTGCTTCAAGCAACAATTCGCCGTGACGGCTCCTCTGCTTTTGGAAAGAACAACCGTTGGGGAACTTTTCCATCTGCATCGTTGGCATGGCGTATGAGCGAAGAAAAGTTCATCAAAGATTTAAATGTTTTCGATGACTTGAAGTTCCGTGTTGGTTATGGTGTTAGTGGTAACTCACTCGGATTCGGAGCTTATTCGGCTATCCAGACTTACAGTACTTCAGGTTGGTTCAACTATACAAACGCCAATGGCACACAGAATAGTTACCATACCCTGGCAGCCGCCTCAAATGCCAATCCAGACCTAAAATGGGAACGTACAGCCATGTTGAACATCGGGCTGGACTTCAGCTTCTTTGGAGGCAGATTAGGAGGAACCATCGAATACTATGACAAGCGTACCAGCGACCTGATATACACTTACGAGGTTTCCACAAACCGCTATCCTTTCGGAACCATGCCGGCCAATGTGGGAGATATCAGCAATAAAGGTATTGAATTTACCATTAATGCCACTCCTATACAAACAAAAAATTTCTCTTGGCAAACCAGTTTGAACTTATCTCATAATAAAAATAACGTAGAAAGTATATCCAACAGTGAATATTCCGTAGATTATATCCGTGCAGCCGATCCTGAAATCGCAGGTTATTCTTCAAATGCAGACGTACAGCGCATCATGGAAGGACATCCTATCGGCACCTTCTACACCTACGAATGGGCCGGCTACAATAACCAAGGAGTATCCATCTTTTATGTACACGATCCTGAAACGGGTGAGCGTACAGGCGAAACGACCACAGATCCTGAAACTGATAGAGACCGTACTATTACCGGCTGTGCACAACCTGATTTAAATTTAGGCTGGAGCAATAACTTCCAATACAAGAACTGGAATCTCGATTTATTCTTTACTGGTGTTCTTGGACAAGATATCTACAACGCCACTGCAGAACAATACTCTAATGTTTCTTTTGTGAAAGAAGGCCGCAATGTATTAAAAAGCGTAGCTACCGAACACCGTGCTACAGACACACAATCTCAAGCACCATCCAATCGCTGGATAGAGAACGGTAGTTATTTCCGTCTGTCCTCGGTTTCATTGGGATATACTTTCGGCAAAATTGGTAACTGGATAAACTCGCTCAAGCTATACGCTACTTGTAATAATGTATTCACCATTACCGGTTACTCCGGTCGTGATCCGGAAATCAACCTTGGAGGCTTGGAACCGGGTATGGACAGACGCACCAATTACTATCCGCGTACCCGTTCATTTATGATCGGTGTAAACATGAATTTCTAACCATATAATTGAAAACTAATATGAAAAATAGCATAAAATTAATAACCTGGCTAGTAGGTGGTCTGTTCACCTTCTCCTCCTGCACAGATCTAGATGTGGATCTTAAATCCACTTATACAGAATACCCGGATTCCGAAATTGCCAAAGAAGCGAAAATGGCAGGTTTGTATTATGGATTCGGCGGAGCATTAGGACGTCGTTATATGGAAGCTGCCCTGCTGTCCTCTGATGAATTCATGGCAGTGACATTTGGTGGTAACTGGTATGATGGCGGCAATTATATCCATTCCTCTCTTCATGCCAGCCTTCCAGGAGACGCACACGTGGACTGGGCCGGTGATATTCCGGCTGCAATCACAAAGTGCAATCAAGCAATTTTTGACCTGGGTGGAGAGGATGAAAACAATGCCGAACAAGAAGCCTTGATTGCTCCGGCACTTGCCATGCGTGCTTTCTATCATTTTATTTTTATGGATACATTCGGAGCAACTCCCAAATTAGACCATTTGATCGGCGATTCTGAAGCTATCGACCGTTCTCCCCGTTCCGAAATTACAAAATTTATCGAAAGCGACCTGCTTCGTGCTTTGGCTTCCGGCGGTTTAAAAGAAGATGTTGATGCTTCCACTTATGGCAAGCCAACCAAATGGATGGCTGAGGCTCTCCTTGCCAAACTCTATATAAACTGGGCTGTTTATACCTGTGATGATGTAGCTACTTATGATCCAAGCATGACTAATTCCAAATTGAATGATGTCATAAAATATTGCGATGATATCATCGCCTCTGGTCATTTCAACCTCAGTGATGGTTATCGCAAGAAATTCATGCCGGACAACGGCTATCAGATCAAAGATTTCATCTATGCAATGCCATACCAAAATAATGAAACATCAACCAGAGCCAATACTTACGCCCGTTTTCAATTCTGGCCTAAATTCAACAATGACGGCGCGGACGGCAAAGGACTGTTCGGTATAACACTATCCAAAAATGCTGGAGGCGTTTTCATCGTCACTCCTGAAGCAGCAGACCGTTTTTGCCTGGAAGGAGATGAACGCAATGACATCATCATGAAAGGTGCGATCAACTATTATGACATCAGCACACATACAATGGGAACAGAACCTTATATATACAACGGACAACAAGTTGTCCTCACCAAGAATATCACCATCTTGAATGACCAAATGGATCTTGGAAATGACTTGAACGCATGGTGCCAGGGATACCGATGCATCAAATGGGCTATTCAAGCAGACGATTATAACCTCTATAACCGGAATCAAAGCAATGATGTACCTATCTTCCGTTATGCAGATATTCTGCTAATGAAAGCAGAAGCTATTCTACGGGGAGCAACAGCTACGAACGGTGATACGCCACAATCCCTGTTCAACCAAATACGCAGCTACTGTAACGCTCCATTATTGGAGCATTCTCCTTCATTGGACGAGTTGCTTGAAGAGCGTGCACGTGAATTTTACGCAGAAACATGGCGTCGCAATGACCTAATCCGTTTTGGAAAGTTCGAAGACGACTGGGGATATAAAAATCAATATCATCCGGAAGCCAAGACCGAGAAATGGCGTAGAATCTTCCCTGTATCTGTCGGCTTGATGAATTCAAACACCAACTGGAAGCAAAATTACGGTTATTGATAAATTAAATAAGTTTTTATAAGGGCTTGTTACGGCAAGCTCTTATAAAAACCTTTAAAGCAAAAAATAATTCATGAAACGTCATCAAATCTTATTACTTCATATCGCGACATCCATCTTGGTATTATTCCCATTTCCTATACATGCCCATAAAATGATGTACCAGGACTCTATCGAAATCGTAGTACACAGAGGAGCGAACCATATAGCGCCGGAAAACACCATTCCATCAGCTCTAGCTGCATTGAAACATGGAGCCGGCTGGATAGAAGTGGACGTGCGCAAAAGTAAAGACAATATACTTTATAATCTGCATGATGAAACTTTAGACCGTACTACCAACGGTAAAGGTCCCATTCAAGATATGCTATCCAAAGATATTGAAAAATTAGACGCCGGCAGTTGGTTCAGTTCTCGATTTATCGGCATTCACGTACCCCGTATAGCCGAAATGCTAGATACCCTACAAGGAAAGGCACACATTTTTTTTGATGTAAAACGAGGAACTCCGATAAAAGATTTGATTACATTAGTACGCCAAAAAGGATATGAAAATAAAAGTTTCTTCTGGTTTGCAGACTCAGAAATGCTGAAAGAATTTATCAAAATCGCTCCGGAAATGAAGATTAAAGTAAATGCCTCCAATATAGCGGCTTTGGAGAAATGGATGAAAATATGCACCCCGGCCTATGTAGAAACAGATATCCTCAATATCACTCCTCAATTCAAAGAATTCTGCAAAAGCAATCATATCAAGATAATGGCTGCTATTCAGAATGCGAGTGAAAAAGAATATAAAAAAGCGATTGAAGTCCATCCCGATTTAGTCAATCTGGACCGGCCGGAACTCTTTATAAAAATACTCCATCAGGAGATTAAAAAATAACCCTTTTCCAAGAAGAGCTATGAAAAGTACCCTATCTTACCTGCTGATTATATGCAGCCTGTTTACTGCTTGTATCGGTCATCAGGAAGAATCCCTACTGTTCTACGTAGATACCCGTACGGGCACTGCACCAAGCGCAACCCACACCGCAGAACTTTTCGGCAAAAATACCGAAGAGTACGGGCAAACGCTGCCTGCTGTTCTAGAGCCCAACGGAATGAACTTTTGGACTCCCCAAACACAAGATACAGAAGCAAAATGTAAGGCTCCCTATTATTACAAAGATACGAAAATACAAGGTTTCCGCAATTCACATTGGATTGTCGGAGGTTGTACACAGGATTACGGTTCCATGACCTTGATGCCTGTATCGGGTACACTGAAATATCTTCCCCAAGACAGAGGAAGCCTGTTCTCTCACCAAGAAGAAACAGCAACGCCCGCCTATTACTCTGTCCTTCTCAAAGATTATTCCATCTTTGCAGAAATGACCGGACGTTCCCGTTCAGCCATTTTCCGATTCACTTATAACCAACCGGAAGATGCTTATCTCATAGTCAATCCTAACAGTGATGAAGGGAAAGGATATATTGAAATCGATACCATAAAAAAACAGATACGCGGATACAATCCCGTCCACCGCATCTATCAAGGCTGGGGAGAACCCGCCGGATACAACGGGTACTTTATCATTGAATATCAAAATGAAATAGAAGAATATGGTACATTCCGGCATGACAGTCTCTTCGCCGGACAACGACAGATAGCCGATGGAACAAGTATAGGTGCATATCTCCGGTTCAAAATACACTCAGAAGGACCCATATTAATCAAAGCCGCTTCCTCTTTTACTGACATGGAAGGCGCTCAAAAGAATCTGGACACCGAGATACCTCATTGGGATTTTGACCGCACCCGACAGGAACTGAACTCCATCTGGGAACAAAGGCTTTCACAAGTTACAATACAGACAAACAACCGAAACGATAAAGAGAAATTTTACGGAGCACTCTACCGTGCCTCATTCCTGCCACGTACATTCAATGATGTAGACGGGCGCTATCCTTCTTTTTCCACAGGACACCCGTTCAGACAATCAGCCAACGGTAGAAATTACTATGAAGATTACAGTATGTGGGATACTTACCGTGCTCTCCATCCTTTAGTCAATATCCTAACCCCAAAGAAAGCCGGAGACATGATGCAATCATTGGTGGACAAATATGAACAAGGCGGCTGGCTGCCTATATTTCCTTGTTGGAACAGTTATACCGCAGCCATGATAGGCGATCATTGCATCTCCGCACTGGGAGATGCCTATATCAAAGGAATCCGTAATTTTGATATCAACAAAGCTTGCGAAGGAATGCTCCGGAACGCATTCAGGACTCCCGCCACCTATGAAGAATATAAAAACGGAATGGGACGGCGTGCTTTGAATTCTTATCTGAAATATGGATACATTCCTTTGGAAGACAGCGTACCGGAAGCCTTTCATACCTGCGAACAAGTGTCACGTACTTTAGAATATGCATACGATGATTTCGTATTGGCCCAAGTCCTGCAAAAGTTGGAAACATCAGATGATTACTTTCCTGATCCACAAAAAACAGGACTTTATGATACATTAATGATACGTGCACGATATTACCGTAACGTAATAAACCCTAGCACCGGATATGCCCAAGGCAGATACGCTGACGGAAGTTTCCTCACCGATGCCGGTAACGCCTTTTCTTTCACCCGCTTCATCACCGAAGGAGCTCCCTGCCATTATACTTGGTATGCCCCCCATGATATATACGGACTTATGGAATGTATGGGCGGAAAAGAAAAATACATTGCCAAACTGGATTCCATGTTCAGCGAACACCGCTACTGGCACGGCAACGAACCTTGTCATCAGATAGCCTACCTCTTCAACTATGCCGGACAACCTTGGAAAACCCAACGGGAGGTACGTCATATTATGGAAACAGAATATCTGAACGCTCCCGGTGGTCTGTCAGGTAATGATGATGCAGGACAGATGTCTGCCTGGTATGTATTTTCTGCTATGGGATTCTATCCGGTATGTCCCGGTACACCTTATTATATAATAGGAAGTCCTTCTTTTCCCCGGATGAGCATCCGCTTGGAAAACGGAAAGACATTCACCATATTAGCCCACAACGCCAACAAAAAAAATATATATATCCAGTCAGCAAAACTAAACGGAAAAGAATATGACAAGAATTACTTTACACACCAAGATATAATACAGGGAGGAACATTAGAGTTCCAGATGGGCCCGAACCCTAATACAAACTGGGGAGCATCCGCCCTCAGCCTGCCTCCCGACAATATGAAATAAGTACAAAAAATAAAAAACAACCCATATGAAGAATCAAACTATCATCAGCCTCTTATGCTGCCTCCTGTTGTTTGTGACAGGATGCAGTACTTCCCATCAAGGGAACACGTACGACATCATGACCTATGGAGCCAAAGGAGACGGACAAACAGATGATGCCGCCGCTATACAACGCGCCATCAATGCCTGTTCCGCTGCCGGTGGCGGAACCGTAATCATTCCTGCCGGACACACCTTTCTATGCGGTCCGCTATATTTGAAATCCTATGTGAACCTTCATCTGGAACCCAACTCCCGATTGCTGGCCAACCCCGATGAAAGCATCTATACAGAAAGCGCATTCCGCGAAAACCGTGGCGAAGGAATGATGTGGATCAGTGGAAAAGACTTAAAACAAATATCCATTACCGGTACAGGAGAAATAGACGGAAACGGAATCGCCTTTATGGGCAAAGAGCTGGATGATTCCTACGAGCTGAAGCCCGTCACTGATTTTGACCCACGCCCACATGTGCTTACCCTTATCAATGTAGAGAAAACCGTTATCCGTGACATCACGATCCGGAACAGCGCCTATTGGACAATACACCTGATAGGCTGTTACGATGCCTTGATTGACGGCATCTCTTTATTGAATAATCTAAAAATACGCAACGGCGACGGTATTGATGTGGATCACTCCAAAAAAGTACGTATAGCGAACTGCTTCATTGAATCGGGCGATGACTGCATTTGCCTGAAGAATCGTCGGGAATTTGAAGAATATGGCTCTTGCGAAGATATTGTAGTGACTAATTGTATCATGACTTCACGTTCATGCGCTATTAAGATAGGCTCGGAAAATATGGACAAGATTGATAATGTATTATTCAATAATTGCATTATCAAAAACAGCAACCGGGGCATCGGCATACAAAACCGGGATGAAGGTACTGTGAGCAATGTCATTTTCTCCAATATATTAGTAGACTGTATGTTCTATTCTGATGTATGGTGGGGTAAAGCGGAACCTATCTATGTCACCTCATACCCTCGTGCCGTAGGCAATCATAAAGATGCAGGCTGGCGTTTCCCCAAAGGTGCAACGAAAGGACACTCGGGAGAAGTCAGCAACATTTTCTTCAATCAGATTAAATGCACTAGTGAAAACGGCATTTTCGTAGGGGGAGACACTCCGGAGAAAGTGCATCATATCTATTTTGATGAAATAGATGTCAAGTTGTTAAAACGTACCGGTTATGAAGGCGGTGTGTATGACAAACGTCCTTGTAACGGAGATGGTTTTGTATATGACAAGACTTATGCTTTCTATCTGGACACCGCTTCGGATATCCGGATTACCGGCTGTAACATTTATTGGGCCTTCCCTCAATTGACACAAGCCGGAGGAGATATCAAAGAGAAGAATACAATACGTGTAAAAATAAACAAGAAATAATTATGACCCACATTCCATTCAAAGTTTCTTTGTTAAGACTGGTCTTCCTGCTGCTGCCCGTGACGGTCGCGGCACAGGAAGCCAGACTTTCTGATTACGTAGATCCCAGAATCGGTTCGGAAGGACTGGGACGGGTATTTATCGGTCCCTCCTGCCCTTATGGTATGGTGAAACCATCGCCCGATTGCACTGTCCATCCCAATAGTGGTTGGCTGCCTATGCCCGAACAAGTCAACGGTTTCTCCCAAGTACACGTCAGCGGGACAGGAGGAGGTCCTAAATATGGCAACATACTTGTCATGCCTTTTGGCAAAGGTATGGATCAGCTCAATCATATAGACTATCGCAAAGATGAAACAATCCGCTTGGGCTATTATGCTACCGAATTCCAGAGAACAGGCATATATACTGAAATAACAACTGCTCCACGCGCCTCATTCTACCGATTCACCTATCCCGAAGATTCCTTAAAATCCCTGTTGGTTGACGCCGGCTTCTTCCTGGGTGAACAACCGACCCCCGATGCCCGCGAAGCACAACAATTTGTAGGTTCGGAAATTCAAATCATATCCGATCACGAAGTAATGGGATATACCCGTATTCGCGGAGGTTGGAATAACGGACGTGCCTACACCGTTTATTTTTATGCAGTAACCGACCATCCCTTTGTACAAACGACCACATGGAAAGGAAACCAGATCAGCAATGAACGATACCAGCCAGACTCCCAACAAAAAACCGGAGCTTTGTTGCGTTTCCCTTCTTCTGCAAATACCATTCAACTGAAAGTCGGAATTTCATTTATCAGTTCTCTCAAAGCCAGAGAGAATGTATGGAACGAAATACCTCATTGGTCATTTGAGGACACCCGGCAAGCCTTATTGGCACAATGGGAAAACTTATTGCAACGCATTGATATAGCCTCAAATACACCCGAAAAATATAAGCGTATGTTTTATACCGGTATCTACCATACCATGTTAATGCCTGTAGACCGTACCGGTGAAAATCCATTATGGAGTGATCCGGAACCTTATTATGATGATTTTTATGCTATCTGGGACACCTACCGCACCTCAACTCCACTTATCACACTGATTGACCCTCAAAGAGAAACAGACATTGTACGTTCACTGATCAATATCTATAAACGGGACGGCTACATGCCTGATGCACGAAGCGGAAATTGTAACGGACGGACACAAGGCGGCTCCAACGCCGAAATTGTTATAGCCGATGCATTTGTAAAAGGACTACCAAACATAGATTACCATCTGGCTTTGGAAGCTATGCTGAAAGATGCGACCATACCGCCCGGAGGTAACGAAGAAGCGGAGGGAAGAGGCGGACTGATTCCTTATCTGGAATTGGGATATATTCCATACGGTATTCCCCGAGCCGGAAACCGCACAATAGAATACTCCTATTGTGATTATGCCATAGCCTTAGTAGCAAAAGGACTAGGCAAGACAGACTTGTACCAGCAATACTTGAAACAATCTTCCAACTGGAAGAACTTGTGGCGGGCCGATTATGAACATGCAGGAGTCAAAGGATTCATACTTCCCCGGGATAAAGAAGGAAACTGGTTAGACAAAATACCTTTCGGAAACTCCCATATCCAGAAACCCACCTTCACATATACCCCCGTTACCTTTGAAGGCCCTTGGTATACTCCTTGGTGGAACATGTTCTTTTATGAAGCCTCCTCCTGGGAATATGCACTCAGCATTCCGCATGACGTACCCGGACTCATTGAACAATGTGGCGGAAAAGAGAAGTTTGACGAACGGCTGGATATTTTCTTTGACAAGGGTTTCTTCAATGTGAATAATGAACCCTCCTTCCTCACTCCCTGCCTATACCACTGGGTAGGGCGTCCGGATAAAAGTGGCGACCGCATCCATGAAATTATCCAGAAGAACTATAATGACGGTTCTGCCGGTCTTCCCGGAAATGATGACTCCGGAGCCATGTCATCGTGGTTGGTATTCCACATGATGGGGTTGTACCCCAATGCCGGACAAGACTATTATTTAATCCATACCCCTCTACTGACAGAGAGTCGTTTCCATTTACAGGAAGGCAAAACATTCACGATCAAAACCGAAGGGCTTTCCGAAAAGAACAAGTATATCCGGTCGATTTTATTAAATGGAAAGAATTATCCATATTCCACCATCCGCCATAATGATATCATCAAAGGAGGCGAGTTGGTTTTAAAAATGGGCCCTAGTCCCGGTAACTGGGGGAGCAAACTATTTCCTGAATCTAAAGAGTAACATACGATGAAGAAAAAACTTTTTATATGCTTTCTGCTTATCGGCAGCCTGATGGGAAATGTAATGGCACAAGATATCATTACCAACCCTCTGTTATTTGTATTCAAACTGCATGGACAAACCCGAAAGTACCAATTTACTTTCAATCAGTCCAACGACACCCTTTATCTGCATTGGGGAATTGAAAGAAACACCCGATGGCAATCAGGCAGCTACGCCATGCCCCAAGAAGCTTTAAAAACGGCGGTCAGACTAAGCTTCTTACAGCCGGAAGACGGACAGCATATCTGTCTCCCCATTCAAGAAACCTTTGCCCTACTTTCAGCAACCGCTTTTCAGGAATTGAAAAGCCAAAAGGCATTTCATTATAATCAGACAGAATACCAACTGGCTGATACCAAGTCACAAGCTATGGGCTATTCCTTACTGCATGTAAACGACTCAGTAGACGGATGCGAAATGTGGATTATGGATAATCCGGATTTCCCTCTGATATGGGAAATACAAAATAATCCGCTCGGCATCAATTGGAAAGTAGCTCCCATAGATCTCCCCGCACACAATCTGAAAGAAGAAATCATCCAAAGCCCGGAAAAAATGGGTAGCATCTATTATGCTTATCCCACACCAAACGGCATACAAACTCCGGTACCCGAAGGTTACAGTCCTTTCTACATCAGCCATTACGGACGCCATGGGTCCCGCTGGATGACTTCGGACGAACGTTATCTAGAAGTCATTCGTGTCTTTGATACGTTTCACAATAAATCAGGACTTACCGATTTAGGTGAAGATGTGAGGCTCAGACTCCAGAAAGTATGGGAAAATGCCCGTGGGCGCGGAGGAAACCTGACCCCATTAGGAGAACGACAACACAAAGCCATTGCCAAACGGCTTTATCAACAATATCCCCATATATTCCGGGACAGCGCCAACATATCAGCGCGTTCGAGCGTTTCCGTACGTTGTATCATGAGCATGTCCGCATTCACAGAACAACTGAAAGAACTAAACCCCTCCCTCCAGATCACCCGCGAAGCCAACCAAAGACACATGGACTACATTGCCTATACTTCACCCGAAGCCGAAAAGCTGGGTTCGGCAAGTGCGCCATGGAGAACAGCTTTCCATACATTCGAAGAAAATCATATTCATCCGGAACGTTTAATCGCTTCACTTTTCAAAAATCCCAAAGAAGTCAGGAATCCCCGCGAGCTCATGATGGGACTTTATTGGATTGCTTCCGACATGCAAGATGTAGAGTTGCCTCTATCCTTTTATGATTTGTTTGAAAAAGAAGAATTATTCGGTATCTGGCAGTCTGTGAATTATCGGATGTATATTTGCAATGCCAATGCTCCCGTCAATCAGGGAGCAGCCCCCAAGAGTGCAAAATCTTTATTGAAGAATATTATAGAAAGTGCCGACCGCGCCATCCGTGAAGGAACTCCTTGCGCCACCCTCCGTTTCGGACATGATACCAACCTGATCCGTCTGTTGGCACTCATGCAAGTAGAAGGATGCTCCAATCAAGAAACAGATCCCGACCGATATTACCTGGCCTGGCAAGATTTCCGTGTTTCACCTATGGGAGCCAACCTTCAATTAATCTTTTTCAAGAATAAACAAGGAGAAGTTATTGTAAAATTGCTACATAATGAAAATGAAGTCAAATTACCCATTGACAGCCCTATTGCCCCTTATTATAAATGGGAAACGGTGAAAGCATTCTACAATCATTTATAAACATACAAATTGAGAAACAGCAATTTCCTTCAAAGTCCAATCTCCCTATTAGCTAAGGCTTTTCTTGCCTACAATTAAGCCCTTTCTTACGGTTACCTACTACAGACTCCCTCAATGGACCGTAGAGTCCATTGCAGCAGACTGTATAGTCCACCCAAGCAGACCTTACAGTCCACTGGCGGAGTCTGTAGCAGATGACTGTAAAAAAAAGCTTAACTATATGGAAGAAACGGCTTACACAACCACTCTATTCCGGTTTTATCTTTTTCAGATAATCAGAAGGAGCCATACCGAATTCATCTTTAAAACACTGACGGAAATAGACCGTACTGTTAATTCCCACCTTGAACGCAACTTCTGAAATATTGTATTTCCCCTCTAATAACAAACGTTCCGCATATTGCATCTTTATTTTGCGGATATATTCATTGGTGGAAAGTCCGGTCAATGCCTTCATCTTCCGATATAGGGTAGAATTACTCATACACATGGCGTCCGACAAATAGCCGATGTCTATCTTCTCAGAAGAAAGACGATCTTCAATCAGCTTGTTAATCTTCTCAAGGAACTCATTATCCAATTTATTCATAGACTCGGTTACTGCCGCACGTTTGTCAATGAGTATGGAATTCGTATTAAAACGCTCTGCCAACAACTTGCGGGATTCAAGCAAATTATGGATACGGCTATGCAACAAAGTAGCACTGAAAGGCTTTGTCAGATAAGAGTCAGCACCCACTTGATACCCCTCTTCCTTATCTTGCAAAGAGTCCTTTGCCGTCAGCAAAATAATGGGAATATGGCTGGTACGCAAGTCTTCTTTCAATTTCCGGCACATCACAATGCCGTTCATCACCGGCATCATGATATCACTGACTATAATATCAGGAATGCAGCCCAATGCTTGTTCCAAACCTTGTTCACCATTGGCGGCAGTCCTCACTTCAAAATCGTCCGAGAAAGATTCTACAATATAATCACAGATGTCCCTATTATCTTCCACTATCAGCAGAATACGCTTACCACTATGCACAGGTTCTATATTTTCTTCTTTTTCGTCCTTTTCATCGGAAGTTTTCTCCGTCGAGTCAGCATGCAGCACATGGGGATACGTGTTATCCGTCAGCAGACTGACATAAAAAGTACTTCCCACATTCAAAGAACTTTCAACCCTGATCTCCCCCTCATGCAAAACTACCAGGTTCTTTACCAGAGCCAGACCAATACCTGTTCCTGAAGCCTGATGTTCGCTTCCCTCTTGATAATAACGGTCAAAAATATGAGGCAATGCATCGGGAGCAATACCGAAACCGGTGTCACTCACACTGATTTCCGTATGGTGTATATTATTCCGGACCACCTGATGTAATCCTAAAGTTATAGTTCCTTTCTCTGTATATTTTATAGCATTGGAGATCAAATTATCCAGTATAATCGTTACTACCTCCTTATCAAAAAACAAAGACATATCTTCCTGCTCAATCTCAAGACAGAAATCAATCTCAGGTTTCCGGTTCAATTCCTTATACTTCAGTCCGATCTCGTGTACAAGGGCTGCCAGATTGTCACGACTTACACATAATTTCTTGTTTTGGGTTTCCGTTTTTCTGAACTCCAGTATCTGATTAATCAGGTTCAACAACCGGATGGCGCTTTGATGGATAACCGATATTTTCTGTGAATCTTTCCCTGATAAAGAATTACTTTTCTGCATATCTTCCAACGGTCCCAGAATCAACGTCAAAGGAGTACGCAACTCATGTGTGATATTGGTATAGAAACGTAAACGCTCATTATTCAGCTCCTGTTCCTGCTCATGATTTTTCTTCTCCAACTCATAGAGAGACTCCATATCCAGTTTCTTTTTATAGGCATGAAGAATAAAATACAGGACAGAAACACCCGAAAGAATATAAAATAACTTGGCCCACCACGTAAGCCATACAGGCGGGTCAATACGGATATCCAGAGAAGCTATCTCATCCGCCCATTCCTGATTCCGTATTCTTGTCTTTACCTGAAAACAATAATTTCCCGGAGGTATATTACGGAAAGTCACATTATTAGGATCGGTTACTGTATACCATGAATTTTCCAACCCTTTCAACATATAAGCATATTCCACTTGATCGGCCAAGGCATAATTCTGTATATTGAAGGTGACGCTGAAGTTATTTTGCATATAGCTTAAACGTACTTCCGACTGGCCTTCAAGCGCCATCACCTTTTCATTACTGTCCGTATCACGCAACGGGCCGAATATACGCATCTCCGTAATAATTGCAGCAGGTGACTCTCGTTTTTCCAATACCTGATCTGGATTAAAACGGCATAAGCCATTGATTGAGCCAAAATAAAGTGTTCCATCCTTAGCTTCCGCCACACTTCCACTCATGAAATTGCCCATAGGCACATTATCCCAATGATCGTAATTATAGAAAACCTCCTTGTCTTTCAACAAGCAGCTGATACCTTTATTGGTGCTCACCCATATATTTCCATGATTATCTTCCGTAATGGCACGTATATGGACATTGGACAAACCCTCCTCACTGCGATATACTTTATAGTCCCAACTCTGAGAGGATGGAAAACAAACCAGACCTTCTCCCGTTCCTATCCACATTCTGTTCTGACTATCCATATAAACAGTATTGATAGTATTAGAGGGAAAAAGAGAAGTCACGTTAAAAAGTTTAACGCACTGAAAATGTTCATCAAAAACCCCTAATCCTCCTCCGAAAGTACCAATCCATAAACGATTAAGATTATCTTTCGAGATACATCTCACCAGATTATTCTCTACTGTATAATGGTCTGCAATGCCTTTATCATGCAAGCGTACCTTATAGATGCCATTACTAGTTCCTATCCATACATATTCTGCATCTTCATACAGTGCACGCACATCTTCCCCTGTTTTATCTTTAGGAAAAATCTGGTGAAAACTTTTCTTTTTCACATCATAAAAATCCACTCCTCCCATAAACGATCCAAACCAAAGGTTTCCTTCCGAATCACAAAGTGCAGCCTGTATGGAATTATCAGTCAAATCACCGGTTTCTTCTTTATAAACCGCCACCCGCTTGCCTTTATCAAATACATTGATGCCTCCCCCATCGGTTCCGATCCATAACTTTCCATCCCTTGCTACGCATACACTGCTTGCTGTCTTATTATTCAGGCTACTACCCGAATGCTGGATAGGAGAATAACTATAAACATTAAAATAGGAAGATTCATGGCTAAGAAAATTAATTCCACCTCCCCACATACCAGCCCATACATTTTTAAAGGAGTCCTGAAACAAACAACGTACAGTAGAATTAGAGAGACTGTATTCATCATCCCCTTCCTTTATATATTGAAAACGCACTTGGTCAGGAGAAAGAAACATACGTTGCGTTAAATCCAAAATGGCTATTCCTCCAAATTCCATGGCAATCCAAAGTTTATTCCCATCAAATTGTCTGATATCAAATACGGTATGAGGAACCCCGTCCTCACTATGATGAAAATGGATAAAATTTTCGGCTTCCGGATTGAACAGTGCCAGCCCCCGGTCTGTTCCCAGCCAAATATTACCGCTTAAGTCCTTATAAATGCAAGTTACCCCATTACCTGGCAAACTGACCGGATCTTCAGGGTCATGCATAAAGTTCTTTACTTTTTTATCTTTAAGAGACAACACACTGAATCCATGATGCACATGCCCCATATACAACTTTCCATCTCCTCCATCAACAACCGACCAAATATTATCGCTAGCCAATCCCGGAACTGTTTGAGTATTGTAATGAATGAATTTTCCAGCCTTTTTATCGAAATAATCTACTCCCCGCCAATATGTCGTAATCCAAAGATTACCATCTGTAGCTGCCACAATCTTAGTAACATCATCCGTTATCAGACTTTCGGGGTTCTCGCCATCATGCCTATAGCAAAGAAAAGTGTTATTTACATAGTCATACGCATTCAGACCGGCCCTTTGCGTGCCTATCCAAAGGATAGAATCCTGAGGATCATCCAACAAACAATTCAGTTCATTGCCTGTTATACCCTGCCTTGTCAAATCTTCATTCTTCAAATAAGTAATGAAACGGGTACCATCGAATTTGTTCAACCCTTCCTCCGTGGCAAACCACAGAAAGCCCTGTTTGTCTTGAGCAATGCTCACCACATAATTATTGGATAATCCCTTCTCTATACCAAGCTGCTTAACAGAATAAGGTTGTGCCAATGAAACAACCGACAGCAGCAAGAGCCAAAGTACGAATATCTTTCTCATAGCATCAGTGTACACATTGTTAAATAATATGGTTCAAAAATACAAATAAAGTCTGTATTTTAGATACATAAATCATGCATTGCAAGATTTACCTCCCTTTTCTGCAAGATTTATATCAGGATTTTAATTCTTCTTCACGTACATTTGCACCACTAACGAATTTAATTCGTCCTCTATTAGAGTAGATGTTTAATCTTCAAATACTAATAAAATATGAAAAAGAAACATTTGTATGGTGCCATGTTATGGGCTTTTCTTGTAACTGCAAACCTATGTACGGGATGTAGTGATGATAACGACTACCCCGATGTAGACGGACAAAATCCAACAATGACATTAGCAACAGACCACATCGAGTCCGGAGCGGGACATCGATTTACTATTGAAGGGACATTAGAAGACAAAGACGGTATTGCTTCTATCAGCCTACAATGTGCCGACCTGCATTTGAACAAGACAATTGATTTAATCGAAATCTATGGTGCTCCGCAAGAGAGTTATGATTTAAGTTATTACTTTGACATAAACCGAAATGAAATCGGCGAACGTTTCACAGTCAAAGTTACTGTAACCGATGTAGGAGGACGCAGTATATCTCAAGATGTATTAATCACAATGGACGGAGATTTTGCAGCTCCGGTATTTTCAGCTGCCCCGGATGCCACTGTTACAGTATTAATGAAAAATGAAACGAAATTCAATCTTCGGTTCACGGCTACAGATGATCGTGCATTGGATTATGTCACAATTAATATTCCAGGTATAGACGGGTTTGACAACCGCCGTGTAGATGCTGATGGAAAAAGTTCATTGAACTTTGCCGAAATAATAGTATTCCCCAATGAACCGAAAAGTTATAATGTGACAATTACCGCTTTTGACAAGAAAGAAAACTCAACCACTACCACCAGTGTATTGAATATCTCAGAAATGCCGGATTTTCCCAAAATGTATCTGGCAGATGTGGCAACTGCCGAAGAACTGAATAGTGATATATTCGGGGTACCGATGGTAATTGAACATACAGGTGAATATCAGTATAAAGCAAATTATTACTGTCAAAAAGCCGGAACTAAAATATTCTTCTTACCACAAAAGAGTGACTTCACTCCTATTTGTTTCGGGCTTGATCCAGAGGATAACACCAAACTGACAGACGATCCCGAAACAGCAATGCCAATCGTACTTGACCAAGCCAATGTTTATTATGAAATTAATATTGATGTGAAGAACAGTACATACAATCTGAAAACTTACTCAATTGCCGATGCTGTAGACCCCATACCTCACACATACGGTTCTATCAGCCTTGACACATGGGGTGACGGTGGTTCGTGGTTACAGGAATTCTATTTCGGATATATGACCAGTAGCCCAACTGAAGTCCTGCGTTTCACTCAAGATAAGACCAATCCTCACCTATTCTATTTGGATACCCCCCTATTCCTGGAGGCAGGTACTAAAATGAATTTCGTTATTCATAACTGGCACTCTGACGGATGGTGGAATTATTGCACGTGGCGTGTAGACAACTCAGACGAACCGGAGATCTTCGGATATTATGGTAAAGAAGCCAAATATACCAATCCGGCATGGACCAAACCCGATCATGTAGGTGACAATTGGGCAAAACCAACAGTGAACGTCACAGGGAATTATAAACTTATATTCGACGCTCATTTGGAAAGAGCTAAACTCATTCCGGCCAATTAACAAGTAACATTAGATTTAAGATATGAAAAAGCAAATATTATTATTGTGTCTTGCGCTGACAAGTCTATGTAGCTATGCGCAGACCATCACTGTAAAAGGTGTAGTAACCTCGGCTTCAGATAAAGAACCGATGATTGGTGCAACAGTGCAAGTTAAAGGTACAGGTACAGGTACTATTACAAGTATTGATGGTGATTATTCACTAAACGATGTTGCCAAGGATGCCGTACTTGTGTTCTCCAGCATAGGATATGAGACTCAAGAAATAAAGGTAAACGGACAAACCGTTATCAATGTAGTGCTGAAAGATGCCAGTGAATTACTGGACGAAGTAGTGGTTATTGGTTATGGAGCCGTGAAAAAAAGTGACCTGACCAGTTCTATATCTACCGTAAAAGGAAAAGAAATTACCGAAACTGTAACCGGTAATGCAATGGACGCCTTGCAAGGTAAAATCAACGGTGTTCAAGTAACCAGTGGTGGTGGTCCGGGCGCACAACCAAAAGTTCTAATCCGTGGTGTAACAACAGTAAACGGAACCGATCCTTTGTATGTAGTAGATGGCATGCCGGTAGGTACAAACATCAACTTCCTAAACAGTAATGACATTGAATCTATGGAAGTTTTAAAAGACGCTTCGGCTGCTGCCATTTACGGAACACGTGCTTCTAACGGTGTCATTCTAATCACAACCAAAAAAGGAATGGCAGGAAAAACAAATATCAGTTTTAATGCATCTGCAGGTTTCCAAACACTGTCAAAACCCAAAATGGCTAATGCCGCCGAATATAAAGAAGTATTCAATACCCGATACACAAATGACGGAGGAACTTCTATTTGGAATGATACAGGCGCTACTACCAATCCCGGAGGAACAGACTGGTGGGACGAAGTAATCAACAAAACTGCTTTAGTGCAAAATTACTCACTCAATATCTCCGGTGGTTCAGACAAACTGGTTTATAACCTGAGTATGGGTTACTACCGTAACAATTCACAATATGACTATGGTTATTGGGACAAAATCAACGCACGCCTTAATACAGAATATACATTTAATAAATATGTAAAAATGGGTTTCGACATTGCCCCACGTGTAGAATCATGGGATGATACCCCCGATCTTTTTTCAGCTGCCATGTCTATGGACCCCACAACTCCTATATTCAAGCCGGAAGATCAATGGGTGGATAACGAATTCAATAACTATCAGCGTTCTTACAACAACCAGGAGTGGAACCCTGCCGGTTCATTGGCTCGCCAAAATTCCCACTCCCGTGAAATGGGTACAATTGTAAATACTTATTTACAGATAAACCCTATTCAAAAACTGACCCTGCGCACGCAGTTCGGCGCTAATGCACACTTCCGCCGTACAGACAAATTCACTCCTGAATTCTATATTGATGCTTTGGAACAATCTACATTAAGTAATGTTTCCCGTGAAATGCAGGAATGGCTTGATTGGAACTGGACTAATACTGCTACTTACATCACGACTTTTGCAGAAAAGCATAATATTAATGTAATGGGTGGCTTTACAGCTGAACGCTTTGCTGAATTCCAATCAAAAGCCTCACGTGACGATGTTCCTAATAATATGGATCAAATGCAGGAAGTAAATGCCGGTACACAAAACCAAAAGTCAGAAGGTAAAACTGCTTACAGCACATTAGTATCTTATTTAGGACGCGTGATGTATAACTATGACAATCGTTACTATCTAACAGCTTCTATTCGTGCAGATGGTTCTTCTCGTTTCCCCAAAGGAAACAAATATGCCATCTTCCCTTCTGTTTCTGCTTCATGGCGTATCATCAGTGAAAGTTTCATGCAAGACCAGAAGATTTTCAGTAACTTGAAATTACGCGGAGGTTGGGGACGTGTAGGTAATCAAAACATAGATAATGATGCTACGCTGACTTTGTTAGGACAATCTGATTATGTATTCGGTACAGCTCCAGGACGTGTTTCAGGTACTATGGTATCAGGCGTTGGCAATAATTTGCTAAAATGGGAAACAGTAGAAGACTGGAACGTAGGTGTGGATATGTCCTTCCTTGACTCCCGTCTAGACATGACCTTTGAGTATTTCCAAAAGAAATCTTCTGATATGCTCTATCAGAAACAAAATATCTTCGCCATCGGATACCCCGACTGGAACAGTACAGTATGGATGAATATAGGTAGTATGAAAGCTAGCGGTTGGGAATTAAGTCTGAACTGGCACGACAAAGTAGCAGACTTCCGATATAATGTGGGATTGAACCTTTCCGCAGTGAAAAATAAAGCTGTTAAATTCTCCGGTGACGGTCCTATCCAAACTGGAGGTTTCAACAGCGACCAAATTATCCGTAATGAAGACGGTGGCTTGATTTCACGCTTCTACGGCTACGTAGCCGATGGTATTTTCCAAAATTGGGATGAAGTTTATGCTCACACCAACGAAAATGGCAAGCTGGTACAATCCAATGCCCAACCCGGTGACATTCGCTTTAAGGATTTGAATCATGACGGAGTTCTAGATGAAAATGATAAAACATGGATCGGTAACCCATATCCCGATTTGATGGTAGGTTTGAACTTGGGTTTCAGCTATAAAAACATCGATTTCACAGCCAACTTCTATGGTACATTCGGTAATGATATTTTCAATAAGACCAAAGGTTTATACTCCGGCGTAAGTGGGCAAAACGTTTGGGCAGGTACATTGCAGAAAGCATGGCATGGCGAAGGAACCAGCAACGATATTCCTCGTCTGTCCTACAATGATTTGAATCAGAATTACACACGCGTTTCAAGTTTCTTTGTAGAAGACGGCTCTTATATGCGTTGCAAACTATTACAAGTGGGTTACACACTCCCCAAGAAGTGGTTGAACGGAACCGAATTGCGTCTCTCATTGTCGGCTCAAAATCCTTTCACTATCACCAGCTACTCAGGTATGGATCCTGAACGTCCACAGATTGGTAAAGATGGCAGTGTAATTGAAACCGGTATTGACGGCATCGCTTATCCTAACCCACGTACTTTCTTATTTGGAATTGATTTAAAATTTTAACCCTCAAGGTATAAACCATGAAAAAGATATTAACAATATTAACAATGATTGCCTCGCTGACATTCACTTCTTGTGAGGATTTCCTAACAGAGGAAGTGCGCGGGCAACAAAATTTGGATACTTATTTCCAAAGTGCAGAAGAAGCCGAAGCATTTATTACTGGTTGTTACCAGGCCATTACTTTTGGCGGATGGTGGAATATCAACACAGTATGGTTGCTTTCCGAGATGTGTAGTGATGACGGTTGGATGGGCAATACCAGCCAAAGTCAAAGTGACTATATTTCTTTGGCCCACTATCAAGGTACCGGACAAAGCAATGGTGCCATCTCCAACTTTTGGCAGTATCGATACAAAGGCATTCTACGTTGCAATATCGCAGTGGAACGCATTTCACAAGCTGATTTCTCAGATGAAGAAATGAAGAACCGGCTTGTAGCCGAAGCACGTTTTCTCCGTGGATACTTCTATTTTGAACTTGTGAAGAATTTTGGTGGTGTGCCTCTCATTACAGGCTTCCTGTTGCCCGAAGAAATACAAGGTATTACCCGCGCTTCGGCCGAAGATGTATATAAGTTCATTGAAGATGATTTAAAAGCCGCTGCTGATGTGTTGCCACAACGTAGTCAATATGCTGCTACAGATATGGGACGCGCTACCCGTGGAGCTGCATTAGGCCTATTGGGAAAGGTTTACCTCTACCAAAGCAAATGGCAAGAGGCACATGATGTATTGAAAACAGTCATCGACGAAGGTGAATATAAATTACTCGACAACTTCGGTGATGTATGGGATGTTGACCATAACAATAGCGAAGAAAGTCTGTTTGAAGTACAATATATGTATGATGGAACTTATGCATTGGGTGGTTCTTTGACTGTTATTACCGGTGCCCGTAGTGGTCCCGGCGACGGATGGTCTTGGGGACAGCCAACCGCTAACCTCGAACAAGCCTACATCGATGCAGGAGATACAGAACGTTTACGTTGGACTATCATTAAAACCGGTTGTACAGAAATTGCCGGAGAGAATAACTTCGACAAGTTCGTTGAAAACAACACAAAAATCGCCAATTATAAAGATTATATCGAAAAGTACGGTTGGGATCCCGAATGTTATATTATAGATCCGTCACAACATAAATCAGCACGTATTGTCCGGAAGTATTTTGTACCTATTGAAAAACGTCCGGAAGTATACAATATCGACAAAATTCCATTAGATCATCGTATCTTACGCTATGCAGATGTATTGTTGATGTATGCTGAAGCCTGCAACGAATTGGGCGAAGATGGTACAGCACGTACCTACCTTAATGAGGTACGGAATCGTGTAAAATTACCTGCTGTCACATCCAGTGGGAACGAGCTTCGCAAAGCTATCCGGCTAGAACGTCGTTTGGAACTGGCATGGGAACAAAACAGAATCTATGATATCCGCCGTTGGACAGATGACAATGGCAAGAAAATGATTTGTAACCTGATGGGAGCAAACGGTACATTTGTAAAATACAATACAGATCCCGCTACCCGCGACATTTACGAATGGGAAAATCAAGGTGAGGCAAGTGATAAAGGAATCAGCTTCAACGAAAACCGGGATATGGTATTCCCGATACCTTTATATGAGATTACAATGTCTAATGGTTCTATCACCCAAAATCCGGGCTGGAATTAATCATTTTCCAAAAAGAACAGATTGTTACAGGAATTAAACATTCAATAGGTCTTTATATTCTGTCGCGGATAGTTTGCTAGGATTATCCGCGACTATTTTTTAATCCATCTAAAACAATGAAACTAAAATATATTTTTACTCTTCCACTGTTCTTTTCTACTGTAGCCTGCAGTGACGATTCTCCCCAAACACCGGATACATCGGGGCAACCGGACAGCAGCATAAACGTAGAAAAAACAGTAACCATAGATGCCGGACAATCTTTTCAGACTCTGACAGGATTTGGCGCATCAGATTGTTGGGCACCTGCCTTCGTAGGAAAAAGCTGGATAACGAATCGTGACAAAATCAGTGAACTGCTATTCTCTTCTGAAATACAATCAGGACAACCTAAAGGTATAGGACTCTCCATGTGGCGTGTGAATCTAGGTGGTGGCAGTGCAGAACAAGGTGAAGCAAGTGGAATAGAAGACAAATCACGCAGAGCAGAATCTTATCTGACTGATGACTTAACATTAGACTGGACACGCTGTAAAGGGCAGCGCTACTTCTTGCAGCGCGCCAAAGAGTTTGGTTGTCAGAGTATAGTACTTTTCAGCAATACCCCTCCTGTACAATATACCTCCAACGGAAAAGGATTCTCCAATAGCGGAGGAGTTTCTAATTTGAAGGATGAATGTTATACGGACTTTGCCAGATACATGTCAGATGTAGCAAAATACTATGTAAACGAAGGATATCCAGTGACACATATCTCACCAGTTAACGAACCCCAATATAATTGGGACAGCGGCCAGGAAGGCAGCGGATGGACTAATGATGAAGTAGCCAGACTTATACGTGAATTGGATACCGCCATCACTTCTGCCGGTCTTTCTATTGATATTCTTCCAGGGGAATCTGGAGATTATGAATATCTCTACAAATTTAAGAATGATGCCGCCCATAGTAACGTACTTTCAGCATTTTTCACACCTGGAACTTCCACCTATATAGGCAACCTGACTCATGTAAAGAAACTTATCTGCGGCCACAGCTACTGGACAGATGGCACATGGGATGGTATGCGTAATGTCCGGAAACAACTGGCCCAAGCAGCCCAACAATATGATGTAGAAATATGGCAAAGTGAGTGGAGTATGTTAGGCGACGGATACAGCTCTTCCGAGTTTATAGGCTATGACCAAGCAACCGAAATGGACATTGCACTTTATATGTCAAAAGTAATACACAATGACCTAACTATAGCAGGAGTTTCCTCCTGGAGTTACTGGACCTCAATGGATATCCCCCGCTGGGGACACAAAAACCGCTTCTTACTGATTTCACTGGAACCCTCCGATGGAGTTTATGGGGATATAGAGAAAGAAGGCACTTATAAAGCTACTCCCACACTTTGGGTATTAGGTAACTACAGCCTATTCATCCGACCGGGTTATCGCCGTATCATGCTTAACATGAATGAATCATCCAGTTTCTTCGGGTCAGCATGGATTTCACCGAAAAAAGATAAAATTGTTGCTGTTTATACCAATCTATCAGAAAAAGGAGTCCGGCTAAACGAAATTCATAAAGAATGGGTAAGTGAAATAAGCTCCATCACTACTTATACAACAACAAATAACAAAAATTTGCAAGAGGTACACGTCACGGCAGACCAACAAGTAATTGTGCCTTCGGAAAGTGTTACAACTGTCATTTATAATCTGAAATAATCCCTCAACTTTATGAAATACAAAGCATTATTATTCTCTTTATTTGCAACAGCAAACCTGTTTGCTCAACATCCTGCCATTCACTTTGAAATAGAAACAGACCAACCCTGTCAAACCATGGACTATTTCGGAGCATCAGACTGTTGGAGCATGCAATTTATCGGCTTATGGCCGCAAGAAAAACAAAACCAAGTAGCCGACTGGCTGTTCAGTACGGAAAACCATGAAAACGGACAACCTAAAGGAATCGGCTTGTCTTTATGGCGTTTCAATGTAGGAGCCGGAAGTGCGGAACAAGGAGAAGCCAGCCAGATAGCCTCTCCCTGGATGCGCACCGAATGTTTCCTTCAGGCAGATGGTAACTATAATTGGAATAAACAACAAGGGCAGCGCAACTTCCTGCGTCTGGCAAAAGAACGGGGTGTAAACAAATTTTTGGCATTTCTTAATTCACCTCCCGTATATTTCACACAAAACGGTCTTGCCACCAACACAGGCCGTGGAGGAACCTTAAACTTAAAGGAAGAGCATTATAAGAATTTTGCCCGTTTTCTTGCCAATGTCATAAAAGGGGTGGAGAAACACGATGGAATCAAGTTCAATTACCTCTGTCCATTCAATGAACCCGATGGGCATTGGAACTGGATTGGCCCCAAACAAGAAGGTACACCGGCTACCAACCGCGAAATAGCCCGTGCCATACGCCTCATCAGTAAAGAGTTCGTAAATAACCAAATTGACACACAGATTCTAGTCAATGAGTCCTCTGACTATCGTTGTATGTTCGATACTCACATGACTAATTGGGAACGGGGGTATCAAATCCAGTCTTTCTTTAATCCGGACAGTACAGCCACCTATCTGGGTGATACTCCCAATGTTCCCCGGCTGATGGTAGGGCATAGTTATTGGACTAATACTCCTCTGAATAATTTACACGATATCCGTTGTCAATTAAAAGATACTTTAGACAAGTATAAGGTGGATTTCTGGCAGACAGAAACCTGTATCATGGGCAATGACGAAGAAATCGGCGGAGGCGGAGGATATGACTTCACCATGAAGACAGCATTATATGTAGCACGGATCATTCATCATGACATTGTATATGCAGGTGCTCGCAGTTGGCAATGGTGGCGATCTATCGGTGGAGATTATAAAGACGGATTAATCCGTGAGTATAGTGATCCGACTTTTCTGAATGGTGAGGTGAAAGACTCCAAATTAATGTGGGCTTTGGGAAACTACAGTAGATTTATACGCCCGGGAGCTGTTCGGAAAGCAATTATAGCCAAAGACAACCAAGGGAAAATCATTCCTGAAGGCGATACGGATGTAACCGGACTAATGTGTTCAGCATACCAAAATACAGACGGAAAGGAGGTTTTCGTTATGATTAATTATGCAGCGGAAGATAAAGAGTTTACTTTCTATCAGCGTAACGGAATTATAAAAAACTGGACAATCTATCGTACTTCGGATAAAGATGGAGAGAATCTTCTACCGGTAGGAAGCATCAAAAACCATGAAAAAGTTGTGATCCCGGCACGTTCCATTATTACGTTGGTCACTCAATAATACTCCAATATATAAAGAAATAAGGTTGGCTCTTTGTGAAGAGTTCAGCCTTATTCTCTTCTTAAAATACATTTCGGTTCTCAATCCTTCCTTTTTATACTGCTTTCCCTCACCTGCAAACAAGTAGGAATAATGATTTGCCTGATTTTTTTATCTCCCTTAATCTTATCAATCAACATCTGACATGCGGCTTCCCCCATCTTATAAGTCTGATGCGAGACGGCCGAAAGGCGAGGCACTACATAATTGGCATGTTGCTCATCTGTATACCCAATAAGCGCTATATCCTGAGGAATACGAAGATTATGATTTCTAATCACTTCCATAGCGGCAAATGCCAATGTATCATTCATGGCAAGAATTGCATCGGGAGGCTCCGGAAGCGATAATAAAATTTCTGTAGCTATTTTCCCTTCTTCAAAATCAATTTTCCGACACACAACCAAATCTTTCTCAATAGGTATCTTATTTTCCCTTAACGCTTCAAGGTAACCATGTTTTCTCTTTCTTACTATATCCAGATGGTTTGCACCACCGATAAAAGCAATCCGTTTGCTTCCATGATCCAACAAGTGCTGTGTCGCCATCTGAGCAGAATATACTCCATCAGCCACTACCGTAGAAAAACGGTCAGGCATGCAAACACGATCAAATAGAACAAGCGGCATATTCATATCATCCAAACTCAACCAATGGGCATAATCTGTTGTTTCTTGAGATAAACAACCTATAATACCTTCCACATGCATATTGACCAAATTCTCAATATTTCTTTTCTCATGGTCGTATGACTCATGGGAAGTCGTGATGATAACAAAATAGCCGTTTGCTATAGCGGTATCTTCTATACCACTTAAAATAGACGCAAAGAAATGAGTAACAATATCAGGTACAATTACTCCAATGGTACGGGGAGTATTTTTCCGGAGACTCATAGCAAAAGGATTGGGGTGATAATTCATCTCTTTTGCCAATTTTTGAGCTTTAATACAAAGTTCCCGACTGATTTCGGGACTATTTTTCAAGGCACGGGATACTGTAGGTATGGATACACCTAATATCTGTGCCAAATCTTTCAATGAAGTACGTCTCGATTCTGCCATATCAATGCTGTAAACGGTGATTCACCTACAAAGAAAGCATATTCTCACCAATATACATACAAAGAGTGCATTTTTTAGTGATAAGATTAGTGGTAAATACTGCGATATGCACCCACTATTCACCACCAACCACTTATCACTAATAAATCGTTCCGCGCATCCGGTCTTCGAATGCAGCTAAAGCAGCCTTGGCGCCTTCCCCCATTGCTATAACTATCTGTTTATAGGAAACATCCGTTACATCTCCGGCAGCATAGATACCTTTTACAGAGGTCCGGCCATTTTTATCAGTCAGAATTTCACCCATGCGGTTCGTTTCCAGCAATTCTTTAAACAAAGTGCTATTGGCAGTCAAACCTATTTGGACAAAAATACCATCCAAGGCAAAGATCTCTTCTTTTTCGGATGAACGGTCTTTCTTTATAAGCCCCACCACTTTATCACCGTTTCCTAACACCTCTACCGTTTGAGTATTAGTAATAATATCCACATTGGGCAGGCTTTTAGCTTTCTCCTGCAAAACAGTATCCGCTTTCAAAGTATCCATGAATTCGAATACAGTCACTTTGGAACAGACTCCCGCCAAATCAATAGCAGCCTCAACCCCGGAGTTTCCACCACCTATGACTGCTACTTCCTTATCTTTATAAAATGGTCCGTCACAATGAGGACAGAAAGCAACTCCATGACCGATGTATTTTTCTTCACCGGGAACATTCAATTTTCTCCAATTCGCCCCGGTAGCAATGATCAATACGGGAGCCTTATACGTTTCTCCACCTTTCACAGACAACACTTTCATGCCCTCTGCCACTTCCACTTTCTCTATCCGGCGATTTTCTAAAATATCAATATGATATTCCGCCAAATGTTTTTTCAGATCCTGGGCCAACTGTTTACCGGTAGTCTGAGGCACAGATATCAAGTTCTCAATCCCCATCGTTTCATTGACTTGTCCACCAATACGCTCGGCTATTATTGCTACTTTCAACCCTTTACGAGCCGAGTAGATAGCAGCTGTCGCACCGGCAGGACCAGCACCGGCTACCAGTACATCATATTCTTTTGTCTCAACAGCTTCCAATTCCACCGAACCGTAACGGGCTTCCAGCTTCTCCAACAGATCCCCCATACTGCTACGCCCCACATGAATCTGTTCACCATCAGCAAATACAGTAGGAACGGCCTGTACTTTCATCCGTTCTACTTCTTCTTCATTTATAGATCCATCTACTGCCTCATGGCGTATCTGACCATTCAGAAGTACCATCATATTCAAAGCTTGAACCACATCGGGACAATTGGTACAGGTGAGAGACAAATAGGTGGTCAAACTAATCGGCCCCTGTAATGCCTTGATACGTCTGGTAATAAACTCGTCCGGAAAATTCTTTCCTTTGCCGTCAGCATTCAGAACAGCCATCAACAAAGAAGTAAATTCATGACCACCAGGTACGGCACGAAATGTGATTCCCGTATCCTTTCCTTCTTTTAAAAGGATAAACTTCAGCCCTTCACTATCCTGCAACCGACAGGAAAGTTTATCCGAACAGGAAGCCACTTCTTCCAACGAGTCCACCAACTCGGCACGACTTTCGTGCTGAGGGTGGACAAAGATGTCAAAAGTATAGTGCGCTTCCAATTGGGCAAAAAGACCTTTTAACTGATCTTTTATCGCACTATCTAACATGAGTTCTATACTTTAAATTTTACCTACCAAATCAATACTCGGTTTCAAGGTCTCAGCACCTTTCTTCCATTTAGCAGGACAAACCTCACCATCATGAGTGGCTACAAACTGGGCAGCTTCTACCTTACGAAGAAGTTCATCAGCATTACGCCCGATGCTGTTGTCCTGAATTTCAGCTAATTTGATCTTGCCTTCGGGATTCACTACAAAAGTACCACGATAAGCCATACCGTCTTCTTCAATCATCACACCAAATGCACGCGACAAAGCACCTGTAGGATCTGCCAACATCGGATAAGTGATTTTGCGGATACTTTCAGACGCATCATGCCATGCTTTATGAACGAAATGTGAATCGGTGCTTACAGAATATACTTCCACTCCCATTTCTTTGAACTGATTATACTTTTCAGCAATATCTACAAGTTCGGTAGGGCATACAAACGTAAAGTCAGCAGGATAGAAGAAGAAAATAGCCCATTTACCTTCAATATCTTTATTAGTTACGGTTTTAAACTCTCCATTATGGAATGCCTGAACTTTAAATTCAGGAACTTGTGAATTAATAATTGGTTCCATACTCTTTTTATTTTTAAATTAAAACTGATTTTTAAATTGTAATTATTACATTTGCAAAGGTAACCGACTTCAGCACCTTCCACAATACCTAATTATTAGGATTATATAGAACAAGATTCATCATAAATAGGTATTGGACAAACGATTTTTTAAGTGAATTTTGCATGTAATTAAAAGGATGCTAAATGTTTTAACAACAATAGTTTCCGCCAGGGAACTTAATCGGTAAACACAGTACGTTAGAACTGTGCTATGGCGACAAAACCATCATTGCTCGGGCACTGATTGCTTTCCGGTGATATTCTTAAAAAAAATATAAAAGCCTCCTGACTTCTGTCTGTCCTTTAAAGGTTTTATGTACTTTTGTACCGCTTTAAACAAAAAACAATCAATAAAAATGGACGATTCAATACCACGAACGTGCAATAGTATTAACTGATCCGACAGGGCAATCACTACTCTGAATGCCTCTGAACGGATATAAACGAACGAAAGGAGGCAATAAGATGAGAAAATATCTTTATTGTGAGAATGGCTTTGTAGAAAAGCCACAATGGATGCCAAACTGCTGGGTGAATGTAGAATGCCCCGACCAAAGTGATTTTGAGTTTCTGACTAAAGAATTAAAAGTTCCCGAAGCTTTTTTAGAGGACATCGCCGATATGGATGAACGTCCGAGAACGGATACGGAAGACAACTGGCTACTGACCATTATCCGAATCCCCCTGCAACAACAGGGAAGCATCCCTTATATCACTATCCCCATCGGTATCATTACAAATAATGAAATCATTGTTACCGTGTGTTATCACTCCACTGAAATGATTCCTGATTTTATTGACCACACCCGACGTAAAGGAATCATTGTGCCTAATAAATTTGAATTGATTTTACGGTTAATTTACTCATCTGCCGTATGGTTCTTGAAATATCTGAAACAAATAAACAATGATGTAGCTGCCGCAGAAAAAGAATTGGAAAGGAGCATACGTAATGAGGACCTGCTCAGATTGATGAAACTACAAAAAACATTGGTTTATTTCAATACGTCCATTCGTGGAAATGAGGTGATGGTAGGTAAATTGCAAAGTATCTTCCAGGAAAAAGATTATCAAAACCGCGATTTGGTAGAAGATGTAGTTATTGAATTAAAACAAGCATATAACACGGTTAATATCTACAGTGATATCTTAACCGGAACCATGGACGCATTTGCTTCCATCATATCCAACAATGTGAACACCATCATGAAACGCATGACCAGTATTTCCATCATTCTGATGGTACCCACATTAATAGCTAGTTTCTATGGAATGAATGTAGATGTACATGTAGATGCATTACCACATGCTTTTAGTTTTATTATTTTGGCGTCCATCACATTATCTGCGTTGGCTTTTGTTATTTTCAGAAAGATAAAGTGGTTCTAAAAAATCCTGTAACAATATCATATGACCTGTCATTCACGACAACAGGTCATATGATAAAATTCTTTTCGCCCCCTAATCTTATAACAAAGATATTCAACTTACTCTTACTTTCTTTCTCCAAATACGTTTTATCCATAAATAGTATCCTGTCAATGGCAAGGTGGCTCCTATCAAAGCTGCTATAAACGTCAGTAAACGGGTAAGCATACCGCCCCAACTACCAACATGTACAGAATAGATCCATCCGCGAATCTTTCCAACCTTCTCAGCATCTTTATATAAAACTACCTCATTAATCTTACCTGTATGAGGATTGAATTTATAACGGTCGGAAGCACGTTGATTACCGAAGGTATTGAAAGAAACATTTGCTAGGGCCATAGCCAACAAAAAAAACAGCGCATACATACCACCTGCAACATGCAGGTCATACCAAAATCTTCTAAAGCCCCTGCCGACAGATATTCTTAAACTATTTTTCAAGGCTTTTCGTGTACGAGGCCACCAGATAACGATACCCGATATCAAAACCACGACAAACAACAGGGTGCTGACACCTACAATCATTTTTCCCCAGAAGACTCCGCCATCCGCTTTCATACTGTCCAACAGCCAGCGATGCAGCCTGAACATAGTCACAAAAAATGCAGGACGTTCATATTTACCTTTAATCTCACCAGTATATTGATCCACATACAAACACCCTTTGTCGCTACCGCACCAACCGGATCTATTTTATAAATAGACGGATATCCTTCTGTTGTAGTTACAGCCATATAGGCATATCCATTCTCCACATACGGAGTATTGCCAAAGCCGGAGATCAAATCGGCAGAAGGCAAACCAGTTACATAAGTCAGTTTTCCGGTTTCTCCTTTATATATCGCTAACTGATTAGCTGTGAAACCAGTTTCAGTCAAGGAACGATCATACATCAACAACAAGAAATAATCTCCCGTAATATGCCAACAACGAATGAAAGATTTACCTCCGGTCTGCGCTTCGATACTATAATAATAATCAGGATCAAACTCTTCCGTTCCAGCCTTTATACGTACTACTCCGGCATCCAAGGTAGTCTGTTGCCGTTTATCAGCCATTGTTTTGGCATAACTAGGAGAAAATACATAAATATCACCATTATCTGCCGCCCAAATCGTTTGATAATACTGTGATTTAAAACGCCCGCAAGCATAACTGATCTTATCTGTTTCTATGATTTTTTTATTTGTCAGCGTTTCATCATCAAAAATAGCCACCCAGCATTTATTGGGATATTGCGTCCATTGCAATTCACCTTTTTTATAACTGCTGCTGTTGGAACCACCATCTTCTGTCTTTACCAAATCCTCATTGCCGGGAAGTATCCACTTTCCCCCGTCAGTAGCCGAACCATATTGACTTAACCCCATTGGAATAGCAGCGCTATACAGTTTATTATTTCGTTCCAATATGCCGGCCAATGTTACATATTCTCCATTTCCCAAGAAGTTTTCGGACATATAAGCCTTATTTTGAGTATCATTCGTTGTAAATGTTTCAGCAGATACGTCCAAATAAGAAAGCAAAAACATCTTTGGTAAATATCCATTCTCATCAGCATACGCTGTGGGTCCGTCACCGGTAGACGAGGTCATGATATATTTATCATAAATACCGTAAGTAGTAAATCTCTTTACGGCAAACTCCCCCGAACGAGCCTTTACTTCATTATTTGAATCCATGATATAAGAACGGGTCGTACCTGCATTCCCTTGATTATAAGTCAGCGCATAAAGATATTGATTCTTGTAAAACACCCATTGAGTTGCACCATCATTCACAAGACCATTATTCACTGTAGAAACAGTACCTTTATCCAACGTTTCAGAAGTAAGCAGCACATTCGTTGTATTTCCAGACGCTGTGACCGACGATGCAATAACATACTCACCTTTAGCCTCGGTACCCGAACCGTAATCCGGCTCATTATCCGTACATGCACTCAACGCCATTCCTACTATAGCAATAGCAGCAAATCCGTTCAAAAAGAAATCTTTCTTCATTTTATTCTTCTATTTAATTTTAAATCCAATTAATTATAAACTCCTTTTTCCAATTCTTTAATTACCGAAACAAACACGCAGTTTACCATAAAAAGCCCTACCGGCCTTCTGAAGACTAAAATTATCATATAACTTCTCATCTGTGAAGTTACGACATTCCAATGATACGTTATATCGTCCTTTTTGCAAACTATAAGAAAAGGATATATTGTGTGAGAATTGATCAGGTACCACATAATCCCCCTTATTTGAGCCTATTCGGGAAGAATAATAAGTAAAGTTATGCAGATATTGATTATCATAAGACACGGTCAACATATTGCCTTTCCTTCCTAAATCCCGCCAATAAAAAGTAACATCCGAATCAGCAAACATATAGGGCAGATTCGGCATCCGTTCTTTATAAGCCAGATTTTCCGCACTGCTGGAAATAGATGTTCTCATATTGTCGCGTACATCCATTTTGGTAAAATTACCTCCTATACTCACCCAATTACCAAAACCGTAACGAGCAGAAACAGTATATCCTTTCGTCAATACTTTACCGTAATTAATATATTTCGCGGCATATTTACCACCACTCAAATCCGCAATATTACGCTGAATATAATCTTTTGTATTCCGATAAATCACTCCACCTTCCATATATACAGAATGCCTGCCAAATGTTCTGTTATAGCTCAAATTAAAATTCAAATTATCACTACTCTCCGGTTTTATACTGATATCTCCCATTTCCAAATCCTCATCTCCAAACATTTCTTCAATAGTAGGCAGACGATATGCTTTTTCGTATGACAATTTCGCCTGCAAACCGGGTAGAATGAAATAAGTTCCCGCAGCTCCATATCCTATGGAATTCATGTTTCGGGTAGTACGGACATAATCATCTTGATTCGTAGTCGTAGCCATAGGACCTGCCACATACAAACTATAATATTTTCCAAATACTGAGAGATTCCAATTATCAGACGGCATCAACCGATAGGACAATCCGGAGATATTCTTATGGGTTTCTTTAGCTATGGCATCCTCCGATTCCATCTTAGCCAACAAAGAAGTGTTAGAACGGCGGAAAGTATTCAACACATGATTAAAGGTCAGCATATGTATTTTCGCCAGACGGTAATTAACGGTTAATGTTCCATTCCAATTGTTATTATCCGCCCGTGAATATTGATTGGATTGTTCACCGGGTGAGTTCATTAATTTTCTATCACCCAACCAATTGTACTTATAGGAAGCTGTATCTATATTTGTCGTTGCATTTTTATTATAATTGGCAGTCAATGCCACATCCAGACCTTTGATGAATAAACCACGTTTACTATATTCCAATGACGGCATCAACGAATGTCCTTTACGATGCTTTTCCCCATAGACTATTTCCTGACGTACTCCGGTCTGTATCTCCTTATACATGTGTGAATAAGTAAAGCCCAACATCAATCTGTCTGCCCATTTCTTATCCACAATACCCATCTTACCTATAACCGCCTCATTATGATAGGTATCATTAAAGCGCTTCACACGTACCCTTTTATCTTTATCAATTCTTCCGGTTTCAAAGTCCTCTACCGGTGCGTCCACCTGATAATCATTATCCGAATAGTTTTGAAAAGCATTTATTTCATAAGTAAAGCCGTTTTTGAAAGTTTGTCCGAAATTCACATACGATTTATGCGTATTGAACGACCCGTATGAATAGGAGCCATCCAAAAACCAATTACGTTTCTTCTTATTGGTTACAATATTGATAACACCACCTATAGCATCCGTGCCAAATCCTACAGGAACCACCCCTTTATACACTTCAATCCTATCTGCAAAATTCACAGGAATATTATTCAAGCCAAAAGAGCTCCCTACTCCCTCCTGAGGTACACCGTCAATAAATATCTTCACATGTTTGCCACTGAAACCATCCAACATCAATTGCATATCCGAACCTACCCCCCCCGACTCACGGAGTTTCATCCCCGGAGCTTTAGCCAAAGCATCACTCAGATTCTTGGTAGAATTCTGGAATTCTTTTGTATCTACAGCTATCGCATTGAATGCGGAACGTTTCACACGGGAAACCCCGTTAGACACCACTACCACTTCACCCAACTCAGTCACTGACGGGTCAATCATTACATTCATCTTAATTCTTTCACCATGAACCAAAGTTACAGGCTTTTCTATAGTCTTATATCCTATAGCCGAAACAACCAGCGTGTATTTCCCTGCCGGTGCATGAAGATGATAGATACCTTCTTCATTCGTTGTACATCCATAAGTTGTACCCTTCAAATATACGGTTGCAAAATCTACGACTTCCCCATTTTACGGAATATATATACTATGCAATAACTTTTTATAGGTATTTATGCCACAAAATAGTCCTTTTAAATTTGGCATAATGCCATGAATCCACTACATTTGTTCTATATCACAAATATTAGAATTATGCAAGATATAACAAACGGACGTTGCGGTTGGTGCGGAACAGACGAATTGTATGTGAAATACCATGACCAAGAGTGGGGAAAGTTAGTTACCGATGACAAGACGCTGTTTGAGTTTCTTGTATTGGAAAGTGCCCAAGCAGGACTAAGCTGGATAACGATTCTTAGAAAAAGAGAGGGGTATCGTAAAGCTTTCTATAATTTTGATGCCGAACTGGTAGCACAAATGACCGATGAAGACATTGAGCGGCTAATGCAATTTGAAGGAATTGTAAAAAACCGTCTGAAAATCAAATCGACAATCACGAATGCAAAACTATTCCTTGCCGTACAAAAGGAATTCGGCAGTTTTTATAATTACACCCTGTCATTCTTTCCCGACAAAAAGCCGATTATCAACACATTCCGGTCATTGAGCGAGATTCCGGTATCCTCTCCCGAATCCGATGCCATGAGTAAAGATATGAAAAAACGAGGTTTCAAGTTCTTCGGGACTACAATTTGCTACGCCCATTTGCAAGCTTCAGGTTTTATCAACGATCATCTGACAGACTGTATTTGCCGGAAAGTTCCACAATAGAGTTTTTAAAATCTGCTGCCACTGCTACCACCTTTTATCGGAAACACTGATGGATAAAAAGATTTAGGGGTGGTGGCAGCTCCTTGTTTTATGTGTTGAAAAAGGATGCTGCCATCACTTTCTCATACTTCTCCATCTAAAACTTACAACTGATCCCAAGTTTTCAAACTGACCCGAAAATCCGCTGACCCTGAAATTCTTCATGTTCAGACTGGCTAGGCTATACACTTAAAAGAAAGCTTACCAACCAGGAAAATCCGCTGACCCGTACTTCTGGGGTCAATGTAAAAAGCTGAGGGGTAAATTTATAAATTGTTATCTTTGTTTCCAAATTCATAGCTTATGGAGTTAAACG
>PPYE01643505.1_pt1 | contig 50845 bp, 43 predicted proteins | sample 1559881 | NCBI WGS metagenome assembly PPYE01 (sample SAMN08240022, study PRJNA423297) | Human gut metagenome, whole genome shotgun sequencing project.
TAATTAAAATAAATTATTTATCATAACTATAAAAATAAAATATGGTTAAAAATAAAATAATTGTGAAAAAACATTCAAATAATTTGTTTATAATATTAATATAGGTTTAAGAGGGGAAGAGTACGATGAGAATAAATGAACTAGAGTATGATATTTTAAACGAAATTGCTAAAAAGAATTTCAACAATTTAACACATCAATTTTTTAAAGCATCTAAAGCAGAGTTTGAAGAAAGTATCGAAATCTTGAAGGAAAGCGGATTTATCCAAGGCAGTATTTTCGAAGGTAATGGCTCACTAAGAAATCCGTTTAGATTCTTTTTTTTGTCTGATGCAGGAGAAGCAGTATTGAACAGATGTGTATCATAAAAAGGGCAGATCACTCATTTTCGAGTGATCTTTTTGTTTAGACAGACTGTTTTTAGAGGGTTGGGAATTGAGATTTAACCAAAGGAAGCTAAACAATGTTGTTCTATTTAGTTATAGATTGAAGAAAGCCTCACAATCCAATGGCATTTCATCACGCTTGATTATCCCATAAACAAGTTAAAATTATTTTTTTATTCTCACTATGCGTTTAATTTGTTATTATAATAGAAACTATTCAAATTGTTGAGGTGTAGGTATGAGCAATATTCGCATTTTTCTTATCGTCATATGTGTTATCATTATAGTTTTTTTTATCGTAAAAGGATTGGAAATAAAAAGGGAAAACAAACAGTTTAAAATCGACAAAAAGCAGCTTGTGAAAGAGAAATATCCAGAGTTATCAGAGGCGGATTTGAAATATCGTCAATCCAGTTTAGAGGCTTATCAGCGTATCCATATGCATAATCCTAAAAAGGGTGTAATCCTGCTTGCTATTTTGGGATTTATCATTGGTATCATTGGGGCAGTCTCGGGGGCAATCTATGCATTGATAACGTCTGGCTCTTTGTTTGTTCCTATTCTATTGTTAGCAGTCAGTTATTATTCTCTTTCGTTAGTAGTTATTTGCAGCCCAACCATCGATCAGCAATTTGATTTTTGGTATCATTATTTGGAGAAAAATCCTGATAATCAGCTGCAGGTCGTCCTAACTCCGCGAGAGATGGCTGAAAAAATTGTGGAAAATCAAAAGAAAATCGGTCTATATTGCAGTGTGATCGGGGTCATGTTCACTCTTATTTCTATTTTGTCGTACTAATATCGTAAAATCACCATAACTTTAAAATCGAAGAAGAGCTTGAAAACCTTCATTTAACAGCTAAGCTTGTGCTTTTCTTCAATAAAAAAGAACCCAATACTCGAAATTGTCTGTGCAATTTCAACGTATTGGGTTCTTTTTCATGTAATACGAAGCAATGTCATGTTTTCTAAAAAGACAGAGAATCACTGCTGCGAAGTTTCATGATTTAAGGTATTTATGATAATAGAAGGAATCTTACTAGCTTTTACTTCTTCCCATCCGATAACGCCTTTCTTTTTGTTTATATGAAGAACAAGATACGCATTTTTTTTTAATGGTACGCTATCCACTGAATTAAACTCAACTTCTTTCTTCTCGTTCTTTTGGTTATAGGCATTTAAGTGATAGCGATAATGAGGATAAGTCTCTTTGCCATTCTTAATAGCTACGTTAATTCTTTCGCCATTTGTTGTAATTTTTGTGTAATACTCTTGCGTTGAATAGTTTTGGTGATACCAAAGATAATAACCACCCAGCAACAATGCTATTGTAAATAAAAAACCACTTAGTCGTTTCAAACGAATCCGCCCTTTCTACAAAAGAGTACAAAAAAGATGACAATAAAGAACCGGACTAAGGTCTGATCCTAAACGAACAATTTTGTAAGGTAGGTTTATTACCAAAGGATTTAAGGAAATAAAAGCCCCATTCTTTTTAGTTAGTTGCATGATCCCAAAAAATGATTTTTCAAAGGGATTTTCTATTTTGCTAGGTGAGGCCATTGAACAGAAATTTAAAAAAATTTCCTGCTTTTCTCTTGCTCCTAAAGTTGACTTTAGGTTTATTATGATTTCAGGGCCTTCGTAATGGAATGTCCGCAACTGTTTTCATGAATGATAAAGAGATCAAAAAATGAAGGGAGAAATCAGATGAAGAAACCATTTATTGTTTATCACATGATGACTTCCATTGACGGAAGAATTGATTGCAAGATGACAGGATAATTGAAAGGAGTAGAGGAAAGACGCCTTGAAAGCTTTAGAAACACCTCCAACTTTGAGCGGCAGGCAACAGCTGAACTAGATAATCGCTCTTCCAGTTTTGTTTTGTAAGTCGCTAAAGGTGAGTTAATGAATAAAATTCAATTTGAAATCAAAAAAGACAATTAGGAAAGGAAAGAACGCCGAAAAGATTTTCGGTCGTTCCTGGTATTTATTTATGAAATCTGCAATTTTTGAAAAAGCGGGATTAGTAACAGTAGAGGAAGTGGCTAAACCAAGTCTGCAAGCCGATGACGATGTAATCATCAAAGTTGTTCGAGCTTGTGTCTGTGGTTCTGATCTTTGGTCTTATGCTCATGGGGATAATAAAGAAGCCCATTCTGTTAATGATGGGCACGAAGCTCTAGGGATCGTCGAAGAAATCGGTTCTGCGATCACTACGGTTAAGCCGGGGGATTTTGTGATCGTGCCGTTTACACACGGCTGCGGTGAATGTGATGCTTGTCGCGCGGGCTTTGACGGGACTTGTGATCGTCATCAAGGTGCCACCAATTGGTCTAATGGCTTCCAGTCAGAATATATTCGCTTCCATTACGGCAATTGGGCATTGGTAAAGATTCCAGGACAACCATCAGATTATACAGAAGGCATGATTAAGTCGCTTTTGACTCTAGCAGACGTGATGCCAACAGGCTACCATGCGGCACGCTGCGCCCATGTCGAAAAAGGTGATAAAGTGGTGGTAATCGGTGATGGCGCTGTCGGTCAGTGTGCGGTCATCGCCGCTAAAATGCGCGGGGCTTCTCAAATTGTGCTTATGAGCCGACACGAAGATCGTCAGAAGATGGCGCTTCAGTCAGGCGCAACTGCTGTAGTAGCTGAGCGTGGAGAAGAAGGGATTGCCAAAGTTCGCGAGCTTCTAGGCGGTGGCGCAGATGCTGCCCTTGAGTGTGTAGGAACAGAAGCCGCGATTGAGCAAGCTCTAGGTGTTTTGCATAATGGTGGTCGCATTGGCTATGTCGGTGTTCCTCATTATAATAATCGGCCATTAGGTTCAACCTTCGCTCAAAATATTTCTGTTGCCGGCGGCTCTGCCTCGGTCACAACCTATGACAAACAATTTCTTCTTAAGGCAGTTCTAGACGGTGACATTAATCCGGGTCGTGTCTTTACTGAAACCTATAAACTAGATGATATTAACCAAGCCTATCAAGATATGCAGGAGCGTAAAACGATTAAATCAATGGTGGTTGTGTCTGAGTAAATTCTAAAAATGATCAGTAAAAAAATCATAGTGAAAATCTTGTATTGTTGAGGTCACTAAACCAATCAATAAGCAGATTTTTGCTATGATTTATTTGTGCTGTTAGGAGTGGAAATGAGCATCGTTAAGGTGTGTATCATTAATACAAAGAACGTCTATTCTAATTAATCAGCCCTTAGGATACAAAAAGACGCAAAAATTTAGTGATTTTTCAGGAATGTCCCTAGAGTGTTTTTAAAAGCGTTTCTTTTTGCTATACTTGTGAAAACAGTGTTTCAAAAAAAGGAAGTAATCGGATGAAAAGAATAGATAAAGTGTATCAAAAATTACTTGAAGAATGGGAAGCATCAACCAAAGAACACTTACTAAAGAAGCAGGGCTCTTCTGCTAGTGATCTGGCAGAACAATTAGCATTAACTCGATCCAATACCAGTTTGGAATTAAACAAGTTAGTAAAATTAAGAAAAGCGATAAAAGTGAAAACGTATCCAGTAAATTATCTTCCGCTAGAGGTTGTGGAGGATTTACTAGGGATAGAGCTTCCCAAAGGATTAGTTGAAGTCAAGGATTTATCCGAATTGATACCTGATGATAAAGTGGTTAAAAAAGAAAAGGAGTTTAAAAATCAAGATCCGTTTGATTTGGTGATTGGCCATAAGGGAAGCTTGAGAAAAGCCATTTCTCAAGCCAAAGCGGCTGTTTATTATCCTCCAAATGGCTTACATATGCTTCTTTTAGGGCCAACCGGTTCTGGGAAAACGTATTTTGCTAATCGAATTTATCAATATGCGGTTTATGAGAAAATTTTTTCAGAAAAAGCGCCCTTTGTTAGCTTTAATTGTGCCGATTATCATCACAATCCTCAGTTGCTATTGTCTCAACTATTTGGTTACTGCAAAGGAGCGTTCACAGGAGCAAATGAGGATCATGTCGGTTTAATTGAGAAAGCTGATGGTGGGGTTTTATTATTGGATGAAGTCCATCGACTGACTCCAGAAGGTCAAGAAATGCTTTTTTATTTCATTGATCAGGGAGTGTTTAGTCGCTTAGGAGAAACAAGCAGAAAAAGAAAAGCAAATGTTTTAATTATTTGTGCGACAACAGAGAATCCTAATTCGACGCTGCTAAATACTTTTTTAAGAAGAATTCCTATGACGATCCAAATACCCAAATTAAGCGATCGTTCGCTTCAAGAAAAAATTGAATTGACAAAATTCTTGTTCTCCAATGAATCAAAAAGAGTTCAAAAAGTACTGCGGATTGACATTGATGTAATAAATGCCTTAATTCAAACTGTCAATTATGGCAACGTAGGTCAACTAAAATCACAGGTGCAGCTAGTCTGCGCACAGGCTTTTTTGAACAGCCTTCATAAAACAGAAGAAATACAGATATTAGTAAAAGATTTACCTGATGAAATAAGAGAACAGTGGATCTCAAACAGTGAGAACATCCAGAGATCAAAAGCACTTTCTGAGTTTTTAGATGTTACGACAGTCATCTATCCAAATGATCAAACGGAAGCGCTAGACGATGAATACAATGATTTTAATATCTATGACTTGATTGAAGAGAAAGTCACGATTTTGGAAGAAAAAGGAATCTCTTCTGAACAAATCCATCAATATATTCTAACGGATTTGCATTTGTATATAGAAAAATTTATTTCTAATACAAGTATGAATTATTACCTGCTCAAGTTCGTTGATCCTGAAGTCTCTCAATTAGCCGTACGGCTCAAAGAGATCGCTGACGAAGAACTGAATTATAAATTTGACCGAAAATTTCTTTATTATATTGGCATGCACATTGATGCGTATCTTAAAAGAGGAAATAAAGAAAATATTATTAGTAATTTCGATGCCGATTTACTTAAAAATGAACATCCAGAGGAATATCGAGTAGCGAAGCTTTTTAATCGTGAAATATCAGAAAAGCTGAGTATTGTTTTGCCAGAGATTGAAATTGTGTATTTAGCAATGCTGATTGTTTCAATAAAGACATTGGATGAAAAAAGTACGGTCAGTGTTTTGGTCGTTGCCCACGGAGACTCAACCGCCAGCTCTATGGTAAACGTAGCGACAGAATTATTTGGCAGCGCACCTATTACAGCTCTGGATATGTCACTTAGTATTTCACCCAACGAAATTTTTGATCAGTTGGTCCATAAAATCCAAGAAATCGATGATGGAAAAGGTGTACTGATGTTAGTGGACATGGGATCACTGGCGATGATGGAAGCACGATTGCAAGAAGAAACAGGTGTGGCTATAAAAACGATTCAACAGGTTACTACGAGTATGGTGTTGGATGTTGTTAGAAAATTGAACTATATGAATTTGGAGCTTAATGGCATTTACGAATCTGTGAAAAAGGATTTTATGTCCTCTATCATGCTGCAAGAAGCAAACAATGGAAAGAAGAAAGCGGTCATTTCAATCTGTATGACTGGCAGCGGCACAGCGAAAAAAATCGAGTCTATATTGAATCATATTATCTACGACTCCACTGATAATTCCGTTCAAGTTTTAAATGTGTCTTCTTTGAAGATGAAACAGGAGATTCCTAAGTTAGAAGATAAATATCAAATTGTCGCCTCTGTTGGTACGAAAGATCCTAAGTTAGACGTTCCATTTATTCCATTAGAAAAGTTGATTGAAGGAGAGGGAGAGATTGTACTGAGGCATTTATTAGGTGCCGAAAAAAATGACAACAATATTGAAGCCAACACTACCGCCAAGGATTTATGCCTAGATACCCTTATCACGCATCTTATTTACTTGAATCCCTATAAAATTTCTGATCATTTGTTGGAATGGACCAAAGAATTACAAATGCTGCTGGAAAAGAACTTCTCAAATGCGACGATCATTAAACTATTGATCCACACAGCCTTTGCTTTTGAAAGAACGATCAAAGGAGAAGGTATCCATTACGGGGATGATGTGAGAGAAGAGCTGCGAGAATTTCTTCCAATAGTCTCTAAAAGTCTGGTTTCAATTGAAGAGAGCTTAGAACTAGAGTTAAGCAAAGACGAGAAACTCTTTATAGGAGAAATATTACTTGAACCCTAAAGCGTTTTAAAAAGACCAGCAAGTGTTTTTGAAATAAATAAAGTGTTTTAGAAGTGTTTCGAAATAGATAACAATCGTTTTGATTGTTTATTAAAAAAGGCCTGTTCCTTAAGTGGAATAGGCTTTTTATTATATTGAAACACTGTTTGGCACATCACTTGCATAATAAAGAAGTGAGTAGAGAAAGGTGTGAGAAAATGACTGAAATCATTGTTACAGGTCATGGGGATTTATCTGTTGGATTAGTCAATGGATTTGAAATGATTTTTGGAAAAGATGAGAAAGTTAAGGCGATACCCTTTAATGAAGGAGAGGGATTGGATCAGCTTCAATCTAAGTATGAGACTGTATTGAATACGTTTAATGGGCAGGCAGATGTTTTATTTTTAGTCGATCTGTTTTCAGGAACTCCATACAATGCTGCTGCAAGAATTGCCCTTCAAAATGAGAATGTAGAGATTATTACAGGTGTCAATTTACCAATGATATTAGAAGCAGCATCGTTTAAGGAAACGTTGACATTGGATGAATTGGTCTTGAAGTTAAAATCATGTGGCTCAGAAGGAATAAAAATATTTTCTGAGCAGCTCTGTGGAATGGAAAAAGAAGTAGTTAATAGTGATAATGATGAGTATTCATTATAAAAAAAGGAGGAAAAAGGAATGGCAATCGAATTTGTGAGAATTGATGATCGGCTTGTTCATGGACAGGTGGTAACGACTTGGGTTAAGAGGCATGAGATTGAACAAATTATCATTGTAAATGACAAAGTAAACGAGGACAAGGTTCAGCAATCCATCCTACAAATATCTGCTCCATCTGGAGTGAAAATCATTATTTTTGGTGTTGAAAAATTTATCAGGGTTTATCAAAAAAATCCCATAAAGAAACGTACAATGCTTATTTTTACGAATCCTAAAGATGTAGATACCTGCTTATCTAATGGGGTAAAAATTCCATATTTAAATGTTGGACAAATGGGTAAGAACGATGAAAGACAGAAGATTACAGGCGGTGTAGCGATAGGCGACGAGGATCGGGAACATTTTAAAAACATCATCGCTAAGGGAATTGATGTGCAGATACAAATGGTTCCTAATGACAAAATATCCGAAATGAGTAAATTTTTATAGCTGATTAGTCTTTATTAGTAATCGGAAGATTGCTTCATTATAGCGATGTTAAAAATCAAGAAGTGATTCATTTGACCAAGGAGGAAGAGAGATGTTAGGAACAGCTATTTTATTATCATTAGTAACTGTTATAGCCGCAGTAGATTACAACGGGCCATTATTTATGATTCATAGACCGTTAGTTACTGGTGCGATGACTGGAATTGTTTTGGGAGATTTTACTCAAGGGATGATTATTGGTGCCACCTTAGAATTAATGTGGCTGGGAGTTACAGGGATTGGCGGATACACGCCTCCAGATACAATCACAGGTGCAATTGTGGGTACAGCCTTCGGAATTATGTCTGGAAAGGGCGTTACTGCAGGTGTAGCTATCGCCGTTCCAGTGGCAGTTGTTACGCAGCAACTTGATGTATTAGCCAAAACAGCTGACATTTACTTTGTAAATAAAGCAGATAAGGCGGCAGATCGAGGAGACATCAGCCGCATCGGACTCTATCACTACGCGAGTCTCTTTATTATTGTGTTGTTTAAAGTAGTGCCCGTATTCTTAGCGATCATGTTAGGTGGCGACTATGTAGAGAGCTTGTTTAAGGCTATTCCGGAAGTGGTGATGACTGGATTGTCCGTGGCTGGTGGAATTATGCCGGCAATTGGTTTTGGTATGTTGCTGAACATGATGCTGAAAAAAATATGTGGGTGTTCTTACTTGTTGGGTTTATTTGTTCTGCTTTTGGCAATATGTCAACAGTTGGAATTGCTTTGATAGGGGTTGTTATTGCTTATTTCTTTGATCTGATTCAATCAAAGAATCAAGCGGTCGCAACAAATACGAGTGTCTCAATAAGCGATGAAGATGAGGAGGACTATGACTTATGATGAAAAAGGTAATTGGAAAAAAGGAGCTAAATCAAATTTTTGTCCGTTCGTTTTTTTACGGTTCCTCATGGAATTATGAGCGTATGCAGAATTTAGGTTTTCTATATACTATTTTACCGACTTTGAAAAAGGTATATGGCAATGCCGGAGAAAAAGAAATGTCCAAAGCCATGAAAAGGCATCTGGAATTTTTTAATACGCATCAATCTACTGCACCATTCATTATTGGAGTTACTTCTGCAATGGAAGAGCAAGGCGGAAATGACAAATCAGATGCAACTACAGGGATCAAAATAGGGCTAATGGGCCCGCTTGCTGGACTGGGCGATAGTCTGATTTGGTTAACACTTGTGCCTATTTGTATGAGCTTAGGTGCTTCTTATGCAAAAGAGGGAAATCCACTTGGATTAGTGATTGCTTTAGTGTTATTCAACGTACTGAATATTGCGTTAAAATATTTTGGCTTGCATAAAGGATACACAAGTGGCTCGGAATTAATCGAACAAAGCTCAAGCAAGGGCACATTGGAAAGAATTACCAATATGGCAGTAGCTCTTGGATTAATCTTAGTAGGGGGGCTTATCCCTCAGATGGTTTCTGTTAATTTGGGCTTCAAATTCGTTCAAGGCGATCTGACGATTTCGTTACAGGAAATGATTGACGGAATCTTCCCTAAGCTGTTGCCGCTGCTAGTCACATTAGGCATGTTTAAGCTTGTTCGCAAAGGTAAAAGTCCCGTGTTAATGATCTTTGGCATTATGATCATTTCTATTTTATTAGTTTTAGCAGGTGTATTAGTTCAATAGTGTTTTTATAAGAGCACTAATAGAGTCATCTCTATAAGTGCTCTGAGTATTTTTTAGGAGGGATTAGAATGCATCTGTGGTATCGGCAACATGCTAGAAATTGGAATGAAGCTCTTCCGTTGGGGGATGGACATTTCGGAGCAATGGTTTACGGCAATGTGGAGAATGAGTTAATAAAGCTAAATGAAGAAACTGTTTGGTATAGAGGTCACGAAAAAGATAGAAATAATCCTGATTCTTTAAAATATCTACCAGATATTCGAAATCTTTTAATGGAGAATAAAATTTCAGAAGCGGAGAAACTAGCTAAATTAGCTATGTTTAGCACGCCAAGAGATCAGAGCCATTATGAATATTTAGGAGAACTGTTTATTAACCAAGATTTTGGAACGAACGCTTTTAAAATCGAAGAGTATTACAGAGGGTTGGATCTACAGACCGCTGTGATTTCTGCTAGTTATAAGGTAGAAAAGACAGTGTTTAAAAGAGAGTATTTTGTTAGTCATACCGACAACGCTCTTATTATTAAATATTCTAGTTCGGAAGCGGGAAAGTTAAATCTCAACATTCAGTTGGGACGTCAAAAACGATTCAATGACGCGGTTTGGAAATTTGATGATTCAGGAATCATCATGCAAGCTCATGCTGGCGGCGAAAAGGGAACAGCTTTTCAGGTGGGCTGCAAAGCTCTTTGTGTAGAAGGACAGATTGAAGTTATCGGAGAGACCATCGTGTGCCGCGACAATACAGAAGTAGTTCTCGCGGTGACCTCTTCGACCGATTATTGGACACCACAAGGAGAAAAAGCCTGTGAAGAAAAATTAGAAAATTTAGACATTTCTGACCACGCACTTTTAAAAGAACGACATATCGCTAAGTATCAAGAGCTATTTAATCGAGTAGCGTTGTCGCTTGATCAGGATGAAAAATCTACTATTCCTACAGATATGCGTTTAGAGTCAGTGAAGCGTGGTGAATCTGATAATGGTTTGATCCAACTATATTTTGATTACGGCAGATACCTTTTAATTTCTTCAAGTAACCCAAAAGGATTGCCTTCAAACCTTCAGGGTCTGTGGTCTGAAGATGTTGATCCGATTTGGGGATCAAAATATACGATAAATATTAACACTCAAATGAATTATTGGCTTACGGGACCTTGCGATCTGGCGGAAGTAGAGCTCCCGTTATTTGAAATGCTGGAGAAAATGAGACCTAATGGAAGAATTACAGCACAAAAAATGTATGGCGCTAGAGGGTTTACCGCTCATCATAATACCGATGGATTCTATGATACCGCTCCCCAATCTCATGCGATTGGAGCAGCAATTTGGCCAATGACTGTTCCATGGTTATGCTGTCATATTTGGGAACATTTTGAGTATACGCAGGATAAAGCATTTTTGGGTAAGTATTTCTCAATTTTTGAAGAGGCCTTAGTATTTTACGAGGACTATCTATTTGAATATAGGGGGTATTTGGTTACGGGACCTTCTGTATCTCCAGAAAATAAGTATCGAACGCAAGAGGGAGTCGAAGGAAATCTTTGCCTTTCTCCAACGATTGATAATCAAATTTTACGTTTCTTCCTTTCTTGCTTGGTGAATGCAGCTAGGACATTGGAAAAATCTGACGAGCTCATTCGGCGATCAATGGCTATCTATGAACAATTACCGAAAACCAAAATTGGACGACATGGTCAAATACAGGAATGGCTGGAAGATTATGAAGAAGTTGAACCTGGACATCGTCATATTTCACCGTTATTTGGCTTGCATCCAGCAAATGAAATTAGTCTAGAAAAAACTCCTGAATTGGCTAAAGCGGCAAGGAAAACGATTGAGCGTCGATTAAAATATGGAGACTATCTAGAAGAAGCTAAGCGGGATCAGGCCATCAATAATTGGGTCGGAACAGGATTTGTGGGAAGTACGAGAACAGGCTGGAGTTCGGCATGGTTGATCAATTTCTTTGCTAGATTACAGGATGGAGAAGCGGCAGTAAATGAATTGTATGGGCTATTGAGAAATTCCACTCTGATCAATCTATTAGATGATCATCCGCCATTTCAAATAGATGGCAACTTTGGAGCAGTAAATGGAATTTGTGAAATGCTGGTCCAAAGCCAAAATGAGATGATTGAACTCCTGCCGGCACTGCCAAATGATTTTGCTTCAGGCTATTTAAAGGGCTTTCGAGTTCGTGGCGGGCAGAAAATTGACGTTTTTTGGAAGGATAAAAAAATAACAAAAGTAAGAATAAAAGGTAGGCCTTTAGATAATTTGAAGATCCGGATAAAAGCAGAAAATAGTCTCGATGAAGATACGTATCAAGAGTTAGTTACTTTAGATAAGAACGGGCAGAAGGAATTATCGTTCTAGTACAGGAGTGGAAAATCATGGAGGAAGTATTATTAGGAATCGATATTGGAACATCCTCATGTAAAGTCGCTCTTTTCAATGAAAGAGGAGCGGTTTTGGATCAGCAAACAGAGAGCTACAACGTCTATTACCCAAATGAGGGCTGGGCTGAGCAAGATCCAAATGAATGGTGGACTGAAGTAAGTAAGGCAATAAAAGTCATGCTGAAAAGAAAAAAGGTCGATCCAGCACAAATTAAAGGGATTGGTGTAGACGGTCAGAGCTGGTCGGCGATTCCGATAGATAAAAATGGCACTGTCTTAGGGAACACACCGATTTGGATGGATCAACGAGCTCAAAAAATATGTGATGAATGGAATAAAAAAATTGGTGAAGAGGCTTTTTTCAAGGTTTCGGGAAACCCCTTCAAACCGACATATTCATTACCAAAAATCCTTTGGTTTAAAAAGCATCAGCCTGAATTATTTTCTAATGTAAATAAATTTTTACAATCAAACAGCTATATCGTGTATAAACTCACTGGAAAAATCTCGCAGGATAAATCACAGGGCTATGGTTTGCATTGCATCGATATGAGAACAGGAAAATACGATCAGAGCATGTTGGAGGTGTTGGAGTTAAGTCAAAGCTTGTTTCCTGAAATTTATGAATGTCATCAGATTGTAGGGCATACCACTGAAGCTATTTACTTAGAGACAGGCTTGCCAGCTGGGATTCCCGTCGTTGCAGGAGGTCTGGATGCTGCATGCGGAGCACTTGGGGCAGGAGTCATCTCCCCAGGAGAAACTCAAGAGCAAGGGGGGCAGGCAGGCGGAATGAGTATCTGTATCGAGGAGTATAAGGCAGATCCCCGTCTGATTCTTAGCTATCATGTGGTTCCGAATAAATGGCTCTTACAAGGAGGAACTGTAGGAGGAGCTGGTGTTGCCCGGTGGATGTTGAATAGTTTTTGTCACTTGGAAAAAGCTGCTGCTAAGAAAAATAAAACCAATCAATTTTATGAAATGGAAAGGTCGATGAAAAAAATCCCGGCTGGGTCAGAAGGAGTTATTTTCTTACCCTATATGGCGGGAGAACGTTCGCCAATTTGGAATCCTGATGCTAAGGGCGTTTATTATGGTTTGGATTTCACTAAAGAGAAAGAACACCTGATCCGAGCAGGCTATGAAGGTGTGGCCTTTTCATTGAAGCATAATCTTGAGGTCGCTGAATCATTAGGCCTTGAAATTAAGGAGCTGCGATCAATTGGCGGTGCAGCCAATAGCTTGATTTGGACACAAATAAAATCAGATGTTACAGGAAAGAAAATAGTCGTTCCGAGTTCAGATACTGCGACCACTCTAGGTGCAGCCTTATTAGCGGGTGTAGCAGTAGGAATCTATAAGGATTTTGAAGACGCGGTCGAGAAAACTGTTTCTACCCAACGAGTTCATGACCCGGATAGAAGTTCGGAGGCTGTTTATTCCAAGCTTTACTCAGATTATCGCTTGATTTATCAACAACTCAAGCCAGTAATGACGAAATAACGTTAAGAGAGGAAGTATAAAAATGAAGAAAATTGATCCAAATTTGGTACCGAAAAAAAGATTAGCTACAGGTGAAGAGATTCCCTGTATTGGAATGGGAACGTTTGGTTCTGATCGATTTACTGCTGAACAAATTTCAAATGCTGTTAAAGGAGCGATTGAAGTCGGTTATCGATTATTCGACTGCGCTGCGGTATATGGCAACGAGGATTTGATAGGAGAAGTCTTCGCAGATGCAATCAGTCGAGGGATTGTATCAAGAGAAGAGCTATTTATTACTTCGAAAGTTTGGAATGATCAGCACCGAGAAGTTGAGAAATCACTGAAAAAGACTTTAGCCGATTTGCAGTTAGATTATGTGGATGCCTATTTTATTCACTGGCCATTTCCAAATTATCACGCGCCCTTCGCCAAACCAGATGATCGAAATCCTGATTCAAAACCATTTAGTGTTGAGGAATTTATGGATACTTGGAAGCAATTAGAGGAGGCGTACGATAAAGGACTTGTTAAGCATATTGGGATGTCAAGTATGACTATCCCTAAATTAGAGGCCGTTCTTCCACTATGCAGAATCCAACCAACATTGATTGAAATGGAGCTTCACCCATCGTTCCAACAGCCTGAATTGTATGAATATTGTGTCGAAAAAGGCATCCAACCGATTGGTTTTTGTCCGATTGGCTCGCCTACAAGACCAGAAAGAGATAAAACAGAAAGCGATGTAGTCGATATTGAAATGCCTGAGTTGATCGAAATCGCTAAGAATCATCAGATTCATCCAGCCGTGGTCTGTCTAAAATGGGCTGTGCAGCGCGGTCAGATCCCTATTCCGTTCTCCATTCACGAAAATGAATACTTAAGCAATCTGAAATCTACGATAGAAGATCCATTAACGGAGGAAGAGATGGCTGTATTGGCTTCGATTGATCAGAATTGCCGATTCATCAAAGGACAAGTTTTTCTCTGGGAGCATGCAAAGGGCTGGGAAGACTTGTGGGATATCGATGGAACAATCACAGAATAAAGGAAATGAGTGAGCCGAATGCTGAAAGGAATTCCAAGTATTTTAACGCCTGATCTATTAAAAATCATTATGGAGATGGGACATGGTGATGAATTGCTGATAGCAGATGGGAATTATCCAAAATTTGGACAACCCGATTTAGTTATCCATATGGATGGGCATAATATTGTAGAATTATTAACCGCTATTTTGCAGTTTGTTCCATTGGATAGCTATGTGGATACCCCCGTTTATTATATGGAAGTATTGGCAGATGATCCTTATGTACCAGTTATATGGGATGAATATGATCTCATCCTGGAAAAAGCAGAAGGAAGAAAAATTGTTCCTGAAAAGATCGATAAGCCCGAATTTTATCGACGGGGAAAGAATTGCTACGCAGTGATAAAGAGCGGTGAAAGTGCTCTATATGCCAATATTATTATAAAAAAGGGCGTTGTCAATCCAACGCCTTGATGAGAAAGAGTTGATAACTATTACCGAGATTAGACTTTCTAATTCAGAATTAAACGTCCGCGTGAATACTCTTGGGGCAGAATTAACAAGTATTTTGCATCAGGAAAAAGAGTACATTTGGCAGGCTGATAAAGAAAAATGGGGCAGACATGCGCCGAACCTGTTTCCCATTGTTGGGAAATTAAAAGAAGATCACTTTGTCTACAATGGAAACGAATATCCTATGACTCAGCACGGGTTTGCGCGAGATATGGAATTTTCAATTGTTGAATATGCAGCGGACAAAGCAATCTTGAGACTAAGCCAAACAAAAGAAACATTGGCTAACTATCCCTTCATGTTCGTTTTTGACGTTATTTACACGCTGGACAGAAATGCTCTTCGTGTTGATTACCGGGTGGTAAATCCGAGTGATTCCCAAGAGCTGCTCTTTTCAGTAGGTGCTCACCCTGGTTTTAACATTCCGAATGACAGCGATAATCTTTTAGTGATTACTTCTGAAGAGCCGATGGAAAGAATCCCGATAGATTCGGTGGAGGTATTGACTAGGTATAGCGATAAATATAGTGAAAACGATCCAAATAAGTCTACCTATTCATTAAATGAAGAACTGTTCAGTGAAGGAGTTCTCATTTTCTGTACAACATCAAAAACCGAAATTCAGCTAGTACATCGGAATGAGCGAATACTCAAAGTCAGTTATGATCAAATGCCTTACTTAGGAATATGGTCTACCTACCCTGAACAATCCAATTTTGTCTGTATTGAGCCTTGGTGCGGAATAGCAGATGATAGTGACAGCACAGGTTTATTAACAGAGAAAAGAGGCATAAACAGACTTAGTCCCAACAATGAATTTACTTGCAATTATGTGATTGAGATCGGCTAAAGAAATTTCGAAAGGAGCAGTGCAATTGAAAGCATTAGTAGTAACAGATGTAGCAAACATGGAACTGTTAGATATGGACAGGCCAAAAATCAATGATAACGAGGTTTTAGTAAAGGTTGCTTTTTGTGGAATTTGCGGTTCTGATTTGCCAAGATTTTTTGATGGTGGCGTCCATGCCTTTCCGCAGGTATTAGGGCACGGATTTTCCGGAGTTGTTGAAGAAATTGGAGCAACTGTAACTAAATTAAAAAAAGGAGATAGAGTTGCGGTAGCACCGCTTGTGCCACTAACGCCGCCAGAAGATTGGGCTGGGAACAATCCAGCTATGGGCGGAAAATACAGTTTTATCGGGTCAAGGCAGCAAGGAGCGATGGCTGAGTTTGTTGCTGTTCCTGAAGAAAATTGCGTCCTTGTTCCAGATAGTCTGCCATTAGATGAAGCAGCATTAGTTGAGCCCCTTACTGTAGCCATTCATGGAGTGGAACGTTTAAACTTGCGCGCAGGAGCAACTGTCTTAGTATTAGGAGCTGGCACGATCGGTTTACTGACAGTGGCCGTTTTAAGAGCTCGTGGCGTAGGAAGTATTGTAGTTGTAGACTTAAACAGCAAGAAATTAGCCGCGGCAAAATTAGTGGGCGCCGATGTAGGGATCAATCCTAATGAATTCTCATTAGAGGATTATTACGACAAAAATGATTTACCTGAAATAGTCGTAGAAACAGCGGGAAGCCATGTTACTCAGAAACAGGCGCTGGAATTTGTATCCAAGATGGGACAAATCGCCTATATCGGAACCATGACGAAGCCTATCTCATTTGAACCGGAAGAATTTGAACAGATACTTAGAAAAGAAGTGACCATTACAGGAGCTTGGATGTCGTATTCAGGACCATTTCCAGGCTTTGAATGGACAGCCGCATTGCGCTATATGGACTCTAAAGTGCTAGATATCTCTTCTTTAATTACTGGATATTTTGCATTAGAGGACAAGGAAAAACCATTTGAATTGATGGTTGAAAAAGAATCGACGCAAATTAAATTATTGTACAAAATTAGTGGTGAACAATAACGTAAGCGAACAATAAATTCAAATACCTTAAGAAGGCTGATCGATAAACGATCAGTTTTTTATTGTCCAATTTGGTATAACGACCCCCATTTCGTTTTTAACTATTATAGAAGGAAAAAGTGTTACCGATTATGAACTGACTTTACTTACTAAGCTCAGAAGAAAATTTCAAGTTGCACGACATTCTTTGAAAATCGGCGGTACAATATCGAAAAACAGAAATTCACGTCCTTCAATGAAATACAGAATCTACTATTCAAGAGCCCCAGAAATGGTTTAAACCAACAACTAAAGAAAAACTAAAAAGAGAAGCGATAGGATAAGAGAGTGATCAATGAGTTGGTGATCTCTTGTTATTTTGCTGGCAGTGCGCTATCAAAGGAATCTTTCATTTTACTCGGCATTGAATCTGCTAATAATTTGCCAAGTTCTTCTTCAGGGACAATCATTCCAGATTCCACCCATTCTTTGGTCATAGACACCGCACCATGGGAGTTAAAACGAATAAAAAATTCCATTTCTTTTGATAGTATTCGCTGCGGATTCTCCTGAGAAATCACAGTTGAAAAAACTTCATTAGTGTAGTCGTTCATCGCTCGCTCTAAATTTTGGTAGGATGTATCAGAAAACCCCCTTCGATAAAAGGTAGAATACTCGCGAATCAGTTTAAGTACACGCGTACAAGTAGCGGACCAAGGTTCTGTGCCAAAATATTGTTTCATAATTGATTTTTTTTGACATCCATAAATCCAACTAATCAGATCGTATTTATCTTGAAAATGATAATAAAATGTTTCTCGACTAATGTCACTTTTTTTACATAATTCACTCACTGAAATTTCTTCAATACCTTTCGTTTTAAGTAGAATGAGAAAATTATGGGATAGCTGGTCTTTGGTTTTGTTTGTCATAAATAGGCTCCTTTCGTTTTACAGAATTGAGATTTTGTTAAGATAATATAGGAAATTTCTTACAAAAGAAACCTTTTGTAAGTGTACTTTGTAAAGTGGACAAAGTATGCTTAAGACAATAAAACAAATGACTGAACAGCCTAAAATGAAGGCGCTGTTATACCTTTAGTATAGCAAAAGAAAAGTAGCTTTTGCTCAGGTATTTTCGTATTGAAAAGGAAAGGAGGAGCAGATGAAAAACTTTGCTGAATTAAAAAAAAGATTCCGCAATTCACGGGAGTTAAAAACAATTGTTGTAGTAAATGCTGTTGATCAAGTCTCGATTCAAGCTGCGATTATGGCTAAAAACCAGGACCTGGCTAAAAGTATATTAGTTGGAGATACAGTGAAAATTCGCGAGCTGCTTTTAGAAAATAGAAACGACGCTGAAGATTTTGAAATAATCTCAGCAGAAACCCCTGAAATCGCTGCTGAAATTTCGATTAACCTGATTCGAGAGGGACATGGAGAGGCTTTATTAAAAGGCCATATTCAAACGGGAACGTTGCTAAAAGCTGTAGTTAATAATGAAAACGGTATCAAAGAAGGCCCGTTACTTTCTCATGTAACATTGTTGCAAATTCCAGGCTACCAAAAACTATTAGGCTTCACTGATGGAGCAATGGTTTTATTTCCTGATTTTAGTCAAAAAAAATTATTGTTGGAAAATGCTGTCACACTTTTTCATAAGCTGGGTTATGAAAAACCTAAAGTAGGCATTATTGAAGCCAATGAGCTTATTCATCCTAAAATTACAACCTCTCTAGAAGCAGAGCAGCTGATGCAGCTACAGCGTTCAGGTGAGATTACTGGATGTGTGATTCAAGGACCGATTTCTTTTGATTTAGCTACCGATCCTGCCGCTGTAGAAGCAAAGCAATATACGGGTGCCGTAAAAGGGGATGCAGATATTCTTTTAGCGCCTAATATAACAGTGGCAAATGTGATGGTAAAAGCCTTGCAAACCTTTGGTAGAGCCAAGACAGCCGGTATTGTATTAGGTGCGAAATGTCCAATTATTTTAGTGTCCAGAGCGTCATCAGCAGAAGAGAAAGTTACCTCGATGATGTTGGCATTGGCAGCGGCAAAGGGGGAATAAAGATGTCTGTTCAGATACTAGCGATCAATTTAGGTGGAACAACTACAAAGGTTGGCTATACCAGAGATAATACGTTTCAATTTAAGGAAACAATCGAGCATTCTATTGCAGAGCTAAACCAATTTTCCAGTGTTTTCCAGCAAAAGGAGTTTCGCTTGAAAGAGATTTTAAAATTTTTAGAGACGAAAGGAGTAAGTGTCAGGAATCTATCGGCGGTAGTAACACGAGCGGGTGTACTTCCTCCAATTGACGCAGGCGGCTATGAGGTGAACGAATTGATGGTGGACTACAATACAAACTATCAAGCGATTGAACACATTTCCAACTTAGGAACAAGTATTGCCCGTCAATTAGCAAAGCTCGCTGGAAAAAATGTTAAAGCTTACATTTATGACGGGGAAACCTTGGATCAATTGTCCGAACTTGCTCGAATCACTGGGACGAAAAAAATTCCTAAGCAAAGTATCGGACACCTGTTGAACATGCGAGCAGTGGGAAGAGTAGCCGCTCAAAAAATTGGAAAAAAAGTTGAGGAATGTAATTTTGTGATTGCTCATATGGGCGGCGGCACCTCTGTTTGTGGACTTGCTAAAAATCGAATTGTTGATGTTTTAGCAGATGATGAAGGGCCTTTTTCGGTTGAACGGGCAGGTAGTATTGCCCTTAAGCATGTTATTAAATTATGTTACGAATTACCTCAAAATGAAGTGATGAAAATTTTACGAAGAGAGGGCGGCCTCTATTCTTATTTAGGAACAAATGATGGACGTGAAGTTGAAAAGAAGATTGAGCAGGGGGATGACTATGCAAAGCTTGTGTATGAGGCACTTGCGTATCAGGTTAGTAAGGCCTGCGGAGAGATGGCGGTAGCAGTTGAGGGTGATTTAGATGGCATTATTTTGACAGGCGGCTTGGCTAATTCTGCGATGATTTGCTCATGGATAGAAAAGTGGGCAGGATTTTTAGCTCCTATCATACAAGTTCCTGGTGAATATGAGTTGGAGGCGTTAGCTGGTGGAGCTTATCGCATATATATCGGTGAGGAAAAGGCCAAATTATTTACTATCGCTACAGATTAATAAAAATAATATTTAGGAAAGGGAGAAGGTAAGATGACTGTAATTGAAGAAATGATTGAAAAAGCCCGAATAGCTCAGCAAAAAATCAACTATTATAATCAGGAGCAAACGGATGAGATGGTCAGAATTATTGGCAAAGCCATTTATGATCATGCGAAGGAATTAGCTGAAGAAGCGGCTGAAGAAACCCAGTTTGGAAATGCCGAAGCCAAACAAACGAAAAATGAATTTTTTTCTAGTGCCTTATGGTATCACCTAAAGGATAAAAAATCGGTGGGTGAAATTGAGCGCAATGAAGAGACAGGAATTATCAAAATCGCCCATCCTGTCGGTGTGATAGGGAGTATTGCACCAGTAACGGTACCCAATATTTTACCAATGGGAAATGCGATGCTGGCGTTGAAGGGACGAAATGCGATTATTATTTCACCACATCCGAAATCTAAAAGATCTGTACAACATACAGTGGACTTAATGCGGTCTGCCCTAGCTTCTGTTGGCGCACCAATGGATTTAATTCAGGTAGTACCGGAGCCTAGTATGGAGGCTTCAAAAGAAGTAATGGAAAAGACGGATGTTGTTATTGCGACAGGTGGTCCAGGCTTAGTTAAGGCAGCTTATTCAAGCGGTACGCCAGCCTTTGGTGTTGGTGCTGGGAACTCGCAATTGATTTTAGAAGATGTCGAAGATTATACTGCCTTTGCGACTGATACGGTTGCCGCACGTCAATACGATAATGGGACTGCTTGTGTGTGTACACAAACCTTGATTTATCCGCGTAAAGTTGAAAAAAATGTTCGAGATGCCATGGAGCAGGCAGGAACCTACTGGATAGATGATGAGGAGCAGGTTGAGAAAATCCGGCAAGCACTTTTTGATAAAGAAGGTCATTTTGCAAAAGACTTAGCAGGAAGAGATGCACTGGTCGTAGCTAATAAGGCAGGAGTGACTATTCCAGAAAACACCAAAATTATCGCCGTTAAAGTTACTGAATTTGGTCATAAAGAACAATTGAGTGCTGAAAAAATTTGCCCTGTACTTTCAGTTATTGCCTATGATCGTTTTGAAGAGGCTTTGGATATTGCTGTGGCAAACTATGAAGTCGCTGGAAAAGGACATACAGCAGGTATTTATTCATCTAATGAACAACACATTATTAAGGCGGGAATAGAGATTCCAGTTTGCCGCCTAATGGTAAATCAACCAACTAGCGATAGCGGAAGCGGTCCGCATAACTCAATTATTCCAACTAATTCCATCGGTTGTGGTTCTTGGGGAAATAATAGTATTTCTGAAAACCTTAGTTACAAACATTTATTAAACATTCAACAAGTAGCTTTACGTATTGAAAAAAAACCAATGCCAGAATATGTCTGGTAAAAAAGGAGAATAATCATCATGGGAAACCCAGTTGTTAACAATGCAAAAATAACCACTAATGATCCGAAACGGTTGCAAAATTTTGAAGTAATCAAACAGTTTTTTTCTCTTTATTTAGAACCCCGCGAACTGTTTTATGCTTTGTGGGTAGAAGATGAGCCGGTAGTGTATTTACCATTTACGACGGAAGGAGTGGCTGTATGTAAAGCTTCTTCTCTTGAAGGCTGGGAAGCTGTGAAAAGCTTTTGGGACCCAATTTTTGACTGGAAAGGGAAGTTTGACTGGACGATTGATGAAGTCATTTTTGGTGAAGATCCAGATATCATTATTACAAAGGCTAGAAGTGATATTGACGCTCAAACTGGACCTCAGTTCAATAATGTGCACCTAAGCTATCAAGGAACATACTTGCAGCTTTTCCATTTTGAAAATGGGAAAGTAAAATCCTTTGAGGAATTGTATGACACAGACTTTTTAAATAAACAATATCAAGCATAAGAATTTCAGTTCCTCTTTTCGCAGAATTCTAGCTGAATCAGTAAAAACCAAAGTGGAAGCAATCAAAATCAGAAGAAGTATAGAGGAATGATATACGGCAAGAAAATCAGACTAATTTTTCAGAAAGGAAAAATTAATCCATTAAAATGAATAAGGATTTCAGTTCCTCTTTTCGCAGAATTCTAGCTGAATTAGTAAAAACCAAAGTGGAAGCAATCAAAATCAGAAGAAGTATAGAGGAATGATATATGGCAAGAAAATCAGACTAATTTTTCGGTAAGGAAAAATTAATCCATTAAAATGAATAAGGAGATACTGCATGAAAGACTATTTTGACTATAAAGAAAAAATCTGTGTAGTTACTGGAGCAGCTTCAGGAATGGGGAAGGCTACCAGTCAAATGTTGATTGAATTAGGTGCGGTGGTTTATGCGATTGATTATTCAAAAGCCGAGTTGCCAGGGGTCAAAAAATTTATTCGTTGTGACCTTGCTCAAAAAATAGAAATTGATCGGGCCTTTGAGGAATTGCCACCAAGGATTGACTGTTTCTTTGGTGAAGCAGGTATTTCAGGTCAACACCATGATTACAATACTGTGGTGATTGTCAACTTTATTGCAAACAAATATATTATAGAAGAGTATTTGAGCAAACGCATGAAGGAAAATGGTGCGATCGCATTTGTTTCCTCTTTAGCTGCAGTGTGGTGGGAAAATCATGTCAATGAAACGCAGCCATTTATTGAGACAGCATCTTGGGAAGCGGCAGTCCAGGCAGTGGAGGCTTTAAACATGAATGATCAACCGGGAACCGAGGCATATTTCTTATCTAAGCGTTTAGTTAATCATTTAGTCTGTGCTACGGTACCAGCATTTGCAAAGAAAAATATACGAGTGAATTGTATCATGCCAGGAGCAGCAAAAACGGGATTGACACAAGATTTTGCAGACATGATGGGAGGTGAGGAGAATCTAGTCACAGGATTTGCGGATCGTCCAGCAATTGCGGAAGAAATGGCAGCGCCCATCGTGTTTTTAAACAGTTCAATGGCAAGTTATATTAATGGGATTTGTATGGTTATTGATGCCGGAGAAAGCTCTACACAAATGATCAATAAGGAACTTCGTGCGTATGATTTTGATTTATTTACAAAGAAATAGCTATTTGATTCTTTAGAAATACAATAACTCAAGTTTGCAAGCCAGCAAACAGACGAGACAGGGATAAAACTAAAAATAGTTTTATTCCTGTTTTATTTTAAAAAGGCGATCATTAATTGATCCAAATACTTTTCATTTTTCTGCGTATTTTAGAGTAAAAGGACTTTGATAGCGGTTGTTTTGCCATGTTATAATGTAGGCGAGAAAACCTGCTGTCTGAAAGGCAGGAAAAGAGATGCACGTGTATTTACCAACCAACGATCTATTATTCAAAAAATTACTAACTTCGGAGGATTCCCAGCATATTCTAAAAGCGTTCGTCAAAGATTTATTAGGCTTAGAATTCGAGAGACTGATGCCAAAGCAGACCTATCACATTGACAGCTACAAGAAATCCTATGAGGAACGGGAAAAGATGGAGGTAAAGCTTACCGAGGTTGACATCCTGGCAGTCGCTGAAGATGGAAGCTATACCACGATCGAGTGTCAAGTTCAGGCGCAAAAGTATTTTCACGAAAGAAGCCTCTTTTATCTTGGAGAAGCCTACCGCTCGCCTTTTGGCAATATCGCTAAAAATGAGGTGAAGAAAAGCAATTTTTCAAGTCTGCGCCCAGCGTATGGTATCAATATTGTCGATTTTCATTTGTTCGATGACACAGAAAGTGCCCTGCAATTGTTCCGTTTAATGAATCCCGAGACTAATCGCCTTTTTCTAAATAAAGAGGGAAAAGAGCTGTTGATACTTGTTTTTCTTAGTTTGAAGAACGACGTACTTAATACGCAACATGCGGCGTATCACTGGCATTATTATTTCAAGACAGGAAAAGTGAAGACTGACGCCCCCGACTATATCAAAGAAGCGAAAAAGAAGACAGACTTCTTAACATTGGAAGAGCTAGCTATGAATTAGTCAAGTGAAAAAGGAATTTCTTTTATCTTTAAGAAAACACACCAAATAGACCTCCAAAAATCGAATGAAAAATTTATTTTTCGGAGATATCTTCGGGAAAATGAACTTCGTAAGGTTTGTTTTGTGTCCAAACGGCAAAAATGATATTCACGAGTTTTCTGGCAACTGCACCAATGGCGGTTCCATGTGACTTTCCTCGTTTTCTCAATTTTTGATAATACAAGGAAAGGGCAGGATCTTTAAATGCGGCGACAAAAGCAGCTTGCCAAATGGCTCTTCTAAGATAAGGAGAACCACGCTTAGAAAGTCTGTTTTTGGTTCCTGTAAAATCTCCAGACTGATGAACAGAGGCATCCAGTCCAGCAAAAGCAAGGAGCTGATTGGGGCGTTCAAAACGTTTGATATCCCCGACTTCTGCCATGAGGACAGCGGCAGTAATGTCACCAATCCCTGTAATGGTCGTCAAATAGTTTTCTTGTTTTGAAACGATTTCTTGAATTTCTGCTTCAATGATCTTGATTTGAGAATCAAGCAACTGAATCTGTTCCAACATGATTTGAATCTCTAACTTGAAGACATCAGAAGCAATTGAAATGCCAAAAGAATGTGCCGCAGCTTCTTTCAATTTCATCACTTTTTCTTCTGAGCGAGCGATTCCTAACCGTTTCTCACTTGCGGTATTGATGGTTTCAATGAGACGTTCGGCATCAATCTAAAGAAGATCTTCTGGAATAGGAGAATTTAGTAAGACTTGCGTGGAAGAACAACCAAACACATCCGAAAAAATCTGATCGTATTCAGGAAAGACCTGATCTAAACAAGCAAGAATTTTTCTTTTTAAGTCAGAACACCGATCCACTAAACCATAGCGGAATCGTTCCAGCTGTTTCAATCGGAAAATATCTTCTGCGGGAAGTTCGGTTTTATCGGGCAAGTCCAATCGAATGACTTGGGCGATCAATAAAGCATCAATCGTATCAGTTTTTGTTTTCCGAATGTAAAAATCGCGTAATACATCGGACTGTATTGGATTGAAAACAGTGGTATGAAAGCCTAGCTTATGCACGAAAGTGTAGATGGACAGCCAGTAATGACCAGTGGCTTCCATTCCGACCATGGTGTTTTCTGGAAGTAACGCGTGTTTATTGAAGAAAGCAAGCAGTTGTTCACTGCCAAATTTGGTATTGGAGATACGGATGGTTTTTCCGATCGATTTTCCGTGTTGATCAATCAATCCAACTTCATGGTGTTGCTTACCAATATCAATACCGAGAAAAAACATTCAATCAGATCCTTTCAAGGATTTGTCAGATAGCGGTTATCCTCTCTGCTCTTGGACGATATAGCCTCGTTAGATATTCAGAAACCAGGTTCTATCTAGCTCATTCATATACTGTCGCAAGAGAAGAGGCGTCAGTCTTTTTGAGGAAGACAAGGCTTCAAGGAGGAAAACTACGACCTCTATCTGCTTACTACAAGTTTAAACCAAAAAGAAGGTTTAAAGGAATAACCAGTCAGAATGTATCTGACAATATTAATATACGAGGAGGAAAAGGAAATGATCATGAAAATCGATAAAGCCCGAGCAATAGCAGAGGCAGAGTTGGAGTACGCTCGAGATGAAGGCATGGCAAAAGGTCTGAAGATAGGCATGGAAAAGGGGAGACAAGAAGAACAAAAAAGAAATCTGGAAGAAAAACGAGTGCTGATTCTAAACTTAATGCAAACCTCTCTCTCATTGAAGGAAATCTCAGAGATAAGCGGTGTAGATATTGAGACACTGAAAAAGTGGAAGGCAGAATCGGAGTAGCTGCGGGAAGATTTCAAAATGAGTGATACTACGATTAATATTTTTGAGCTCAATCATCAAAAGTGATGGCTGAGCTTTTTATATAGAAAGAATAATAGAATTCCGATTTTTTCAGCAAAAGCTAAGGGAAGATTTTTACAAGTAATTACGAAGAATGAGTTGGATACGGTATACTAAATTTGAAAGCGAATACAATTATTGCGGGAGTTACTCAGATTTTTCTTTAATTATTTTGAAAAATCTCGATCGTTACTTCTTAGAATTTTAAACTATATTAGAGTAGAAAGAAGGTTGATTCGTCATGGAAAACTATTATTCATCAGAAACCCGACAGCTATTACAGGAACTCACGAATAAACATAAAGGAATCAACATCACTGTTGGCATGCTAAAACAAGGTGAGGCGGTTTTTGATGCTTGGAATGCTGAAAATGAGTCTATTCCGCATAATTTGTCCTATGATATTGGCTCAATTACTAAGCTTTTCACGACTTCTTTACTAGCTAAGTATGTTTTTGGAAATAAAATTGTTTTGGATGCGCCGTTGAATCATTATATTTTAGGATTGCCAGAGCGTTTTTATCCTACAATCCAGCAATTGGCAACACATTCTTCGGGCTATCCAACAGAGATTCCCTATACGAAGTTGCAAACGGTGAAAATGATGCTGACGATGAATCAGCAGGGTGGCTTTTTGCATACAAATCCTTATCACGGAACTTTGGATAGTACAAAAATGTTTGAGGTGCTGCGGACAACACCAATACAACCAAAAACGTATAAGTTTGCTTATAATAATTTTGCATTTGGTGTTCTTGGATATATTCTTGGGCAGCAAACGCAAAAAACAGCGTATGAAGCGATGGATGACTTCATTGAAAAGGATCTTGGTTTGAAGGAAACAAATTCAAGTAGTTCTGCTGAAATGTTTGGACATGACCGTAAGCAGCAAAAGACAAAAAGCTGGGAATGGGATAAAACGGATATCGTCTCATCGGCAGGATCATTAGTCTCAACGGCAAGCGATCTTTTAAAATTCAGTCAGGCCCATTTAATGAATACACCAAGCTATCTAGACTTGTGCCACAATAAATACACGAATGGGAATAAGCAATGGGATATGGGGCTGGGCTGGAGAATTGATAAGGACAGTCAGAATATTCACTGGCATGATGGAAACGCAGGAGGTTTCAGCTGTATTTTGATACTTGATCGGAAAAATACATTAGCCGTCACCATCATGACAAACTATGGATTAGTTGATTTAAAGAAAATCGGCATGGCTCTGCTGAATGATTGCAAAAAAAATGAACTAAAGACTTAAGCACTTCACACGATTTGACTTAAAGAAAACGGCTGCTTCTAAAGCAATATTTAATAAAAGAAAAATTAACCCTCCACTAAGCCACCACTTGCTTTTTTCTTAGTAAACTTTTCTGGTGACAAGAAAGTGAGGGGATAATATGGAAACAAACAATGCACAGGAGCAACCACAGACTTGGCGTCGAAAAACGATATTATTTATTATCAGCCAAGCCATCACGCTGTTTGGCTCATCCATCGTTCAGATGGCGATTATCTGGCAGGTGGCATTGGAGACCTCATCTGGCTTATGGGTGACGTTACTGACCTTGAGCTCGACGATTCCGCAAACAATCATTTCCTTTTTTGGCGGGGTGTGGGCGGATCGTTATCCGAGAAAACGACTAATTATACTTGCGGATCTAGGCATTGCCTTAGTGACCTTGCTATTAGCTGTTATTCTGATTGTTGGCAAAACAGCAAATATTCTGCCGTTGCTGCTGATAGTATCCGCTCTGAGATCATTTGGCTCTGGCATTCAGTCGCCAGCTGTGAGTGCGGTCATTCCGCAAATCGTACCAGAAGAGCAGTTGCTCCGTTATAACGGTATCAACGGAAGTATGATGGCTATCGTCCAATTTGCTTCTCCAGCGGTAGCAGGAGCAATTCTAGCGATTGGGTCCTTTCATTGGATTCTTTTGCTGGATGTAGCAACAGCAATTATTGGTATTACCATTCTTTGCTTTATCACCATCGCGAATCAAAAACGTGAGACACAGATGCACGCTACTTCTTTTCTTGTCGATATGAAAGCAGGTATCTCCTACGCTGTGAAAGAACAAAAGGTAAAACTGCTGCTGCTGACCTATGGCGCATTTATCTTTTTGAGCGTACCATCTAGTTTTTTAACGGTACTGATGATCGAGCGAACCTTTGGGGATAGCTATGTATATCTGACAGTCAATGAGATGGCCGGTTTTGCAGGAATGGTATTGGGAGGTATTTTGCTTGGGACTTGGGGCGGTTTTAAGGATAGGATGCGGACGTTTATCTATGGGCTACTCGGCTTTGGCCTGCTTTCATTAATACTTGGATTTACCTATCAATTTTGGCTCTTTGCCGCTTGTATGTTTTTCATGAGTTTTTTTATTCCAGTCGTTCAATCTTCAACCACGACTATGCTTCAAGAGCATGTGCCTGAAGATAAGCAGGGACGAATTTTTGGGCTTTTAGGTGCCATGTATAGTGGTTTTATGCCGCTTGGCACCGCAATCTTTGGTCCGCTTGCGGATGCTGTAAAAATTCAGTGGCTGGTGATCATTTGCGGTGTGTTCATCGTAAGCTTAGGTCTGCTGCAGTTAGTGAGAAAAGATTAGCTAATAGTTAGTGATGCTAAAAAACACCTAGTTTGTCTTTAGTGACAGACTAGGTGTTTTTATGATAATGGTTGAGAAAAATCGGCTTCTCATTGATGGTAAGAGAAGTTTTGACTCAACGTGATTTACTAACGGTAGACAATTGAATAAACACATTCGTTTAATCAGTCACAAAAAGAGCAGTCTCGCTACTTGTGCCGCCTACTATATTAAGCTATCATCAAGGATAATCCATAAGATAGAGCTGTTTTGGCATTCTTCAATAGAACAGCGATATTCCATTACTTTGATTTTAGAAGTAGAGAATTGTTGATTGTTTCCTTGTTTTTATCTAATAGGAGTGTTTGATAGATGAATAAAAAAATAGATTCATCACTGCCGGATAAGTGGCGGAGGAACTTGTATTTTTTTCTAGCTGGTCAGTTTTTGTCGGGAATAACCAGTATGATTGTTCAGTATTCCATCATTTGGTATTTGACTAAGATAACGGGTTCTGCAACGGTTTTAAGCTTTGCTACATTGTTAGGGATGATACCAATGGTTGTGTTGAGTCCGTTTGTAGGCCCTGTTGTGGATCGACGCAATAAAAAGTTTCTATTAATTATTACTGATATTGTTGTCGCGCTCTTTGCACTGATTCTTTCGATTACGGGGACGATTTCACCTGAGTTTCCATTATGGCTGGTTTTTGCATCATTGTTTGTTCGGGCTGTCGCTCAAACGTTTCAAATGCCGATCATTCAATCGATACTGCCTACGATGGTACCAGAAGAGGAATTGACTAAAGTCAACGGGCAGCTTGGAATGGTCCAATCGGCGAACTATATTATTGCCCCAGCATTGGGTGCTTTCCTTTTCTCGATTATCCCGATGAATTGGCTGATTCTGTTTGACGTACTTGGTGCTATTCTCGGCGTAGGGCTACTGCTTTTTGTAACGATTCCTCATGTCGTGTCCGAAGGGGAAAGTATTCATATTTTAGCGGATTCAAAGTTTGGGTTGAAGAAGCTACTTGAAAATAAGGGCCTTTGGTATATTACGCTTATCGGCTCGGTGTTCATGCTGATCTTTATGCCTGCAGCTAGTTTATATCCTTTAATGACGATGGAATATTTCAAGGGAACGGTGGGGCAAGCAGGATTGATTGAAGTGATTTACGCGACTGGGATGTTGGCTGGCGGCGCAGTGATTGGCCTGTTTGGTAAATGGAAAAATCGTATGCTGCCGATTCTTTTTTCTTATTTGGTTATTGGGGTAACCATCGGTTTAAGTGGATTATTGCCAGGGACACAAAAAGGATTTATGGTGTTTGTAGTTCTAAATGCTATTGCTGGCTTTGCAACACCTTATTTTAATACCTTATTGATGGCCATGATTCAACAAAGCTACGAACCTAAATATTTAGGCAGAGTGCTGGGAGTAATTAACTCGTTGATGAGTATCACGGGTCCTGTGGGATTGATTTTCGCCGGACCTATCGCAGATACTATCGGAGTCGAAAAAATGTTTATGATTGCCGGGATTGGCACCTTGGTTTGCGGCTTGATAAATGTTTTGATTCCTCAGGCACGGAATTATGATGTAGAGCTGCAGAAAAAAATAGTAAAACGAAAAGGACAAGAAAATTTTTCTGAGGAGTCTTTTTAGTAGGGGATTTCAATAAGGGTTTTATGAATAGACAAAGGGAGCTGTCCTCGTCGAGAGCTCCCTTTGTTGTATAGTTTTTTAAAAGTCTGATCTAATGTAGAATAGAATGCTTTTTTGAAGGTGCTAATAAAAAACTTTTAAAAGTTATAAGCGCGTCTAGTTAAGCTTTTGAAGGAGTATGAGGCAGCTTTATCTTGCGACTTATTGAATTTTTCTATTGTCTTCGAAACATTTCTTTCTCCTTAGGGCTTGAACCTAAAGTTGGCTTTAGGGTTATGATGAGATTGAACAAAGAAAATGACAATCAATTTTGGAGGGATTTTAGATGACTTACACAAATAATTTTGAACTAAACAACGGGGTAAAAATCCCAGCTTTGGGTTTGGGAACATGGTTACTGAATGATGAGCAGACAGAGCAAGCAGTGATGGATGCAGTTTCATTAGGGTATCGCCACATAGATACTGCGCAAGCCTATGGGAATGAAAAGGGAGTTGGTGAAGGAGTTAGAAAAAGTGGAGTCGACCGTCAAGAGCTTTTTATTACAACCAAGGTTGCGGCTGAGGAAAAGACTTACGAAGGTGCAATTGCCTCCATTGATGAATCTCTTCGTAAAGCCGGTTTGGATTATTTCGATCTAATGATTATTCACAGCCCGCAACCATGGAAGGAAGTGAATCAGTCAGATGATCGCTACTTTGAAGGAAATATCCAAGCATGGAAAGCGTTAGAAGCTGCTTATAAAGCGGGAAAAGTAAGAGCTATTGGTGTTTCTAACTTTTTAAGAGAAGATTTAGAGAACCTATTGGAAAATACAGAGATCAAGCCAATGGTGAATCAAGTGTTGTGTCATATTGGAAATACACCGCTAGAACTGATCGAGTTTTGCCAGACGAATGGCATCCAAGTTGAAGCCTATTCACCTATTGGTCACGGAGCAGTTTTAAATCGCGAAGACGTAAAAGCTATCGCAGCGAAGTACGATGTCAGCGTGGCACAGCTTAGCCTGAAATACGCTTTGCAATTAGGAATTGTCGTGATCCCGAAAACAAGCAATCCGGATCATATGAAAAATAATGCAGAGTTGAACTTTGAAATCAGCGATGCAGATATGGAAATACTGAAAACCATTGAAAAAATCGATGATTACGGAGAACATAGCTTTTTCCCAGTATTTGGCGGTAAATTGTAATTGGAATAAAAACTTAACTAAAGGAGCGAAAAAAATGACACAAAAACAGTTAGTTGCTTTCTTTTCGGCAAGTGGAACAACGCGACGGACAGCCACTCAGCTGGCTGAAATTGTCGGTGCGGATATCCTTGAGATTGAACCGAAGCAACAGTACACTAGTGCTGATCTAGATTGGAACAACCCCAATAGTCGCAGCAGCTTGGAGATGACTGACTCTTCGAATAATCTAGAACTTGTTGAAAATGCACTCGATCTAGCCAATTATGAAGTAATCTTTGTCGGTTATCCAATCTGGTGGGGTAAGGCGCCTAAAATCGTAGAAGCTTTTTTCCGTCAGTATGATTGGAAGGGGAAAACAATCATTCCCTTCTGTACGTCAGGCGGCAGCGGATTTGGATCTAGTGATCAAGCTCTGAAAGAAGCTACCAATGAACAGGCAAAATGGGTTCAAGGAAGAGAACTAACAAATTTTAATCCAAAGGCAATCGAGCACTGGGTGTCGCAAATGATTAAAAGTTAAAAATTATTGCAGTGTCTTTGGTGACACTAATATAATTGTTAAAGCTATCAGCGATAAGCAAGTAGTACTAAACAAAAGGACTGAAATCCACGTAGTTATGCTGAAAAACTACGGAACCTCAGTCCTTTTATTAAAATATGAATTTTGAGGAAGCATCAGTCAGCCGCTGTGTAGTGGACTACCTAGTCTTAGCCTTTTTTCTCATGGTGACAATTAGTTGCGCAACTTTTTTAGACTTGCTCCAAAAATCTGTTCAATCGTGTCTGGATCGTGATGGTCAAAAAATTGGCTGGCATTCTTGTCCAAAGAACCGATTAGCTCCATATCCGCGGCAGTTAATTCAAAGTCAAATATCGCCAGATTTTCTTTTTGACGCTCAGAATGCACTGATTTTGGAATGACGATAATGCCTCGTTGGATCAGCCACCGCAGAACAATCTGGCCTACAGATTTATGATGCTTTTGTCCGATCTCGGCAATTAAGGGATTACTGAAGATTTCACCTTTTCCCTCTGCGAAGGGCGCCCAGGCTTCGAGTAAAATATCGTTTTGCTGGTACCATTTAACTTCTGAATCTCGTTGGTACCAAGGATTGATTTCAATCTGGTTAATTGCTGGTTTAACATTGCTCATTAATTCAAGATTTTTAAGTTGATCTGGCCAAAAGTTGGATACGCCTAAGGATTTAATTTTCCCTTCTTTTTGCGCTTCTTCCATGGCTCGCCAGGCACCAGCAATATCGCCATAGGCTTGATGCAAAAGAAATAAATCAATATAATCGGTCCCTAATTCTTTTAAGTCATGATCAATCGCTTTTTTTGCTTCCTCGTACCTGTAGTTAGAAACCCAAAGCTTTGTGGTGAGAAAGACGTCATCCCGTGGAATTTTGCTATTTTTAAGGGCTTCACCCACGGCTTTTTGATTATTATAAGCCTCGGCAGTGTCAATTAATCGATAACCATTAAACAGAGCACTTTCGATAGCTGTGACTGCTTCTGCATGATCAGTTATTTGAAAAACACCAAAGCCTAATTGAGGAATGGTATGTCCATCGTTCATTTTTAGCATAGGAATGGTTGTCATAATCAGTTCAGCTTCTTTCTTATTTATCGTCTGCATGAACATCAAAAGCATTCAGCAGCATTTCTTTCGTACCAGATGCATCTGGATCGTGCATGCCTTTGTTCGTATCTAGCAGGCGAATACTATCCATTTCATCACTCGTAAGTGCAAAGTCGAAAATGTTTAAGTTAGAAATCATCCGTTCGGAGTGGACTGTTTTTGGAAAAACAATGATTCCTTCCTGATATTCAAAGCGCAGAATGATTTGACCAACATTTTTAGCGTATTTCTTTGCTAGATTTTTCAAAATCGGTTCATTCAGCAGTTCCTGATTTCCTTGTCCTAGTGGTGCCCAAGCTTCAAGAGTCACGTTGTTTTCAGACATTATTTTTCGCAGTTCCTTTTGCTGGAAATAAGGGTTGAACTCTACTTGATTGACAGCAGGCATAGTTGTGAAGCTATTTTCCCATTTTCGCCAAATTTTTGGCGTCATATTGGAAACGCCGATCGAACGTATTTTTCCTGCTGATTTTGCTTCTTCCATTGCTTTCCAGGCTTCATCGACTTTTCCATAGGGTTGATGGATCAGATAGAGATCAATATAGCCTGTTTGTAGTTCTTTTAGCGAAAGATCAATGGCCTTTTTTGCATCTTCGTAAGCATAATCTTGCAGCCACATTTTTGAAGTGATCCAAATGTCATCACGAGAGATGCCGCTGTCTTGAATGGCTTTTCCGACTTCTGATTCATTAAAGTAGGCGACTGCGGTATCAATGTGGCGGTAGCCAATTTCCAAGGCCTTCAAAACGGACGCATAGGTGGATCCATCGTTTGGAATTTGAAACACGCCAAATCCGATAGCAGGAATTGAGGTATTGTCGTTTAGTTTAAATGAAGAATTATTCATTATAGATACACTCCTTTGTCTTAATTAACTAAAGTTTAGTAGATAAAGTGAGCGTTGGAAATTCATAATTAATTATGCTAGTATACGGTAAACGTATGGAGGGGAATCATGATTGATAATTATTTGCTGGAGGAGCTTGTGGCATTTAAAAAATACGGAACACTCGCGGCGGCCGCTGATCAACTGGGACTTTCTCAACCAGCCCTGACTCGAGGGATGAAGAAATTGGAGACTGAGCTAGAGGTTCAGCTTTTTAATCGTGGAGCTAATCGGATTACGTTGACCAAAGCTGGGGTATTCGCTGCAGAAAGAGCGGAGGATGTTCTTTCAGTAAATAGAAGCTACGTATCCGATATCCAGCGTTTCGACAAAAGTCAAAGAGAGCTCACGATTTGTTCCGCTGCTCCGGGACCATTAATCGTCTTGGATTCATTAAAGCTTCCCAACATAAGTATGGAAGAAAAGCTGGCTGAACGACCGAACTGGATTGAGCTGTTGCTAAAGGAACAGTATAGTTGTGTCGTGACCAATTATCCGCTTAAGGATAAGAGAATTGACTCTGTGTATTTAGGAAAAGAAAGATTAACGGTAAACTTAAGCGGATTTACTGATCTAGCTAGTCAAGGAAGTGTTACCTTTGAGCAGCTGAGTGATTTGACTTTTTTAGTATTAAGGGACATCGGTATTTGGACTGATGTTATTCAAGGAAAAATTCCCAATGCTAAATTTCTTTACCAGGACAATCACGAGAATTTTGAGGAGATAAAGAATTATTCGGTTTTTCCGTTTTTTACAACGAATGTTTCCAAACTCGATCCCTGCCTGCATAAGGAGCTAGTCAATGATCGCGTGCCAATTAAAATCGAGGATGATATTGCCGAAATGACATTTTACGCAAGCTTTTTAAAAAGCAACAGATCGCGTCTTGAACCTGTGATTGAAGCTTGGCAAGATGGGTGGATAAGGATTGATTAGGTTTTACCGTAATTGTAAGTTGTTATTTAATAGAAATTAAGAATGTTCAAGTAAAATCAAGCTTAATCATCTTTTGTGATGGTTAAGCTTTTTTGAATTGAGAAAAATTATTGAGAGGGTTCGCCATGGTTGATTTTTGTGTGAAATCTTTTAACTTTACGTTGAAATCGTAAATAGTTATCGCTTTCATAGGATGCTATCGTAGAGGCATAGAAGAAAGAGGAGGCAAGACATGCTGGAAAATGAACGATTTCAACTGGAAGTTTCAAAGGACGGACATTTGTCACAACTGTATCTAAAGAACGATCCGTATCGAATGAATTGGGTAATTGAAGAAAACTATTTAAATGAAGTAGGCTATAATGACAGTGACAAACTATTTGGACAATTTGATTTGATTGTCAATGGCGAAATGTTGCGAAGTGTAGAGGTTATACCAGAGATAAAGGAAACAGAAAATGCGATTTTAGTAGAGTATTGTTTTAATAATGTAAGCGTAAACATTAAATATGAATTGAAGAAATATTTGAATTGGGAGATAGAACTGATCAATAAAACTCAGGAAACATTGGAAATCGAAGAGTTTGGAGTATGGGCAGCTTTAAGCTACATCATGTTTCGAGATAAGAATGTTTTGCGCAATATTCATCATTCTGCTGCGATTTATCCATCAATTTCTACTAATTATACGAAAATCAATGCAGTTCGTCGGGATAATCAGGGTGGTAATATTGGGATTTATCAAACGAAAGGTTATACCTGTTCAGTCGGAACTTATTGCGTATATGAAAACTTGTTTTTCGAAAATGTTTCACCTTCGCTAGATGGACTTTTATTCCACAAACTAATTTTAGCAGGTGGTTATCCAAAAGGATTCGAGAACCGAGATTGGGTGTATTCCAAAGATGGATTGACTATGAAGGCAAATGAAACAAAGAAGTGGATATACACGTTGGCAGAAAATCAAGACCAAGAAGACTTTTACCGTATTGGACTAGAACTTCAACACCCCAAAATTACTTATACACCACTAAATATTCTAGGAAAACCAGTCCGAATTACTGTAGAGCTGCCAGAGGAAGTTGAGATCAGTCAAGTAGGTGCACAATATTATTGTAAGAATGATCTTCACTACCGTTCTTTAGTTCCGCAAAATGATGGTAAGAAAAGGCAAATAATTACATTCAATCCTGAGTTTTTAGGTGAACATAAAATTATATTTACTTTGAAGGATGGGACGGAGGATTTCATCGTTTTAAATGTAATGGACGATTTAACGACAGTAATTGAAGAGCGTGCAGCCTATATCTGTGATGTGCTCTATAGCGGAGAAAGCGGAGCGATTCCTTACTCGTTCGAACCTGTGTCGAATCAAGGAGAGTCACTTGGGAAGCTAAATCTAGTACTAAAGAAAAATTTATTAGGGAAACTTGATGTTCAGCAGGTCCGAAAGGTGGAAGAAAGTGCTATTTATTATGTAAAAAATAAATGGTTCGTTGATGGTGATTTTACAAGACCGCAAAAGCTGTATGGTGATTTTTACCGTTGCATGGATTTTGAATATATTGGTCATCTCTTTTACTTGCTTTCAGAGTTTGAAGATGAAGTCCTGCAGCATCATTCTAGTGAAACTTACTTAAGCTGGGCCGCGGAGGTTTTTGACTTACGTGTAAATCCTGATTTGCATGAAGATGCTCGTGGAAAAGAAGAGGCTCAGATGCTGGGGGTTTACTTCTTATATATTCAAGATCTTTTGAACAAATTGAAGGAACATGGATTAACAAAAAAATATGAAACAATTCATAGACTTTGGAATAGAGTGACTTCTCGCGTAGACAGTGAAACATTAAGTTATAAAGCGGCAATAACAGAACATTTTTATGATAATGCTGGTTTTGGACCGACTGCAGGTGCGTTAAGTGAAGCTGGACTAAAAGAAAGCGCAGAAAAATATGGTGAGCTATTATTAGCGAATATTGGCTATTCTAATGATTTTCGAGCCCAAAATGCGGATCGATGGTGGGAAGCGTTGACTTACATGATTCACTCTTTGTGGGGAGGTGTGACTGCGGCAGCTGCCTTCAAGGTATATGAAAATCTCAACAAGCCAGCATATTTAGAAGCTAGTTATCGAGCAACTGCGGGAATTCTTTACTGTTATGATACTCATTCGACAACTACATCACCTTTGAAAAAAGGGATGGCAGCTTCAACTTACGCGGTTGCCGGCCCGCATTTGAATCGACCAGATTTATCCAGAGACCGATTTGGTCAAGCAACTTTCTGGAGAGATGGCGGGATATTCAGCCGATTGTTTGATAATGCAGATCAGACTCCAGATTGGGATATGGGAGAAGAATTGGTTGCTTATATGGAAAATTTTGGACAAAAAACGTTCATTTTAAAAAAAGATGATCACATTCAAGTTATCAATGGTAGCTTTGAAGAATTTGAGGACGGTTATCTTATTGTTAGTTTCGCGCCGTTCAATCAAGAGTATCATTTGATTAGCAATGGAAATACTCGAACGATTAAAAGCGTTGAGCAAGAGCTATTTCTAAAAAAAGAAGAACTGATAGAGACAGAGCTGATGAATCTATAGAATAAAAATAAGTTGTTAAGGAAGGAGTAAAAAGGATGTCAGAAGAAATCATTTCAATCTCGATTCCGCCATTTCCCGATTTTATTGAAGGTAATTATCGAGTTTTTCAAACGGGTCAGAATCATCCAAATCGCAAAGAGCTGGGTTATTTTGATTTGATCATAGTAAAAAAAGGTTGTCTTTTTTTAGCGGAAGATGATCAGCATTACGAAGTGGGCGAGAATGAAATGCTGATTTTGCTTCCTGACAAGCATCATTACTCTTGGCAACCAGTTGAGGTAGAAACCGGTTTTTATTGGCTGCATTTCTATACTACGGCGCAATGGAAACAAAGTACTCGTCCAAGTCGGTTTATCTCAGATCTGCCCATACCTGAACTCCATTATCATCAACGATCTTATACTCTTCATTTGCAGAAGCAGGCAACGATCAAAGAGCCTGAAGTATTGTTTGAACTGATCCAAACAATACTTGATAGTACCGTTGCGGATTCTGGAGAACAGCATGATATTTGGCAGACAGAAGAGCTCTTTTTACGTTTTTTAAGGTTTATTGAAAATCAAGGGATTCATCGGGACCGATTGACCGTACTTGCAGAGCAGGTGCAATTATTCTTGGAAAATAATTATGAGAAAGTGGTCACGAATCAACTGCTGGAAGAGCAATTCCATCTTCACAGTAATTATATTTCCAAAGCGATGAAAAAGACATTTGGAAAAACACCGTTAGAGATTCTGGCTGAAATTCGTTTAGAACGAGCCAAACAGTATCTGCTACGTTCAGATTTAGATATTCAGGAAATTTCGATGCTCGTGGGTTTCAATTCAGAAATTTATTTTTCCAATCGCTTTAAAAAACTAGAAGGACTCTCTCCTCAACATTATCGAAACAAATACAAGGATCACTGATACTAAATTAAGGAGAGAATATCATGGAGAATACAAGTGCTAATGAATTGGCGACAACAAAGAAAAAAGGTTTGAGCTTAAATAATCGTTTAGCGTATGCTGGAACGGATGCTGCTGGAAATTTGCTTTATTGTACGTTGACTAGTTTTATCAATTTTTTTCATACTGATGTTTTTGGGCTTTCAATTGGAACGGCAGCAACAATTGCTTTAGTAGTTCGAATCATTAATACAGCAACAGTACCATTATGGGGCTTAGCGATAGATAAAACAAAATCAAAATATGGGAAAGCACGTCCGTGGTTTGCTCGTTTGGCAATTCCTTTTGGTATCTTTATGGCATTGACTTTCTTTACTCCTAATTTGAATGGAACAGCAAAGGCAGTCTATGCTATTTTTACTTATTTAACAACGAGTATTCTATATACGGGTATTTCAACACCGATTACTGCGATACTTCCAAATTTAAGTAATGATTCATTGGAGCGTACAAAACTCAATTCTTTTCGCATGATTGGTGGAAATGTTGGATATTTTATAACAGCAACATTTACCTTAACCTTAGTCTCCGTTTTAGGTGGAGGTAACCGACAAAACGGGTTCTTCTTTACCGTAGCAATCTATGCAATCGTCTCGATTGCCATGTTTTTCTATGCTTTTAAAAATACGAAAGAAATTAATTCTGAAGCGGCTGGTAAAAGTTTACCTGTTCGTGAAAGTTTCAAAGCACTAAAAGGAAACTGGCCGTGGGTGATCATTGTTTTAGGCAGCATGTGTTATTGGTTAGGAAATTCCACTAGAACCTCATCATTGATTTATTATGCTCGCTATAACTTAAATAATGAGAATTACGTCTCCGTATTAAATGGTTTGGTTCTAACGCAAATGATCGGTGTAATCTGTATCCCTTTTCTAGTTAAACGTTTTTCTAAAACACAAACAATGATGGTTGGACTACTTACTGCTGCGGTCGGACAACTTATGTTAGGAGTTGCAGGAAACAACTTTCCGCTGCTTGCAGCTATGTGGGTAGTAACAAGTATTGGTACTGGGATAGCTGTATCTATGCCCTTTGCTATGCTTTCTGATACTGTTGATTACGGAGAATATAAGACAGGAATTCGTGCGAGTGGTTTTCTGACAGCAGTTGGAAGTGCCGTTGGGTTGCAGGTTGGAACCGGATTTGGTGATTTCATTCCGTTAAAATTAATGCAGCATTTCGGTTATGTCGCTAATCAAACTCAAACAAATGCAGCGCTCGGAGCAATAAAATTTGGCTTCTCTTATTTACCAGCGATTTTCTTTGTAGTAGGAGCGTTAATAATGATCAGCTATTTCAGATTCGAAAAAAATGAGTCTGCAGTTATCCAAGAATTAGAAATGAGACGAAAGAGAGGTACTACTGAGCCAGAATATGTTGAAGCGCAAAAATAGAAAGTGGGAATAGACACAGATTTTTAATGTAACTAAATTTTTTTAAAAGATTTAAGCCGAACAGCTATGGTAAACGAACTGTTTGGCTTTTTATTAATGGATATTTATTGATAGCAATTTTGGGCCTCATATTGAAAGCTACAGAACTCATACTTATCATGTGATTGGCCCACTTTTTTTGTAGGTGAACCCGAACAACTAGTTCATTGAAGTACATGTCCCTAAATAATAATTCGTTATTTTATCAAAAGCCGATATTGTTTAGGTGTCAGCTGGAATCTTTTTTTAAACAGGCGGTAAAAATGACTTTCACTTTGATAATTCACCATCTCTGAAATCTCAGAGATGGTTTTTGAGGTTTCTGAGAGATATTTTTCCGCGAGTATTAATTTTTCATCGGTGATAAGCTGCGAAATGGTTTTGCCCGTTTGTTTTTTTATGTGTCGTGAAAGATACCCTTTACTATAAGAAAGTTCTTTTGTTAAAAATTCTAGCGAAACAGTTGCGGGGTCCTTTTTAATTCTGTCGAGGACGTCTTGAGTAAGTCTATCTGTCGTTTTATTCAACGGATGTTGTAATTTAACTAGTTCCTCTAAAAAAATCATTAGATACCCTAGCACAATATAAGAAAAAGTATAGTTCGCTTGATAATATTCCGTGATCAATCGTTGTAAATAGTAATGAACATTCTCTAAATCTGAACGGTGATAAATAAGGTAATCACCAAAGTTGAACAGCTGACTAGTCAACGTGGCTGGCTGCCGTGTAGTCTCTTGGAAGGCATCAAAAATTTTGGGATGAATCAACAGATTTACTACCATCGGCTTCAGCTTTTCATTAGGTAAACAAGCAACTAGATGAGGGATTTCTTGATTGATCAAAAAAAGACTACCGGATTCCATAATGAATGGGGTGTGATTAACAACATTCAACAGTTTGCCCTCAGGTAAATAAACAATCTCAATATAATCGTGATAATGCAAATTGGACGGGAGATCCAAGTAATGAGAGACAATGGCAAAGTGCAATTGGTCATCTAGCTCAAGGTTTGAAAGAATATTTTTTAGCGGTAGGCTTATTTCTTTTTTGTCATGAAGTTCACGATAGGGATCAAATGCTGGGTCAACAATAACATAGGGACTTAAGGAATTCTTCGTTTGGTCAATTCTCGGAATGTGTTCGACGTGACGAAAATACGGTTCGTTTGTCATATAGATCTCTCCTTTAGGTCATATTATCACAGTTAATAGCTCGTTTCACGCATTGTATCCGTTTTCTTTAGCGTTTAAGATTGCCTTACAAGTTCAAATACCACATAAAGGAGAGTTTTCAAATGCAAACGAGTTTAAGAATTAAAGTAGGGATTTTTTCGTTAAGTATGCTTTCAATGGCTACTTTGCTGATGTCCCCAGTTTTAGGTGCAATTGTTGGCGCGTTCCCGAATAACGGGATCAGTCAAATTCAAATGATCTTGTCTGTCGCCAATTTAACAGGGATTGTAGCGGCATTTGCTGTAGGAAGGATTGCTCTTTCGATCTCTAAACGCACGATTGCTTTAATCGGTGCTGCCGCTACCTGTATTTTTGGGCTAATTCCGTATTTCTTTCATCATCAACTGATTACTCTAATTATTTGCTCAGGATTGATTGGGGTAAGCATCGGATTTATCACGAATGTAATTCCGGGATTAATCGCTGATTATTTTCCTGTGGAGGAACGTCAAGGAGCAATGGGAAAACAGGTTTCCTTTGTCAGTATAGGAACGATGTTCTTGATGTTCATTTCCGGGAATTTAGGAGCTAGAGTTTGGTATCAGTCGTATTTAACTTACGCTTTTGCAGCATTGGTTTTTGTTATTGCTTGGGTTTGTCTGCCAAAAACCAGCAATGAAGAAAAGCAGGAACAACATGAAAAGCATTCGCTGAGAGAAAGTGTGAATAAACGAGTTCTGATTGTAGCGTTGATGGGCTTTTGCTTCATGGTAGTCAATAATGCCTTTAATAACAATATTTCTCTTTTGATTAGTGAGAATAATTTAGGTGGAAGTGATATTTCAGGAATGGTGACGATGTTGGCGCAATTAGGCGGATTAGTTACCGGACTTTGTGTCGGCAAGATTTCTAAACTAGTGAAGTCACATATGATCGCGTTTGCCTTTGTAATCGAAGGTGTCTCATTACTTATTTTAGCATTTGCGGGAAATTTACCATTGGCAATCATTGGTAGTTTTCTGTCAGGTGCTGGTCAGGCATTGTTTTTCTCACAGGCGCCTTTTTTAATAACTATCTTAGTTCATCCGATATTGATACCAATGGGAATGGCGGTCTTGTCTACCGCAAATTCTATCGGAGGTTTTTTAAGTCCGGCCATCATCAACTTCTTAAATCAAGTGTTGATTGGTTCAACTGCCTCTGGAGCGATGCTGATTGGTTGTGTCATTTCTTTAATAGTTGCAGTTGGAGCGATTGTTTCGAATTTTCAAAAGAAAAGTATGCGTTTTTTAGAGGAAAAGAAGGTGTGAAGTGATGAAATCAATGAGAGAAAAATTTAAGCAGCCGGCAAAGGAAAGTCGACCAAGATTAAGATACTGGTGGCCTGGCGGGTACGTGGCGCATCATCTAGAGGAATTAGATCAAGATCTGAAAGAGATTGCTGAAGCAGGTTTTGGCGGAGTTGAAATTTCTGATGTCTATGACGCGATCTCTGAAGAGGATGCACAATTTTTAACGCCTGAGAAATATGGATTTACGAGTGAAAATTGGCGTATTTCTGTGAAGCAAGCAATGAAATCTGCAAAAAAATATGGTTTATCGGTTGATTTGACAGTCGGTCCACACTGGCCTGCATCAACAAACGAAGCTGATCCAAATGATTTTGGCACGGCCAAGGAGTTAGTATATGGGACGTGTTCTTTTTCAGATAGTATTGCTGAAGGAGCGATGATCGAGGAGCTATGTCCTCCTCACTATCTGACAACGGCTAAGAAAATCAACGGTGATGAGATAAAGAATAATTTAATTGCTGTTTATCTTGCTGCCCATGTCGCACATAAGGAAGTAGAAATGCCACCAGCTGTGCCGTGGGAGAAATCTTACACGGTAATCAGCGATGAAATTCAATTTGATTCGTTAGTGGAAATCACTTCAAAAGTAAAAGATGGCAAACTAACAGAAGCAGTCACTTCGCTGCATCCGGAGAGTCTGATTATTGCGATTTATGAAAGAGGAACTGGTCAACGAGTAAATATGTTTTCGATGGGAAGTGCCAATCGACCAGATGTAATGGACCCATATGCATACGTAGTGGATCACTTTTCTCCAAAAGGAGCGGCATTGATCCAATCACTCTGGGAGAAAAATTTCTTTTTTGATTCGGAGTTTTTAGCACTATTGAAAGATGTTGGTGATTGCTTTTTTGAAGATTCATTGGAGTTGCAATCAGTAGGGCATTGGACCACGAATCTTTTGCAGGAGTTTAAAAAACGAGCTGGGTATGATATTCGTCCTTTCCTGCCCTTTGTTTTAGGAATCAATCAGGATAAAGGTTTAGGAGTTGAAAGCTCTAGTTTTCAGGTGGAACAGGAAAAGGAAGAGAAGGTTCGAGAATTCCGGCATGCCTATTTTAACGTGCTGAATCAGCTTTATCAGGAGTATCATTTAGCTCCTTTGAAGGAGTGGGCAGATTCGTTAGGCTTGAACTATCGCGCGCAGCCTTATGGCTGGGCGATCGATTCTGCCGCTGCCGCTGCAAAATTAGATATCGTAGAGGGAGAATCGCTGGGCTTTGGTGAGGATGGCAATGATGCTTTTCGACTATTAGCTGCCGGACGCGATTTTGGCGGTAACAGTATTCTATCCGATGAAGCGGGAGCTTATCTTTTTCAAGGCTATGCAACGACCTTATCACAGTTATTTGAAACACTTCATAAAAATTACATGGCTGGGGTCAATCAAACCTATTGGCATGGTTTTCCCTTCAAGTGCGCACCAGGAGCGCGGTGGCCAGGTTTTTCTGCCTTCAATCCGATGCTTGGTGGACGAGGATTCGCTGAACCATGGGGGCCACGTCAGCCTGTTTGGAATCAGCTATACTCTTATACAACGTATTTAGGCCGCTTGCACGAACTCTTGCGGTACGGAAAAAACTGCTTGGATGTTTTAGTCTATCAGTCAGGACATAACGCCAGTGAAAACAAGCAAGTCAAGGTTGGAAAACAATTAACGCGATTAGGCTACCGGTACCAAGTGATGACTGAGGGCTTGTTCTCAGAATCCGTAACAATTGAGAACAATCAGCTGTTTACAAGAGGGGCCGAATATCGTAGCTTGCTTATTCCCAAGGGAGAGAATTTAACAAAAGAAGTAAAAGAAGCAATCGCCGATTGGCAAAATCGAGGCCTTGCAGTTATTTATCAAGATTCAAAAGATTTAAAAGAGCTAGTGGAGGTTCTTGGAATATCTGAGTGCTCGAATGAATCAGGTAATTTATTGACGTATCAACGATCAGGTGAAGAACATAAATTAGTGGTTTGCTACAATCAAGGCGAGGAAAGTCTCTCACTTTCACAGCTTTTTAAAACCTATCGACTTCGTGAATGGTTTTTATGGAGGGGTGAACTCGGTGCTGTAAGAAACGACCAGCTGCTGGCGAAGGAATGTCGGGTGTTTGAGCTTCTTGAGAAGGGAACAACGGAAGGGTTGGAGGAAAATGCAAATCAAAGGTTATCTCTTAAGAACCAGCCCTGGGCACTGACTGTAGAAAGCTGGGAAATGGCCACGCCAGAATCGTTAGAAACTAAAAAGAATACTAAGCAAAGACAATTGCTCGAGTTAAACTATTGGAACGAGCTTTCAGATTTTGAGCATCTCTCGGGAGTGGGGATTTATCGTACTGATTTTAGATTAGAGGATAAAACACCTAAAAAAGTTTGTATTAAAAATGCGGAAGGCAGCTTAATGGTGAATATCAACGGTCATGAAATATTAGGAAATCCTCTCACAGGAGAATACCCTTTGGAGAAGCAATCACGTGCTGAAACGATTGAGCTGGAGATCATGGTTGGCAGTACATTGAATAATTATCTAAACAAGTCTCCGTTGGCCGCTTATTATGGAGAGTATCAACCTCAGAACTATGGAATTGAAGATGTTGAACTAGAATTTTAAGATAGTTCTATTCGTTAAAAGCCCGATCATTGGATGAATGATCGGGCTTTTTAGCTGATTGCCAACCTATTCCTTAATAACTCGATCTGTTCTGCGGTATTCACTGGGAGAAATCCCGGTCTTTTTTTTGAAGAGGCGACTAAAGTAAGCAAAATTGTCCAGACCTGCTTCCAACGAAATTTCTTTGATTGAAAGATTGGAATACCGAAGCAAATCCTTCGCATAGGAAATTTTGCAGCTTATTTGATAATCCACTGGAGGCTGCCCCATGAATTTCGAAAAGTCTTTGACGATTTGATATTTATTTAGATGGAATTGTTTTTCTAAATCTTCCAGGGTAACGCCCTGGCGATAATTTTCGTCGATATAGCTTTTCACATGCAGGATGTATTCAGGAATTTCGCTGTCGGCAAAGTCCATTTGGTATTTTTGCAGAATCAGCTCATTTAATAATTCATGGACTAGGACAGAGGATTCAAAGTCTGTTTTGGCATTTGGTTCCTTTTGCAGCTGTAATAATTTCTCCATGAGTAAGTGAATCTGGTTATTACGCACGTTTTCTGAGTTCGTATGTAGAATATTCGAGCCATTTTTGATGAATTCGTGATAGAAGCTTTCAGTATTTCCACCAGAAAAGTGAACCCAATCCATCTCCCAGGGCTCGCTGCTGATGGTTTTGTAATACTGATAGTTCTTACAATCAATGAAAAAAATATCCCCCGCTTTTAGAGTGTAGACCTCGTCTTGATAATGCAGCTCCCCAGTACCAGACAAGGTAAATTTCATCAAATAAGAGGGAAGATTCTCTCGTTCGGTAAAATACGGCTTATTTGCCTTAAAGTAGCCGATTTCTTGAATGTAATAAAATAAATCGCGGCTTTTTTGCTTTGGAGTAAGAATAAATCTAGTTGAATCAGCGGTCCATGAATGGTTGGCTTTTTCCCAATAAGTCATTGTAAGTTTCCTTTCGCCAAGATAATGCAAGTATACATCAAAATCGTGTAATGTAAAAGCTTACATGTAGTTGTAGAATAACATCATAAGTTGAAAATACGAGATTGAGTCATCAATTCTCAGTTTTTAAAATACTATCAATAAAGTGAAAGGAGCAGGTGATGAAAACATATATTGCTATTGATATTGGCGCTTCTAGTGGTCGCTTGATGAAAAGTGAACTGATTGATGGACAGCTGACCTTAACTGAAGTTCATCGTTTCAAAAACGGGTTTAGAATGCTGGATGATTTTCAACGTTGGGATATCCACTATTTGATTCAGGAGATCGTCGTTGGCTTAGAAAAAATAAAGCAAAACGGCATTGAACATTGCTACGTCGGCATTGATACTTGGGCGGTTGATTATTGTCTTATAGACAAGGATGGCACTCTTTTAGGCGATCCGATTGCTTACCGAGATAGCCGAACGAAAAAAGCAGTCGAGAAGTTTCAAAAACTAATGAGTTTAGAAACGTTGTATGAGAAAACTGGGATACAAATCCAATCCTTTAATACAATTTTCCAGCTGCTGGTTGAACAAAGAGCGTTGTTAGAAAAAACCGATAAATTATTATTGATTCCAGATTACCTTGGTTATGTCTTTACCAATCAAGCTGTAACGGAGAAAACGAATGCTTCGACCATGCAGCTGCTAAATCCTGCCAATAATACTTGGGATGAAGAGCTGTTAGATTTAGTCGGAATTCGTAAAGAACAGCTGCCACCGTTAGTGGACGCTGGAACCATTCTAGGCTCGCTGGTGAAGGAGAAATTTCCTGATTTTGATTTACCTGAGGCGACCTTTGTTTCCGTGGCTAGTCATGATACCGCCTCGGCGATTCTCGGAACACCGGGACAGGGGCGTGATTGGGGCTATATTTCAAGTGGTACTTGGTCGCTTTTAGGAGTCGAGACGAAGGTAGCAAATGTTAGTCGAGAAGCCTTTAATGAAAACTACACGAATGAATGGGGCGCTCATAACACGATTCGCTTTTTAAAAAATATTATGGGAATGTGGTTGATCCAAGAAGTCGCTCGAATGCAAGACTATCAATATAGTTTTCCCGAACTAGCAGAACTGGCCGCAAAGGAAGCACCTTTTCAACAATTTATTGATGTGAATCATGAGAGCTTTTTAAATCCAGAAAACATGATCGTCGCTATTCAAGATTATTGTCAAAAAACCGGACAGACGATACCTGAAACACCAGGCGCGATTGCCCGCTGTATTTATGACAATTTAGCTCTTTGCTATGCCAGTGAATTAGAGAAGCTGGAAAAAATGACCGGAACCAATGGCAAGCTCAGTAAGCTGCACATCGTTGGTGGCGGCTCCAACAATAAGTTCCTTAATCAGCTTACCGCCGATGTCGCACAAATTGAAATCAGTGCAGGACCGGGAGAGGCGACAGCAATCGGAAATATTCTGATGCAGATGGTTGCTACAAAAGAATTTGAGTCGATTGAAGCTGGACGTCAATGTATCTTGGATTCCTTCACATTTAGCAAGCATTTACCACAAGCCTGTGATCACGAGGTATTAGAAAAGTATAAAAAATTTATTGAAAAAAGGAGCAAGGAAAATGAGTGAAGTAACTCAAAAATATCAAGCTGCTAAGGCGGCCTATGAAAAAGTGAATGTTGATACAGATGCGGTATTAAAGCAATTGGCCGAGGTAAAGATCTCGATGCATGTTTGGCAGGGAGACGATGTGAAAGGCTTTTTGAGTGATGATGAGCTTTCTGGCGGAATCTCAGTTACAGGAAATTATCCAGGGGGCGCTCGCACACCGGAAGAATTACGCTCAGACTTAGAAAAAGCTTATTCCTTAATTCCTGGTAAGCATAAATTGAATCTGCATGCGATTTACTTGGATACAGATGAAAAAGTCGATCTAAATGAACTTGAGCCGAAGCATTTTGAAAAATGGGTTGATTGGGCTAAAAATCAAGGCTTAGGCTTAGATTTTAATCCAACCTTCTTCTCACATCCTATGTTTAAAGACGGTTTTACTTTGGCCTCACCGAATTCTGAGGTTCGTGAATTTTGGATCGAACACGGGAAGCGTTCTCGTAAGATCGCTGAATATTTCGGGAAGGAAACCGGTCAGGTATGTGTCAATAATTTCTGGGTGCCAGATGGGTACAAAGACAATCCAATCGATCGCTATACACCGAGAGAACGCTTGATGACAGCATTGGATGAGATTTTTTCAGAGAAGCTGGATCCTAGTTACACCTTAGATGCAGTGGAAAGTAAATTATTTGGGCTTGGTGCCGAGGCATATACCGTTGGTTCCCATGAGTTTTATATGGGCTATGGATTGACTCGCGATAAATTGATTTGTTTAGACGCAGGTCATTTCCATCCAACCGAAGTCATTTCAAACAAATTATCCTCATTGGGCTTGTTCAGTGATGGGATTTTACTCCATGTTAGTCGCCCAGTTCGTTGGGATAGTGATCATGTGGTAATCATGGACGATGAATTACAGGAAATTGGACGTGAATTGGTTCGCAACGATTTGCTTAAGAAAACACATATTGGCTTGGACTTCTTTGACGCGACGATCAATCGTGTAGCCGCGTGGGTGATTGGTACTCGTAATACACAAAAGGCTCTGTTAAAAGCAATGCTTGAACCAATTGATACGCTTAAGGAAATCGAATTGTCTGGCGATTACACGACTCGCCTAGCAATGATCGAGGAGCTGAAGGACTTCCCATTTGCGGATGTTTGGAATTACTTCTGCGAAATCAACAATGTACCGGTTGGTCTGGATTGGTTAACAGAGGTTAAGCACTATGAAAAAGATGTTTTAAGCTTAAGAAAGTAGGGAAAACGTGTTGAAAAAGAATAACATATTGAACGCAAACTATGTACAAGAAATGATCGAGGTAACGACTAATTTATACCGACTGGGCTGGGATGAGCGCAATGGCGGAAATATCAGCTATTTGTTGGAAGAAAATGAAGTATTACCGTTTTTAAATCCGACTGAAGTCATTCGGGAAATTCCGATGATCTTTGATGCTGCTTCGTTAGCAGGGAAATATTTTATCGTGACCGGCTCTGGCAAGTACTTTAAAAATGTTCAAGCGAACCCAGCGGAAAATTTAGGAATCATCCGTGTAAAAGAGGATGGGAAAACCTTACAGCTACTATGGGGATTGGAAAATGGCGCGGTTCCTACTAGCGAACTGCCAAGTCACTTTATGAGTCATATGGCACGACTAGAGGTTGATCCTGAAAATCGTATCATTATGCATAATCATGCGACACATTTATTGGCCATGAGCTTTACCCACGATTTAGATGAAAAAGCCTTTACTCGTACATTATGGCAAATGTGTACGGAATGCTTAGTGGTCTTTCCAGAGGGCGTCTCCATTCTTCCGTGGATTGTTCCTGGAACAACCGAAATAGGCGAGGCGACAGCTGCCAAAATGAAGGAAACTCGCTTAGTTTTATGGCCGCAGCATGGGATCTATGGTGCAGGAAAAGACATGGATGAGGTATTTGGTTTGATCGAAACGGCTGAAAAGGCGGCAGAAGTTTATACTTATGTGTGCGCTCAAGGCGGAATCAAGCAAACCATCAGCGATGAAAACTTACGTTTATTAGCCGACAGCTTTGGTGTAACCCCTAGAGAAGGTTATCTAAACAGCTAAATGAATCGGAGGGGCAACCCTCCAATTTGTTAAATAATATTGTGAAAATAAACACATTGAATGGAGGAAAACAAATGACAGTAAACAGAATGATCTTGAATGAAACATCTTATTTTGGCAAAGGTGCGATTGAAAACATCGTTCCTGAAATTGAAAAGCGCAGCTTTAAAAAAGTCGTTGTGGTTACAGATAAAGGATTAATTGATTTTAAAGTGGCAACCAAAGTAACTGAAATGCTGGATCAAGCGAATGTTTCTTATGACATTTATGATGGGATCGTTCCTAATCCAACAGTTCAAAACGTGAAGGATGGCGTAGCCTTCGTTGAAGCTTCAAATGCAGATGCGATTGTCGCAATCGGTGGTGGCTCACCGATTGATACGGCCAAAGCGATCGGCATCATTATGACAAATCCAGAATTTTCCGATGTATTAAGCTTAGAAGGAACCGCGGCGACAAAAAATCCTTCCTTGCCAATTCTAGCCGTACCTACAACTTCGGGAACAGCCGCAGAGGTAACGATCAACTATGTTATTACGGATGAAACAAATCATCGCAAGTTTGTCTGTGTGGACCCGAATGATATTCCGATTGTCGCTTTCGTTGATAGTGACATGATGATGGGCATGCCGAAAAATTTGGCTGCTTCGACGGGGATGGATGCCATGACTCATGCCATTGAAGGCTTCATTACCAAAGGTGCGTGGGAATTAACTGATATGCTGCATCTTAAAGCGATCGAAATCATTGGACGCTCATTGAGAGATTCAGTGAACGAAAAACAGTCAGCTCGTGAAGAAATGGCGTTAGGACAATACATTGCTGGGATGGGCTTTTCAAATGTTGGCTTAGGACTAGTTCATGGAATGGCTCACCCGTTGAGCGCTTGGTACAATATTCCTCATGGTGTAGCCTGTGCCGCACTTTTACCGACAGTAATGAAATTCAATAAGGATTTCACTGGAGAAAAATACCGGAAAATCGCCGAAGTATTACAGGTAGAAGCGATTGAAACAATGAGTATTGAAGAAGCTAGAACTGCTGCCTGTGAGGCGATCGATCAGTTGAGTAAGGATGTCGGGATTCCAGCGACTATTTCTGAGTTAGGTGTGAAATCAGAGGATCTTCCTAAAATCGCGGAAGATGCCTTCAAGGATGTTTGCACGCCTGGGAATCCTCGTGAAGCTAGTATTTCTGAGATTATTGAGTTGTATCAAAGCTTAATGTAAGACGATTTAGAGTAGAGCTTTCTTTACGGAAGATACATGAATCGATTTTAATAATGGATCAACGAAATTTTTGCTTAGCAATTTTTTCGTTGGTCCATTATTTGATCGTTTTCTTAGATGCCTTAAAAGAAGATTCCTTCTTTTCTTTTAAATGTTTTAATGTGTTTACCTTTTGGAAGAATGAAAATAAACTTGGATGTTTGATTATTTCGAATAGAAAATTTGAACAATTTACCTTATTAAATTGTTTATTATAAATTTAGATGATATTTAATTGCTCTATTTTTATGAAAAAATATTTTAT
>PPYE01661720.1_pt1 | contig 50828 bp, 44 predicted proteins | sample 1559881 | NCBI WGS metagenome assembly PPYE01 (sample SAMN08240022, study PRJNA423297) | Human gut metagenome, whole genome shotgun sequencing project.
TCTTACTGCTTACCGCGCTGTAGGACGGCGACTGCTCTACAAGGTCACGGTAATGAAAATACCGGTAATTGGAAAAGAAATTGTAACGGGGGTGAAGGGGACGTATCTTTCCACGGAAAGCGCCGTTTAAAGTATCCTGATCGCAGGCAAAGGTCTTTCCGCCAAGAAAACCGAAGAAATCCAGAAGGGCTTTCTCCGCCCCTTCCTTGCGCCACTTTTTTACATCGATCAGCAGCACACCGGAATTAAAGTAGGGGTCTTTCTCACCCAGTCCGATCCGCTCTTTTACCTGCCGGTATATGGTAGGTTCCATCACCGCTCCCAAAAGCCTGCCTTTCAGGTCCGTATCCCACAGTTGTCTCAGCGAATCCAGCACTACGGTATCGCAGTCCAGGTAAAGCACACGTTCCACTTCATCCGGCAGCGCAGTTCCCACAAAAAGTCTTCCCATGGCGCTGATATCAAATCCGCCGGTATCCACCTCATAGGGAAATTTTTCTCTCAGATCCCCCATAGGGATCCAGACGATCTCTCTGCCAAAATGCTCTGCAATCTGAAAAAGCCGCTCTCTGCTCTCTGATGTGATCCCGGATGAGAGAATAAACACCCGGATCCGTTCAGCTGCCTGATTCCGGTCCATCAGCGAATACATGGAAACCGCCAGATGCCGCACATAATTTTCATTGGAGGAATATACTACGTCCAAAACTGCCGCCCCCTTCCTGCTTTCCCGTTTCTTCTTCGATCCTATGCCTGCATTTCCAGTTCCGCCCGCGCCGTCTTAAATGCGGACTCGATCACCTTGTCCATATCGTAATACTTATACTCGCCCAGACGGCCTCCGAAGATCACCTTCTTCTCATCTGCCGCAAGAGCTGCGTATTTCTGATAAAGGGCCTGGTTCTTTTCGTCATTTACCGGATAATAAGGCTCCATGCCTTCGCTCCAGGTCACCGGATACTCCCTAGTGATCACCGTCTTTGGCTGCGTTCCAAATTCAAAGTGCTTATGCTCGATCACCCTGGTATAGGGCGTTTCCCGATCCGTATAATTTACTACGGCAACGCCCTGATGGTTCTCCTCATCCAGTACCTCCGTTTCAAACTTTAAGCTCCGGTACTCCAGTTTTCCGAACTGATAGCCATAGTATGCGTCAATGGTGCCTGTGTAAACTACCTTCTCGCCCAGGCTGTCATAGTACTCCTTCTTCTCCAGGTAATCCACGCCGGTCTCAATATCGCAGCCTTCAAACAGCTTCTCAATGATCACATTGTAGCCGCCCATGGGGATTCCCTGATACAGGTCATTAAAATAGTTATTGTCATAGGTATAGCGCACCGGAAGCCGCTTAATGATAAAGGCCGGAAGATCCTTACAGTCTCTTCCCCACTGCTTTTCCGTATAGCCCTTTACCAGCTTCTCATAAATATCTCTTCCCACCAGGCTGATGGCCTGCTCCTCCAGGTTTTTCGGCTCTCCCACAACGCCGGCCCGCTGCTCCTCAATCTTCGCTTTGGCCTCCGCCGGAGTGGAAATCCCCCACATCTTGCTGAAGGTGTTCATGTTAAAGGGCATATTGTACATCTCCCCATGGTAGTTGGCCACCGGGCTGTTGGTATAGCGGTTGAACTCCGCCAGACTGTTTACGAAATTCCACACTTCCCGGTTGCTGGTATGGAAGATATGGGCGCCGTATTTATGCACATGGATGCCCTCCATATTCTCACAGTAAATATTTCCGCCGATATGGTCCCGCCGTTCTACCACCAGGCACTTCTTTCCCTTCTGACGGGCCAGATAGGCAAACACGCCGTTAAACAAACCGCTTCCTACCAGTACATAATCATATTTCTTCATTTTCTTTATTCTCCTTGCCTCTGAATTTAAAAATCTCAGGTCCGTTTTTGTAAACTGCTATTTATTTTACTATACTTTCGACGGTCTGTGAAGCCCTTGAAATGCGCTGCCGGCGGAAAGCCAGGGCGAAAAACCATGCCGCAAAAATCTCATTGACATTTCCATACTGTTCTGATAGGATATCTAGGAGTTAAGTGCAACTAACTAATTTAAGGAGGAAGAACAGCTGCTGGCCGCTTACCAGGCCCAGCAGTCCGGCTATCATCTGGTAACAGACGGGGAAGGCCTGATCGACGCCACTATCGCTGTAGCTGTAACGGAAGAATTCGCCGATACCTATCCCCAGCTGATGGACACCCTCACCGCCGCCCAGGAAACCATCGCCGACTTTATGGAAAATCAGCCGGATGAGACACTAAAGATCGTGGCACAGGAGCTGGATCTGGATACCGCAGCAGTGGAAGCCATGTATCCGGATTACAATTTCAGTATTGAAATTACGGAAAATGACATTGCCGGTCTCCAGAGAACCGCAGATTTTATGCTGGATGCAGAGATGATCCAGCAGGAAGTGGATGCTTCCTCTCTGTTTCTTGAGCAGGGGAAGACGGAATAAAAACAGGTAAAATACAGGAGTGCTGCCCGGCCGCTTTGACCGGATACAGCACTCCTGTATTTTAGAAAAGGGGATCCGATTTGCAGATGCACCGTCCTGAACTGTTACCTTATATCAAAAATAAATCTGGCATTTACGCAGCTGTCTCCCATATAACCTTTATACGCAACTTTTTTAATTTAATTCCATTGTATCCAAAATCCCCATATTGTCAATCTTCCATACACCTCATTTTTAAGGAATATTGTGCCGTACCGCCGCAGAAATATCCATTACAAGCGCAAAAGGCCCCGGGCCGCTGCCGCATACGGCAGCCCGCCCGGGGCCTTCCATCCGGCCATGCCGGAAATCCATACTGATTTAAATTTTATTTTACTGAAACTGCTCTGATTCTTTGCCAAAAATGGTTCGCTGTTATTAATAGAACAGCCGGTTCACCGCGCTGAAAATTCCGCGGATGGAAGCTCTGGTGATGTTGGAGCTGATGCCCACACCATAAGTCGCCTTTCCGGTGGCCACATCCAGCACATGGATGTAGGAAGCTGCCTGCGCGCCGGAACCTGCACTCAATGCATGCTCGCTGTAGTCCATAACGCGGATCTGAATGCCCAGCTCATCCTCCAGGCCTCTCTGTACTGCATCCACAGGACCATTGCCCACGCCTTCGAAGGTCTTCTCAATGCCGTGGTCCGTGTAGGTAACCCTGGCCAGGGTCGCGAACTCGCCGTTGCCCATATCGGTGTCAGAGATACGGCAGCTTCTGAAGTGAATCGGCTCCTTGCGGTCCAGATAATTCTTCTTGAACTCCGCCATGATCTGCTCGGGAGCAACCTCACCCTGCTGCTCGGAAATCTTCTGGATCACATCAGCGAACTCCTTATGCATGCCCTTGGGCAGCTTGAAGCCGTAGAAAGTATCCATAACGAAGGCTACGCCGCCCTTTCCGGACTGGCTGTTGATGCGGACAATGGGCTCGTACTCCCGTCCAATGTCGCTGGGATCGATAGGCAGATAGGGAACTTCCCAGTACTGGCTCTTTCTCTCCCGAAGGGCCTGCATACCCTTGTTGATGGCATCCTGATGGGAACCGGAAAATGCGGTAAATACCAGCTTTCCTGCATAGGGCTGGCGGGGCGGAATCTCCATCTTGGTGCAGCGCTCATATACTTCTGCAACCTCCCGCACATTATCTAAAGCAAGTTCCGGGTTAATGCCCTGGGAAAACATATTGTAAGCCAAAGTTACAATGTCCACATTACCGGTACGCTCACCATTTCCAAATAAGGTGCCTTCCACGCGGTCCGCGCCGGCAAGCAGAGCCAGCTCCGTGGCGGCAATGCCGGTTCCCCGGTCATTGTGAGGGTGTACGCTTAAGATAATGCTCTCTCTATTCTTAAAATGAGTATTCATCCACTCGATCTGATCCGCATATACATTGGGCGTGGTCATCTCCACCGTGGAAGGCAGATTGATGATGATCTTCTTATCCTTCGTGGCACCCCAGGTCTCCTGTACTGCCGTGCAGACCTCCAGAGCGTAGTCCAGCTCGGTGCCGGTAAAGCTCTCCGGAGAATACTCCAACAGGATCTCCCCGTCAAAGTCCGCCGCATACTTCTGCACCAGCTTGGTGCCGATCACGGCAATCTCCTTGATCTCTTCCTGATCCTTATGGAATACTACGTCCCGCTGAAGGGTGGACGTGGAATTATAAATATGTACAATAGCCTTCTTAATGCCCTTTAAAGCCTCGAAGGTTCTCTTAATCAAATGCTCCCGGCACTGAACCAGCACCTGAACCACAACATCGTCCGGAATCAGCTTCCGGTCAACCAGCTGGCGAAGGAAATCAAACTCGATCTGGGAAGCCGCCGGGAAACCAACCTCGATCTCCTTAAAGCCAAGCTTTACCAGCATGTTAAAGAATTCAATTTTCTCTTCCACTACCATCGGCTCCACCAGAGCCTGATTGCCGTCCCGCAGATCTACGCTGCACCAGATCGGCGCTTTCTGAATCTCTTTGTCCGGCCAGGTTCTCTCTGGAAAATTCACTACGGGCACTCTCTTATATCTCTGATAATTTAACATGATCTTATCCTCCATTCTTTCGGCTGTATGTTCTGTTTCATTCCTGTCATTTCATCTCCTACTCACTTCTCAAGCCCTCATCAGGCTATGGAGTCGATAGATCACGCCGTAGTGCCTGACAATGAACAAGGTGGCCGTCACAGGTCTAACCCCATCTTTCATCATCCCTTTGCTGATAAATTCCGTTTCACAACGTTCTTACATTATAACATACCAAAAAAGCGGAAGCAACCCGTTTTTCCAGGATAACACGATTGCTCATCTGGCAGCGGGGTGCAGGCAGAAGGCTCAATTGAAAGCCCTGCTTTTCCCCATTAAAATCCTGCTTTTTCCCCATTTACTTGACAGCGCTATCCCCCGCTGGTAAAATGAGCCTGTTCATAAAATTTTTTAGTTATTTTGCCTTATACTCGCATATACAGAATAAACTATAGGATAACAGCACACTTTTTTGTAAAGGGAGGAAAACTATGGGAAAATATTTTGGAACCGACGGCTTCCGCGGAGAAGCTAACGTAGATCTGACCGTAGAACACGCCTATCAGGTAGGACGTTTCCTGGGTTGGTATTACGGCCAGAAAAATGCAGACACCCGCTGCCGGGTAGTAATCGGAAAAGATACCCGCCGCAGCAGCTACATGTTCGAGTATTCGCTGGTTGCCGGCCTGACCGCTTCCGGAGCAGATGTATTTCTTCTCCATGTAACCACCACCCCCAGCGTCTCCTACGTAGTCCGCACCGAGGGCTTTGACTGCGGCATCATGATCTCCGCCAGCCACAATCCCTTCTATGACAACGGCATCAAAGTCATTAACGGGAACGGTGAAAAGCTGGAAGAAAGCGTAATTGTGGAAATCGAAAAATACCTGGACGGTGAGATCGGCCCCATCCCCCTGGCTACCAGGGAAAAGATCGGCCGCACCACAGACTTTGCCGCAGGCCGCAACCGCTATATCGGCTACCTGATCTCCATTGCCACCCGCTCCTTTAAGAACATGAAGGTGGCCCTGGACTGTGCCAACGGAAGCGCTTCTGCCATCGCAAAGAACGTATTCGACGCCCTGGGCGCAGAAACCCATGTGATCAACATGGAGCCCAACGGCTTAAACATCAATACCAACTGCGGTTCCACCCACATCGAAAACCTGCAGAAGTTCGTGGTGGACAGCGGCTGCGATGTAGGCTTTGCCTATGACGGCGATGCTGACCGCTGTCTTGCCGTAGACGCCAAAGGAAATCTGGTGGACGGCGATGTGATCATGTATATCTGCGGAAAGTACATGAAAGAGCAGGGCATGCTTCCCCACAATACCGTAGTCACCACCATCATGTCCAACTTCGGCCTGTACAAAGCATTTGACCGGGAAGGCATCCGCTATGAAAAGACTGCCGTAGGCGACAAATATGTTTACGAGAACATGTCCGCCAACGGCCACGGCCTGGGCGGCGAGCAGTCCGGCCATATCATCTTCAGCAAGCATGCCACCACCGGCGACGGCATCCTGACTTCCTTAAAGGTGATGGAAGTGATCCTGGAAAAGAAGCAGACGCTGGAGAAGCTTGCCTCTGAAGTAGAGATTTATCCCCAGGTATTAAAAAATGTCCGGGTAAAAGATAAGCAGGCCGCCCAGGATGACGAAGCCGTTCAGGCTGAGGTGAAAAAAGCCGCTGACCGTCTGGGAAATGACGGCCGCATCCTTCTGCGTCAGTCCGGCACCGAGCCGGTAGTCCGGGTTATGGCAGAAGCGCCTACTACAGAGCTGTGTGAATCCTGCGTGGATGAGATCATTGAAGTGATGAAGGCTCAGGGGCATGTGATCCAATAAGCAAGGAAAAATCCCTGACCCTGTTTTGAATGCGGACTCTTCGGAGTCCGTTTTCTGTTTTGTATTTTGTTTTCGTTCTCCCTTTTTGTATCCATCTGCCCGTCGAAAGCAGAATAAAAAGCCCCGCAACCGCCAGTTGACAGATTGGACGGTCTGCATGGTAGAATGCAACCGCAAAAAATGATAGACTGTCTGTATCAAAGCTTGACGCAAGGAGGATTTAAGAATGATTTTTGCCGAAAAACTGGTACAGCTCCGCAAGAAGGCCGGCTGGTCCCAGGAGGAACTGGCAGAGCGGGTAGACGTTCCCCGGCAAGCCGTATCGAAATGGGAAAGCGCCCAGTCAATGCCGGACCTTGAGAAAATCATACGGCTTTCCGCATTATTTGAGGTAAGCACCGACTATCTGCTTAAAGATGAGCTGGAAATTCCGGAATACTCCGGTGCTTCTGGCAGCCGTCCCGCAGCTGATCTGGAATCAGCAGAAGAGACTGAGTCCGTTACGGAAATCCTATGCAGCTGGGTATGGTATGTAATTGGTACTGGCCAATCGTCACGATCATTTATTTTAGTTACAGCCTGTTAACAAATAACTGGCAGTACAGCTGGTTAATCTGGCTGATTGCCGGCGCCCTGCTGCCGCTTATCCACAGGTTTCGGTAAAAGCAGATCCTTTCTCCACATTTTTACACGCAAAAACCAGCGCTGGCCGCTTCCTTTAAGTATGATACCCTTCAGGAAGCGGCCGGCGCTGGTTTTTGTTTGCCGTAAAAGAATCATTCTGTCTCAATATCAGGGTATTGCTTTGGTAGAGAAGAGGTTGAAGTAGAGGAAATGAGCAGCCGGAAAATTGTTATGAACACTTAGCACCCGTCCTCTGGGTGCTTATGTGCGATACACGCAAAATATTTGATTTCCACTTAACGATTCAGCACGCGGTACTCCATCTCACATCGTTTCCCGTCATGGGCCAGCCCTACGCAAATTACTTCTCCCTTTACCCCCTGATAATACTTCTTCTCCAAAATCTGCTGCAGTGCTTCCTTGTTCTCTCCGCCTATTGATTTTTATATTTATGTATACAATCTTTATATGTAGGGCGGCCTACTCCTTCAATTCCGCATATGTTACCAGAAATGGCTTATTTCCATCACATTCTTCAAACCAGGAAATTTTTTCCGCCGGCATCTTGTCTGCTGCTGCTTTTGCCCCCTCCTCAGATTCGGCTTTTACCTTTACCGTTCCAAACCGGCATACCGTTACCTGATATTCTTTCACTCAATCCCCTCCCTTATTGTCATCTAATAAATATTTTTTCCATATGCCTCCTCCCAAAAAGTTGTAGCTTTTTCTCTATCTGATACTTATACGATAGCAGCTTAAAATGACAGCTGATGTCTCTGGCAAGAACTTTGTGCCAATATTTTCTTTTCTCTCAATACCGTAAAAAAAACAGCCCCACCGGACTGATCATCTGCTGTCATTATTCTAATGTCTTTTCCAACCAATGGAGCCTGCAATTTTCCCGTAACAAAGCAAGAATGAGGCTCCTTATACCAGGAACCTCATTACAATTTATCAACGATCGTTGATACTGCCTTCATAATATCCAAATACTTTTTATATTGAATCTCGTCACCCTGTTCTTTTACCTGAGCGATGATTCTCATAGCCCCCTGCTCTTCATCCGTCACTTCGCCGAAAAGAAGTTGGTCGGTGGAAACTGAAAGTCCTCTGGAGATCTTAATCAGAGTTTCCACACTCATTTTTTTATCCCCACGCTCGATATTTCCATAAAACGAAGGAGTAATATCGCACCGCTCTGAAGCCTGTTCTTGGGTGAGACCTTTCTCCTTACGGGCGGCCCGAACCCGCCTGCCAATTTCTTTGTAATCGATATCGTTCATCCCGTCCCTCCTCGGTTCATTCTAAATGGAAAGCCCCCCATTTTAAAGTTCCCATTAGCATTAAAATTATTGCCTGCTAATGTCAATTGTGTTAAGATTATAAAAACAGAGAATGTATTTTTAGTGGTTTTTAGGTATTCCATGACATATTCTGTCATTCTCGCTTGCTATTCTGTCAAAAAAGGGGGGAAACGATGAATCATTACGAAGAAAGCAGCAGCAAACATGGACGGGTTCTTGACCTGTACAACCGACTTTTATCCGGAGAGATTCTGAATAAAAACAACCTTGCTTTAGAATACGGCGTCAATCCCCGGTCCATCCAGCGGGACATTGACGATATCCGAGAATTTTTCTCCAATCAGATGACCTCTGGCGGCGAGCTGACGGAAATCCGCTACGACCGGTCCGCTAAAGGCTATCGCCTGGTAAATCTGAAAACTACAACACTAACCAATGCGGAATTATTTGCGGTAACAAAGATTTTGTTTGAAAGTCGTTCACTGAATAAGGAAGAGATGAAAAACCTGGTCAATAAGCTGGTGGACGCCTGTCTCCCTCCTAATGAACGCAAAAAAATGCGGGTTCTGACCGGCAATGAGCTGTTCCATTATGTGGAACCCCGGCATCAGATGCCTTTGATTGAGCCGGTCTGGGAGCTTGGCAGTGCAGTTTACCACCATCGCCTGGTACATCTGGAATATCAGAAAGCCAACGGGGAAATCACTCACGCCGTGGTTAAGCCGGTAGGCATCATGTGTTCGGAATATTACTTCTACCTCATCGCCTATATCGGGGATCGGGATAAAAAGTATCCGGGGTATCCAACCATTTACCGGATTGACCGGATTCGGGAATTTAAAGTGACGGAGGAAGACTTCGAGATTCCCTATAAGGACCGGTTTGAAGAAGGGGAATTCCGCAAACGGATTCCGTTTATGTATTCCGGGAAGCTGCACAAAACGACTTTTACATACACCGGGCCAGACATCAACGCCGTGCTGGACCGTCTGCCTACCGCCGTGGCGAAGAAGCAGGCGGATGGGAGTTATCTAGTAACGGTGGAGGTGTATGGGGAGAAGGGGCTCAAGATGTGGCTTAGAGGGCAGGATGCAGTTTTGGATTAGGCATAGATTTAATCCCAAAGCTACCATATAAAATTACAAAACAGGGAGGTACAAATGACTAGCGCAAATAAAATGAGAATTATATGTGACCCATTCAAGAAGGAAATCTTGTATCACTGGTATGATTTTAATACAGGAACTTACGTAAATTTAGACTCTAAATATTCAAAGCTTGCCAGTGATAAATTTATACATACTACAATTCAAAACAGGGCACATGAGATTTTAGAACAAATCAACGATGAATACAACGGCGGGAATGTTGGTTTAGAAATCGCCTTCATTGGCTCTGAAGATGATTATTCCACCTTTCGTGATGTTATAGCAAACTATTACGATAAGGTAAATATTTCTTGCATCCGCGATAGTTGTTACTATAATACCGCTAACTTTGTACTGCCTAAAATTGAAGAAAAATTTTCGGAAATTGAGACAACTCTTGACGAGTATAAGGAAGGCGAAATTGCAAATCTCGTTTCCAGATATAAGGAAACCGTAAAACCCTCTATTTCTTTATGCATGATGGGCTTATACAGCGCAGGTAAATCCGCTTTTATCAACAGCATAATTGGGTCTGAGATTTTGCCAAGCGCCTCAGATCCTACTACTGCTAAAGTTTTCAAAATATATTGTGCTGAAAAAAATGAAATTCGATTTTGGTTTGATGACAAGGAATGTATCCTGACCTTTCAGGGGGCAACCTATAAATCGAATTGTAACTTTGAAGTGGAAATCATCAAAAAATTGCAAGGTCTTTTAGATGAGGAGCCGCATAACGAAATTTCCCACATGAATCGTGCTTTAAAAATATTAAATGACTATATAAACGATGAACATACGGTAGGTGACCTGATTGAAATATACATTCCCTTTACTCAAACTGCTTTACCGGTAAAAGAGTTCAAGTTTATTATATATGATACTCCTGGTTCTAATTCCGCTCATAATAGAAAACATTTTGAGATTCTGAAAGATTCACTGGACAGCCAGACCAATGCTCTGCCTATTTTTCTGACCACACCAGACACAATGGACGCAGAAGATAATGACAAAATTCTGAAGTTGATTGAAGATACTGGGACTTCTCTGGATACTACAAACACGATTGTTATTGTAAATAAAGCGGATGATAAGGGTGAAAAGTCTCTTAAAGAAAAACAAAAAAAACACGAAAATCTACGAATCACGAAATGGAAATCAACCCGCATTTTCTTTGTTTCCTCTGTGATGGCCATTGCGAGCAAAAAGAACAATCCTGACAATATCAATGAGTGGATTGATGAGGACATGTATGAGCTATATCACGACAGAGGCTATCGATATACCTCAGATGAGCGGAAATTGTTTGAATTTAATATCGTTGATAAAAGCAAAGCTGATGATGGTGGCTATAGAAGTTCTGATAAAGCAGCACATTTGTACAAAAACAGCGGATTGGAGTCTGTAGAAAAAGAAATCGTTGAATATGCCCGCAGGTATGCATTATACAACAAGTGTCAGCAGGCTTCTGACTATCTGCAGAAAGCGATTGATTTGTGCGTAGAAACCGTTCATAAAATTGGGATTGAACTTGGAAAAAAATATGAACTTACTCAACGACATTATAACTCTGAACAAGAAAAATTGTTCAACCAATTAAATCTCCTGAAAGAAAAATTTCCTCCCGACTATAATGCTCAGTTTCAACAACAAATGAATTTGGTCTTTGGAGAGTTCACCCAAAAAAATCATCTATCTGATGATAATAAAATGAGAGATTTCTCCTTACAGGAAGAATTTACATCCAAGTGGAAGGAACTGAAAAAGGCTGAAAAAAAAGAAAAAAATACTAAAGGCTGGGCTATTTCTCAAATTCAACAATATGTTGATACGAAATATAATGACTTGCTGAGAGATTTCGCAGAAAAGACGAATGCGTACATTAAATCATTCTGGAATGAAAAATCCGTTTCATTCAAAGAACGCTGTTTGAAGGTTATCCACGACAGTGATGAACTAACGGATGAACAAAAGAAAATATTGGAGGCAATCATATTTTCAAAAAGCAATATGCCTATATACAGAATGGAATTTAATCTCAGAAAACTTGGCGCTATAAAGAAGAAAAAATTTCTTTTTGTGATATCACAAGGTGAGACTTTTGATATAAAGACGTGCTGTAAGCAGTTTATCAGGCTTTTTAATGATGCCGTCAGGGCAAGCCTTAACGAAGCAGTAACTAACAATACAAGAAATTTTACACAGTGGACAGATCTCCTAATATATACACTTGAGAAAGACGCGCGTATCTTTAATTCTGGTTTAAACTCTCTCGACCAGGAGATTAAAGCCCTTATAATAGCAAAAGAAGGTAAGGAAAGCTGTCAGAAGATGTTAACTGACAGCCAAAACTACATCGACGCTTTACTTGATATTCAGGAGTGAGAGAATCGTGGTTTATGATGAGATTAATTTGCTTGTAAATGATATTTTAGATGGCAGCGTAAGTAGAGATGATGTGGCCAGTAGAATCAAGAGTTTAAAAGAGCTATATGGCGATGATATATTTCCGGACATTAACTTCCAGAAAGAGCCGAAGCCTTGGAACAGCGCTTATTTCTCTAAACTAAAAAAAATGAATATTACTGGCGCCTGTTCAGAAGAATTTATTTTGCATATGGCCGAAGTTGGCGAATACATCCGTATGCGTAAAAGGAAATTGATAATTGGCATTGCCATTATAGTTATCTTACTATTTTTCACGATACTCATATTTATACTTAAACCGGCCTCTCAAATGTCCATATCCGCAGCTGCTGTATATGAAATATTCTATATTGAAGAAACTGTAGCGCTATTGACGGATTTTGCGCTAATCGCATAAGAAAAACAAAATCTGAATAAAGGGGGAACTTTTCAATGGCAATCCTGTCAACCATAAAAAACCAAATGACAACCGGTCTGATGGCAACTGCAGACAAAGGCGCCAATCTTGTCGCTAAGGCCTCCGGCCTTAGTTCACAGCAATTAGAGAATATTGAAGAACGTCGGCGCCGTTTTATGAATGAAAAGCCAGAAACAGACCCGGAGGGAATCAAACGGCTTCTTGGTTCATATGCAATCGAGGCATTTGAGGCATATCTCCCTCAAATATCGTCTCTGTATGAACCAATCCCTCTTGAAGCTGCAGATGACAGAACCAGTCTGAAGAATCGAATCCGATACTTTGAAATTACAAAATGGGTGACGGACCCGTCTGAGGATAGTCTGGAAAAGCTTATTAATGTCTATCAGGTAGTCAACCGTGAAGACTGTAACATTGCACTTATTTACAACAGAAAACTAACAGGCTGTCGGATATATCTTGCGGTTGTAAACAATGCACCAACGAATATACCGGCAACTGTAAAGACATTAAAAGACCGGATCATCTCCGCTATGAAAGGTAATTTTCCAGGTACGGAGATAAAAGAGTACAGCGGAACTCCCACAGAAGAGGATTCTTACGGGGTTGGAATATTGCCCTTCTTAGACAGCGCTAATAAACAGGTGGTAGCCTCGGTTTCAAACATTGCCACAGAGAAGGCAGAAGACTTTTTAAATCAAAATATGGAAAAGCTGTTGGATGGGATATGCCCGTGCAGAGAGGATGAAGAATACAGCATAGTCCTGCTTGCAACGCCAGTTGTGGAGCAACTTGAAAAAAAGAATGCTTTATCGGAGCTCTACTCAAAATTGGCTCCATACGCGAGCTGGCAGACAAATTTCACTTACACTGAGCACATGGCAGAAGGCTCTTCCGCCACATTGGGTGCAAACCTGGGCGCATCGATAGGACGCCAGTCCGGAAATGCAACTACGGACGGTAGAAGTTCCTCTCACGCTAAGGGAGATTCCATTGGACAGACCCATACAGAAAACCAGTCAAAGACGGTATCTCATACAGCGGGAGGCCGAAAAGAAGTTAACGTTAAAGCTAAAGTGTTTGGTCACGAGGTAGGTATGAAGGGGGACGTTCATTATGATCAGACACGTTCTAAAACAGAAGGCTCATCTGATTCTAAATCAAGAACCCAAACAGTAACCGACACCATCGGCAAAATGTCGTCCACAACTCAGAATCAGGGATTTAACCTGGGAGCAAATTTCGGAGTGAATTTTTCCAGAGCCTCCAACGTATCCGTAACCATTGGAAAAAATGAAGGGGTGACGCAAACCTTTACCAACCATGGTATAAAATATACGCTGGATATCATCGAAAAGCAAATCAAACGCCTTGAAGAAAGTTCTGCGCTTGGCATGTGGGATTTCTCAGCATACTTTATTTCCCAGGACCCGGTAATCGCAAATAATGCCGCTCATATGTATCTTGCCTTAACCCAGGGGGACGAATCCTATCTGTCTCAGTCTGCCGTCAATTTGTGGGAATCTTCGGCTGAATCAAACTATATTATGGAGTTTATCAAAAGGCTCCAGCACCCTCAGTTTCAATTAAAGGAAAAGCCGGAGGATGATTGGCTGATGTACCCGCCTCATGTCAGTACAACTGTTAGCCTCACCGGGCGTGAACTGGCGAGAGCACTGAACTTCCCCAAAAAATCCGTAAGCGGTATACCAGTAATCGAATGTGCCGCTTTTGGAAGGGACGTACACAAATATGAGAGCGAGGAAAGAAATGGAACGGTCATTGAATTTGGACATGGGTATCATATGCATCATGATGAGCCGGAAAGCATTAAGCTGGACATTAACAGCCTGACCTCCCACACATTTATAACAGGTTCAACCGGCACCGGAAAATCAAACACAGTATATCAGCTGATTGATAAAGTACGGAGTAAAGGCATTCACTTTTTGGTTATTGAGCCGGCAAAGGGTGAGTATAAGGAATGGCTGGGAGCTAACTGCCATGTTTTTGGAACCAATGCCAATGAAACAGAATTGTTATATATCAATCCGTTTTCATTTCCGGAAAAAATCCATATTTTGGAGCACATAGACCGCCTAGTTGAAATATTAAATGCATGTTGGCCTATGTACGCCGCTATGCCCGCCGTATTAAAAGACTCCATCGAAAGAGTTTATGTTAACAAAGGCTGGAATCTACAAAAAAGCAAATGCGGCCTGAAAGAAGGAAACCGATTCCCTACATTTGCCGATCTCCTTGTTGTTTTGCCGGAAGTTATGGCAGAATCGTCCTACTCTTCCGATACCAAGAGCGACTATTCCGGCGCTCTGATTACGCGGGTGAAGTCTCTGACCAATGGGCTCAACGGACAGCTATTATGCAGCGGGATTGAAACCGATGAAAAGGTCTTATTTGAGGAGGATACCATTATTGATCTAAGCCGTATTGGTTCGACGGAAACTCGTTCGTTCTTCATGGGAATTCTAATCATGAAACTGCAGGAATATCACATGAACCAGAAAAAGGCTACAGATGAAAATTTGAAGCATCTTACCATATTGGAAGAAGCCCACAACCTTCTGAGAAAAACTTCTGTGGCACAAGTGCAGGAAAGTTCAAATTTGCAGGGCAAGTCCGTAGAGATGCTTACAAATTCAATTGCGGAGATGCGTACTTATGGTGAAGGCTTTGTAATTGTAGACCAGGCTCCTGGACTACTGGATGAAGCGGTAATCCGAAATACCAACACGAAAATAATTTTGAGGCTTCCAGATGCCCAGGACCGGGAAGTGGTAGGAAAATCCGTGGCTTTAAATGATGATCAGATTCGGGAAATGGCGAAACTCCCAAGAGGCGTTGCGATTGTCTACCAGAATAACTGGATTGAGGCCGTCCTTTGCCATTTTGACCGTTTTGAGGACAAGGAACCTTATGTAAAACCAGATGTTCAAAGTTGTCTTCCTCAGGATATTTTTTATAAACATATATTTACAGATGAAGGTTTCAAGATGTTACGTGAAGAAGATGTGGATTCCGTGCTTGCGTGGATTGAAAATTCAAAATACGCAAGGGAGACAAAACGTGTTCTGAAGAAAGCCGTAAAAGGCGACAACTTAACCCGCCGCGAAAACCAGCTGATTGCATACAATCTATTTGACGGAAAAACTGTAGGAAAGTTACTATCCGCTGCTGTTACCGAACAGGAAGGAATCGAAAACGCGGATTACTTTATCCAAACTAATACAGAGATTGAAAATAGCCGGATTATCGAATCCATCCGGCAAATGATCATACAGGTTATTATTTCAGACCAAAGTGAGACAGAACTTGCGAAACGGTATGTAGAGTATGCGGAACAATTCGGTGAAAGGAGCCTCTATTAAATGTTTAAAGATGCATCTGATGATTCAAAAGAGATCAGAAAAGAGATAAGGGATTTGCCCGATGAGATTGTCGACTCGGATGGAGCTGACCAACTGCCGGAGGAGATAGGTCTTGGTGATGATCCGGAAGATTCTTCCATTACGGATATTCCGAACGATTCCAAGGAATCTAATATAGAAAATAGTGGCATCCTCAATCAAATAGAAAAGAGCATAGGGACTGCAGAAGGGATTAAAGAACTTATCGCTCGTCATCCTGAAAAGGCTAAACTATGGGAAAGCCGATTAGCAGCTCTTGAAACACTAAACAATCCGGAGGTCACACCTGCTAAAATCAGAAGTACACAAATAAAATTAAGTATTTTAAAAGGGCAGCTATTGGAAACAGCAGCAAAAGATGCCCTTATAGATGCAGGATTTGATGTGGAGCCGCAACAGCGAATTATGGAGGGTGAAAATGGAGGAACACGTCCAGATATCATCGCTAAAAACACTACCGATAAACCTATCAAAGTATTCGGTCAAGTCATTCAGCCTGGCGAAATCCTTTCCATAGAATGTAAATGCGGCAGAACCGCTTATATGACCACCCAGCTGCAGGAGCACATTCCGAATCAGCTTTCCGGTCAAATCGGATCGAAAGTCCTGCTTACAACCTCTGATATCAAAAATACCCCTTCTGGGTTAGCGCAAAGAGTATGTGACACGTATGGTGCCAAGCTGGTAACCGCAAATATCAGCGTCAGTCATGTGGACGCAGCTATAAAGGAGGCCACAAATTCATGAACCTTTACTTAATTGAAGATGAAAAGACTGCAAAAAACTATAAGCAGCTCATTAATCTAGGTGCCCAATGCACAAAATTGCAATGGTCCAGGACAATTACAGATTTGCCCGACCATGTACAGTCCGCTCTAATCACAATACAAGATTTTGTGGAATTTCAGCTTATGGACAGCTGCAATGCCAAAACCCAGGTCGGCTTCTTGAATAGTGATGAAGAAACTCTGCTATTTTCATTATTTCAAAAATCTCCATTAATCAAGGAAACTCTTGGCTATGGTGTTGTCCTGGCCGGAACTGAAGCGGATCAAGTCATATGTGAATTAAAGAAATTAGGTGGACCTCAAAAGATAATAGAAGCATTGCATTCTCAAAAACATTTAATATTAATTTAACGGTATGTCGGAAGAGTAAATTTAGACTCTTTTGGTATGGAAGTATTAGTAAAGACTTTGAATTTCATCCAATATAAGGAGACATTATGAAGAAAAACGGCAGAAAAGCCAGACGATTAGCAAAAGAAAAGCAGGCAGGAAGGCTCGTAGCAGAAGCACAAGCTGGCGAACCCTTCTCCAGGGCAAGCAAACGCAAGAGGTTATGCACTCATTACCACACAATAGGCGGCGGCTTTACTGTCGGAATCGCGCAGTCTTATTTGCAGCCAATATCCGAATCAAAATGCTGTTGTCTGGTATGTAAGACTGAGTTTTCAATGGAACAGTATCGTGCAATGGAGGCATTTGTAAACGGATATTCCGGGCAAGGATGCACCACCGTAGCTCAGGCACATGCTTATATCCAAAAAATTGTTCCGCCGGTTTTGTATTGTAAGCTGGATGCTAACACGGTAAAAACATTTCCTTTAGAAGAAGATACCGTAGCACTTCCGAATAATTGCATCGCGATCTACTAAAGTATTTTATTTTCCATGTTCCATATTCCGAAACCGGAACAAAAATTGACTTTCCGAATAAATCGCATTACAATTGGAGCAATACGTGCGGAAGTGACGAAATTGGTCGAGTGGAAAAAATATCTGAAATCCCTGATTCAATGGAAGGACAAGGCGGTCATTAAGGTTGTAACTGGTATTCGGCGTTGCGGCAAATCCACACTGCTGATGCAATATCAGTTCTGGCTGTTGAGAAACGGCGTATCGGAAACCCAAATTATTTCAATCAACTTCGAGGAATTGGAATATGAAGAGTTGCAGGATTATAGGAAACTGTATGCATATTTAAAAGAGAGACTGGTTCCAGACGGAAATCATATCCGCGCTCACTTCCTTACCTGTTTCATTGATCTTATGATTTGCCGAATTCTTGAGAAAAAACTAAAGGAAGCATTTACCTGCGAGGAGATCATCGATGCTCTGAAGAATATGTGGGTGGCCCGGCCAGGGGAGAAGCCTGGATACATGTCGTTTTACACAAGAATCAATCTGATGGATACACTCCACGAAACGGCTGGTTTCCGTACAGATTATCAGATCATATCGGATGTAAACATGCATAAAGTCATAAGGGCATCCAAGACAAAAAATAATAATATATAGCTATATTTTGCATGACCGAAAAAGCCCGTAGATCGCCGGAATATAGGCAATCTACGGACTTTGGCTGTCAAAGATGAAATTTTAAAATAGATTTTTATACCGGTCAAGATTTTCTTTCGACCTGATGCCTCCCTCTATTTCTTCTTCCCCTCAAACTTCACATCCGGGAATTTGATACTGATGTAATGCTTGATTATCTCAATGCAGTTATCCTGTCCTACCTTCTCGCTGTTTAAGGTCAGGTCATAGTTCACGGGATTCGTCCAGTAATTTCCTCCTGTATAATGCTGGTAGTACTCTGCCCGATATTTGTCGGTCTTGGAAATCAGCTCATCCGCCTCGGCCGGCCCGATGTTCATCTTCCGCATGATCCGTTCCCGGCAGTAGGGACGGGGTGCCTCGATATAGACGCTGATCACGTTCTTCCTTCCCCGCAGCACATAATCTGCGCATTTTCCCACAATCACACAGGATTCCGTATCCGCCAGATCCCGTATGATCTTTGCCTGATAATCGAAAAGTTCCCAGTTATGGACGAATTCTTTTCTTTCCGGCCTGGGTTCCCGTATGATCGGAAGCTTATTTAAGAAAGAAGCAAACACGCCTCCTGAAAGCTTTTCGTCCTCTTTCACAAATTCCGACTCATCGTACCCGGACAACTGAGAGGCCAGGGTCAGGATCCGGTTCTCGTAACAGTTAATGCCCAGCTCCTCCGCAAGCCGCAGGGAAAGTTCCTTTCCGCCGCTCCCAAATCCTCTCGCAACCGTAATCACTACATTTTCCATAAGCCAGTCCTCCTTCCTTATCGCTTTCTGGAATTTTCGACTCACATCGAATCTTCTCTTAATCCCATTATACAATAAAAGGAAGCTTTTGGGATGAATTATCCAAAAAATTTCCAGATTTTCTTCCGGAATTTTTCAGCTGAGAATTCTGCGGCAAAACCTCCCGGCTGTTTTTATGCAGGCAGAATCTCTTTCAGATACCGCTCCAGCGCATCCTCCCAGGAAGGCAGAGGTTCAAAGCCGTTCTCAGCCAGCTTGCTCTTATCCATCCGGCTGTTATGGGGGCGCTTGGCCTTGGCAGGGAATGCAGTGCTGTCCACAGGCGTTACCTTCACCTGATTCATTCCCGCCGCCTTAAAGATCTGGCAGGCAAATTCATACCAGCTGCACAGTCCTTCATTGGTGGCATGGTAAATGCCGTACCGGTCGGTCTGAATCATGTCCACCACCAGGCGGGCCAGATCATAGGTATAGGTGGGCGAGCCGATCTGGTCATCCACTACGGATACGGCTCCCCTTTCCTTCCCCAGACGGAGCATGGTCTTAATAAAGTTTTTCCCGTTCACGCCGAATACCCAGGCGATGCGGACAATAAAGTATTTTTCCAGAAGCTCCTGTACGGCCAGCTCGCCTTCGTATTTCGTCTGGCCGTAAACATTCAGAGGCTCCCGGGGATCATCCGGCTCCCAGGGTCTTTCACCTTGGCCGTTAAACACGTAGTCCGTGCTGAAATACATCATCTTAATGTCCAGCTTCCGGCACACTTCGGCAATGTTTCGCGTTCCTTCTGCATTTACCTTCCGGCAGAGGTCTTGGTTGTCCTCTGCCGCGTCTACCGCCGTATAGGCAGCGCAGTGGATCACTGCATCAGCCTTTGCTTCCGTGATTACCCGCTCACAGGCAGCGGCATCGGTAATGTCCATCTCTTCCACATCCACGCCAATGGCCTCAATTCCCCGTTTTTCACATTCCTTCACCACATCGTAACCTAACTGGCCCTTAACGCCGGTAACCAGCACCTTCATATCCCGATTCTCCTTTCTGCCCGCGCTTTTCGCGCCGCATCTGTGTTGAAAGTCCGCCTGTTACAGGCGATTTCCGTACATCCGGTCAAAATAGCTGCTGTACTCCCCGCTTAAGATGTGCTTCCACCAGTCCTGATTGTCCAGGTACCACTGGATGGTCTGCTGAATCCCGGTGTCGAAATTGTATTTTGGCTTCCATCCAAGTTCTGTCTCCAATTTGGTGGGGTCAATGGCATATCTTCGGTCATGACCCGGACGATCCTTAACAAAACGGATCAAAGACTCGGGTTTGTTCAGGGTACGCAGAATGGTCTTTACCACCTCAAGATTGGTCCGCTCATTGTGTCCGCCGATATTGTAAACCTCTCCCACACGGCCGTTATGGATGATCAGGTCGATGGCCTCACAGTGATCCGATACATGGAGCCAGTCCCGCACATTCTCGCCGGTGCCGTACACCGGAAGTTCCTCATCAGCCAGGGCGCGGCTGATGATCAGGGGGATCAGCTTCTCCGGGAAGTGATAGGGCCCGTAATTATTGGAGCAGCGGGAAATGGTCACCGGCAGTCCGTAGGTTCTGTGATATGCCAGAACGAACAGATCCGCGCTGGCCTTTGCAGAAGAATAAGGGCTGGATGTGTGAAGGGGCGTTTCCTCCGTAAAGAACAGATCCGGCCGGTCCAAAGGCAGGTCGCCGTACACCTCATCGGTGGAAACCTGATGATACCGCTTGATGCCGTATTTGTTGCAGGCATCCAGCAAGGTGGTGGTGCCCATTACATTTGTCCGTACAAAGATCTCCGGATCGGTGATGGAACGGTCCACGTGGCTCTCTGCCGCAAAATTCACAACCATATCCGGTTTCTCTTCCTCAAAAAGGCGGAAGATAAAATCCCGGTCTGCGATATCGCCTTTTACAAATTTGTAATTCGGCTTGTCCTCAACAGGCTTTAAATTTTCCAGATTTCCTGCGTAAGTAAGAAGATCCAGATTGATAATCATATCTTCCGGATACTTATTTACCATATGGTGAACAAAATTGCTTCCGATAAATCCGGCGCCGCCGGTTACGATAATCTTCATCTCTTTCATTATCCTTTCTCTATCCATGTTCGGCCATACCGGGATGGAAAAACTTCCGTTCCCGAAAATGCCCTGCTCCAGATGTCAATGCCTAGTTCCAGATGTCGTGGATCTTATCTACGTATCTGCCGTCAAGAACATCCTTCAGATATTTGCCGTACTGATTCTTCTTTAAGACCTCATAGGTTTTCAGCACATCCTCCCGGGAAATCCAGCCGTTTAAGTAGGCGATCTCCTCCAGGCAGGCGATCTTGCGGTGCTGGTGGGTCTCCACGGTCTTTACGAAATTCGTGGCTTCCACCAGGGACTCATGGGTTCCCGTATCCAGCCAGGTAAAGCCCTGTCCCAACAAGATCACATCCAGCTCTCCCTTTTCCAGATAGATCCGGTTTAAGTCGGTGATCTCCAGTTCACCTCTGGCGGAGGGCTTTAAGTTCTTTGCATATTCTACAACTTTATTGTCATAAAAATACAGACCGGTAACGCAGTAATTGGACTTGGGATGCTCCGGCTTCTCCTCAATGGACACAGCCTTTCCCGTTTCATCAAATTCCACAATGCCGAATCTCTCCGGATCATCTACGTAATAGCCGAATACCGTGGCGCCCACAGGCTTCTGAGCGGCAGCCCACAGGCGCTTCTTTAAACCGTGTCCGTGGAAAATATTATCTCCCAGTACCATGGCCACAGAATCCGTTCCGATAAAGTCTGCACCAATGATAAACGCCTGGGCCAGTCCATCGGGACTGGGCTGCACTGCGTAGGAAAGCCTTATGCCAAACTGCGCTCCGTCTCCTAACAGCGCCTCAAATCGGGGCGTATCATCGGGCGTGGAGATCACCAGAATATCCCGGATCCCTGCGCTCATCAAAACCGACAGGGGATAATAGATCATGGGCTTGTCGTAAATGGGCAGCAGCTGTTTTGACGTCACCTTGGTCAGCGGATACAGTCTGGTCCCGCTTCCTCCTGCTAAAATAATACCTTTCATTGGTTCTCCTTCCTTTCCTCATACTTTGTACTTCCGTCATCACAGGGGCAGATAATCTTTTACCCCCGGCATCATCAAGTCTTATAATGTTATCATAAAGGGTGACGTAGGGTAACAGTCAAGGGGTTTTTTTATCTGTTTATGAGAGAAATTTTCGTTAAAAAATAGACAACATCAAAAATGGTTCCCCATAGGGTTATTTTTGATGTTGTCGCTATCTTGTCTGGTTTTTCTATACAATTTGCTTTATAATAAAATTACGATACATGGATGGATATTCGTTATCCGTTCTGTACAACCTCCACTCAGGCTGTTCCTTCCTGCAAAGGAAGCATACAGTCTGGCAGCAGCTGGACAGCAGGCCTGCTTCGCCTGCGGCTCAGCTGCTTTCCTTTTTTCGGCATCTCATAAATGGTTTTCTATAAAATTCCGCTGCCGGCGCATCGGCCCTCTGCAGCAGAACACCCCTGCATCTTTCGTGATCCGAAAAGGCTTCTTTCCGATCTTCTTTCGAATATATTCTTTAAATTCCGGATACCTTCCCTGTATATACTCCCGCTGATTTCCGTGGCAGGAAAGGATATAATCAATAAGGGGCTGGGCCTGGCCGACTTCCAGGTGATCCTCATACCGGCGCATCTCCACATCCTGAAAATGGCGTCCCAGAATCTCCGCCCCGTTCTCCAGTCCGAACACTTCCGAAAGCGGGACTTCGGAAAGGCTGATCCGCTCGTCAAACCCTTTTGCCAGATCAGAAATCTCCTGCATATGACCTTCACCGTATGTGCTGCAGACAAAAAGGCCATCCTCTGTCATCACCCGCTCTATCTCTGCCAGAGCCTGATCCGGATCTTTTAAGTAAAACAAAACATGGTTTGCCGTCACCCGCTGAAAGCTCCGGTCCTCCATGGGGATCCTGTGACAGTCAAATACCGCGTATTGAAAGGAAAAACCGCTTTCTTTCAGCTTCTCCCTGGCATCCTGCATCATGCCTGCGGAAATATCCGAAAGACACACACTGGCATCCCCGGGAAGCTTTTCCAGGTTCTCCCACCACAGCTCTCCATTTCCCGCTCCCAGTTCCAGAAGGGACATGCCCTGCCCGAAATCCAGCTGGCGGTACAGCCAGGTAAACCATCCTTCCGGATTTACTCCGAAATCCCGGTGGAGGCTGATGCGCACGCTGGTATTGGCTCCGGTGCGGTACTGCTCGGCCAGACTTTTTTCCATGCTGACAAGATGGATCAGATGGAGGACCGTCTTCCAGTCCACCTCTTTTGTCCGTCCGATCATCCGGGAAGCTTCTTTTAAGGAGGCCTCCACCGCCGTCAAACTTTCGATCTTTTTTCTGACCAGATCCATCTGAAGCTCCAGAGAACGGCGGACGAAATCCTGATCCGAATCATTCATGGAAATCTCCTGGATCTCTTCCAGGGAAAAGCCCAGATATTTTAAGGTAAGAATCTTCTGAAGCTTTCCGAAATCCCCGTCTGTGTACAGCCGGTAACCGGACTCGCTGACATGGGAGGGTTTTAAGATTCCCTGCTTGTCATAGTAGCGGATGGTCCGCACGGACACTCCTGCCTTCCGGGCAAACTCGCCGGTAGTATAGATAACCCCCTCCATACCTTACGCCGTTTCCTGAAGCTGGCTGAGTTTCGCCGCCTGGTCCGCAGTAATCAGCGCATCCAGAAGTTCATTAATGTCCCCGTTCATAATGGAATCAATCTTATACAGTGTAAGCTTGATCCGGTGGTCCGTTACACGGCCCTGGGGGAAATTATAGGTGCGGATCTTCTCCGAACGGTCGCCGGTTCCGATCTGGCTGCGGCGGGCATCTGCTTCCGCATTCTGCCGCTTCTCCAGCTCCATATCATAAAGCTTTGAGCGGAGCAGGCGGAAAGCCTTTTCCTTATTCTGCAGCTGAGATTTCTCCGTCTGGCTGTAAATAACGATTCCCGTAGGAATATGGGTCAGACGCACAGCCGAGTCCGTGGTATTTACGCACTGGCCGCCGTTTCCGGAAGCGCGCATCACATCGATGCGGATATCCTTGTCATCGATAACCACATCCACTTCTTCCGCTTCCGGCATTACTGCCACAGTGGCGGTAGAAGTATGAATCCGGCCGCCGGACTCTGTCTCAGGCACACGCTGAACCCGGTGTACACCGCTTTCGTACTTCATCTTGGAATAAGCGCCCTTTCCGCTGATCATGGCTACCACTTCCTTGAAACCGCCGATGCCGTTTTCATTCACGCTGATCAGCTCCACTTTCCAGTGCTGGCTGTCCGCAAAGTTCACATACATCCGGTAAAGTTCCGAGGCAAAAAGGGCAGCCTCGTCGCCGCCTGCGCCGGCGCGGATCTCCAGAATAATGTTCTTTTCATCATTAGGATCCTTTGGAAGAAGAAGGATCTTAAGCTGGTACTCCAGCTCCTCGATCTTTTTCCTGGCTGCAGACAGCTCTTCCTTTGCCAGTTCACGCATCTCCTCATCGTGCTCCTCCTCCAGAAGAGATAAGCTGTCTTCCATGTCCTGCTTTGCCTGCTTATAGGCCTTATAAGCCTCCACGATGGGAGCCAGATCCGCCTGCTCCTTCATCAGCCGCTGGAACCGTTTCTGGTCATCCGTAACTCCGGGGCTTGCCAGTTCCTGCATCAGTTCTTCGTAATGAATCAAAATATCTTCCAATCGATCAAACATAGTAAACCTCTCTCTCTAAATGAGACCCTGCCCCGCAGGATCTTACGCCAGGGGAAGACACCCGGCCGCCACCCGGTCTTTTCCCGGCGCATCCTTCAGTATCCGTACATTGATAAATCCGTTCTCTGCAAAAATCTCCTTTAAAGCTTCTCCCTGATCATAGCCGATCTCCAGATAAACCGCCCCGCCCGGATTCAGAAACTGCCGGCATCCGCCGATAATTCTCCGGTAAAAGGCCAGGCCGTCCAGACTCCCGTCCAGAGCCATCCTGGGTTCAAAATCCCGCACCTCCGGTTCCAGCGTCTCAATCACCTGACTTGGAATATAAGGGGGATTGGAAACCAGCACATCAAAAGGCTCTGTATCCTCAGGCAGCGCTTCAAAAAGATCTCCCTGGAAAAAGGATAACAATCCCCGGTTCTTTTTATCAAGAAGACGTTCCCCGTTCTTCTTTGCTACTTTTAACGCCTCTCTGGAAAGATCCGTGGCTGCGATCCGTGAAAAGTCTCCCAGAACCGCCAGACTTACGGCAATGCACCCGGAACCGGTACACAGATCCAGAAGGCTCTTTCCTGTGCCTTTCTGCTCCTGTAAAACCGTCTCCACCAGCGTCTCCGTATCCTGTCTGGGAATCAGCACATGGGCATTTACCTGGAACGTCAGTCCCATAAAATCCTGGACCCCAAGGATCTGCTGCAGCGGGACCCGTCCGGCCCGCATTTCCACCATGGAAAAATACCGCTCTGTTTTCCGTCTTACGGATTCTTCATCAGGAAGCGCCTGGTTCCTGTCCATAAGAAAATGCGCCAGATCCAGCCCAAATGCATCCAGAAGCAGATATCTGGCATCCAGTTCCGCTTCCTGATTGCCTTTTCCTTCCAGAATTTCTCTTCCTTCATCCAGAAGCTGCTGCAGAGTCCGTAATGTCTTCCGGGCCGTCATCCTGCCGCCTCTTCCATTTTGGCTTTGCAGGAGGCCGCTTCCCCGCCTTCCGAAACTGCCGTCTCCGGGAAATTCTCTGCAAGATAAGCTCTCCAGTCAAATACCGTCTCTACCGCCCGGATGGCCACCTCGATCATGCTGTCATCGGGTTCGCTGGTGGTCAGCCCCTGCATCCAGAGTCCCGGGCGGCTTAATAGATTCACCAGGCGGGATTCGCTCCTGCCTGCCAGTCTGAGGAATTCGTAAGATACGCCGGCGATCACCGGAATCAGCACGATCCTGCTGACGATCCGAAGCCACAGATTGTCTACCCGGATTACCATAAAAAAGAGGATGCTGATCACCATAACGATCAGAAGAAAGCTGGTGCCGCACCGTTTATGCTCCTTGGAACTTCTGCGTACATTCTCCACATTTAATTCCATGCCGTGCTCAATGCAGTTAATGCATTTATGCTCGGCTCCATGATACATAAAGGTCCTCCGGATGTCCTCCATCCGGGAGATCAGCTTGATATAACAGATAAAGATCAGAATTCTGAGAATGCCTTCCAGAATGGCCATCACGGTCTCTGACGGGATCAGCGGGTGAAGCACCCGGGACAAAAGCATGGGAAATACCATAAATATCACGATGGCCAGTACCACGGAAATCACCATCACCAGACTCATTAACGCCGCTTCCAGCTTCTCGCCGAACACCCGGTCCAGCCAGAGTTCGAATTTACCCGGTTCCGTACTCTCATCATCTTCGAAAAAACCGGCAGACCAGGTCAGGGTTTTCATTCCGATGATCATGGAATCCGCAAAAGAAAACACGCCCCGCACAAAAGGCAGAGAGAAAAATTTTACCTTTTCTGTCAGACTCACATACCGGCCCCTGGCCACTTCGATCTCGCCGTCTGGTTTGCGGACCGCAGTGGCGTAATCATCGCCGTTCTTCATCATGATGCCTTCTATGACTGCCTGGCCGCCAATGCCTGAATATTTCATAGACTGTTCTGTCCTCCTTTCTCCGCCCCCAAAAAGGTGCGGGAGACTCGGTAACTTCGTAAAAAAAGCGTCCTCTTCCATACGCTGTATACGCAAAAGAGCACGCTTTTATCTACATTTCTTATACTGTAACCATTACTGAGCATTGATGCCGTACTTGCGGTTGAACTTATCGATACGACCGCGGGCAGCGGCAGCCTTCTGCTGACCGGTGTAGAAGGGATGGCACTTGGAGCAAATCTCCACATGAATGTCCTTCTTGGTGGAACCGGTTACGAATTCATTGCCACAGTTGCAAACTACTTTTGCCTGATAGTAATTCGGATGGATACCCTCTCTCATGATTTTCACCTCTCAATTCAATAATTGGCGGTTTCCGACCGCCGGGAAAACGCTTTCCCTGATTTTCGCAACATTGTCTGAATAGACAGCTTAACCAGTATATCATAGAAGAAGTGAAAATGCAATGCCTTTTTCACATGGTTTTTTTCGGCTTTTTTTCGTTTTTACAGATATCTCCGTCTGCGGATCTCATTTACCAGTTCCTGGTTGCTTCTGGTCCGGGCAAAAAGATCGATCAGCTTCTCCACCGAATCCTCCGGCTTCATGGAATTTGTGGCCCTGCGGATGATCTCCACTGCCTCCGCTTCCTCCCTGCTTAAAAGAAGGTCATCCCGACGCGTTCCGGATTTCAGCACATCGATGGCCGGGAAGATCCGCCGCTCAGAAAGTTTCCGGTCCAAGACAAGCTCCATATTTCCGGTTCCCTTAAACTCCTCGTAAATCACATCGTCCATCCGGCTTCCGGTATCGATTAACGCCGTGGCCAGGATTGTCAGACTGCCGCCCTCTCTGGTATTCCGGGCCGCTCCGAAGAAGCGCTTGGGCATGTGAAGAGCTGCCGGATCCAGACCGCCGGAAAGGGTCCGGCCGCTGGGCGGCACTACCAGGTTATATGCTCTGGCCAGACGGGTAATGCTGTCTAAGAGGATGGTTACATCCCTTCCATGCTCCACCAGACGCCTGGCCCGCTCGATTACCATCTCCGATACCCGCTTATGGCGCTCCGGCAGCTCATCAAATGTGGAATAAATCACTTCCACGTTCTCCCCTACAATGGCTTCTTTGATATCCGTTACCTCTTCCGGCCGTTCATCAATCAGAAGGATGATCAGATGCATATCCGGATGATTTGTGGTGATGGCCTTTGCCACCTGTTTTAATAATGTAGTTTTTCCGGCCTTGGGCGGAGATACGATCATGCCTCGCTGGCCTTTGCCAATGGGCGCCATCAAATCCAGCACCCGCATAGCCACAGAATTTCCCCCGTATCCGGTCTCCATGTGGAGCCGCTGATTGGGGAACACCGGCGTCAGATCTTCAAAGTTGGGGCGCCGCTCTGCCACGCCTGCAGGATATCCGTTGATGCTGGTTACATAAAGAAGTGCGGCAAACTTTTCTGTAGCGGCCTTGACCCTGCGGTTTCCCCGGATAATATCACCGGTCTTCATATTAAAGCGGCGGATCTGGGAGGGCGCCACATAAACATCATTCTCCCCCGGAAGGAAATTTTCACAGCGGATAAATCCAAAGCCGTCAGGCATAACTTCCAGGATTCCATTTGCCTCCAGTCCGCTGTCCAGTTCCTGAATCTCATCCGGCGTCATTTCCGCGTTCCGGCCATCGGGGCGGGCGCCTTCGCGGATTCCGTAAGAGATGCGTCCCGTCATTCCCACGGAAGAAGCTGCGCTCTCCTGGCCGGAAACTTCTCCGTTTCTTATATTTTCATTCTCCCGGCGCTGGTCCTGATTCCGGTTTTGCTCATAATCCCGGCGGCTGGTGTCCTGAGCATGGAACCCATCGGTGCCGCGTCCGTTTTCCCCGTTCCGCCCGTAATCCTGGCCGCGGCCGCTTTCTCCATTCCGGCCGTAGTCCTGGCTGCGTCCATTCTCTCCGTTCCGGCTGTAGTCGTTTCTTCCATTATTATCCTGGCTGCGCCCCCGGCCGGAATATCCGTTCCGGTTCTCGTATCTTCCATTGGTCCGGCCGTTTCTGCCATCTCCGTGGCTGCGGTCCTGGCGGCCGTTTCCGTTCTCTCTGATTCCGGAATTCTCTTCTCTGCGGCGCATCACGATCCTGGTTCTGCCTTCCCCGGAAGAAGCATCATGGCGGGATGGCTCCCCTGTACCGCGGAAAGGCCCTCCGCTTCCCTGGATTGCAGCACTTTTCTCCCGTTCCGGCTCTGCTGCCGGTGCTGCTTTCTCCTCTGCCCCGCCATTTTCCTGTCTGAAAGATGCAGAACCTGCAGATGGCGCTGCTGCCATTTCCGCCGCTGCAGGTTCCGGTGCCGCAGACTCCCGGTCTGCCGGCTGCTTTTCCTCGTCCAGTCTGCAGAGCACATCGATCAGTTCTGCCTTGCGCAGGCCGCTGATGCCGCGGAGTCCCCGGGTCCTGGCCAGTTCCTTTAATTCACTTAAAGGCAGTGTATTCAGTTTTTCTCTCATTTTTTCTCCTTATCCGATTTCCGCAGACTGCACTGCGGCAAAATCTGTTATGAATTTATACTCCCGTCCCAGCAGGCTCACTGCAGCAGGCAAAAAATTATGACAGGCACACAAATAACACAATGCCGCCTGTTATGGTAACCTTTTTGCTGAAATAATTTTTCTCAAAGAATTTTTCACATCATACGTGGGATTTCTTTCAGATGTCTAGAAATTATGGAAATTCAATTCCTTTATTTCGGAAAACCGAAGTATTTCTCAAAAATGCCGGTCTGTCCCGACACTCTATCAATGCTATTATAATACCGTTTAATAGAAAATGTAAAGAACTTTTGCAGTAACTCCCCAGAGAGAAAACTGCCGCCGTGCTGACTTACCGGCAAAAGCGTTTTCTCTCTGCACAGGTTCTGCTGTCTCCCCGGCCAAAAACCTATAATCCGGCAGCTAATAGGCAAACCGGAAAAAGCTGTCGATCACCGCTCCATCTGCGTCTTCCAATTCCAGCCCCAGAGCTCTTGCCATAGTCGGCCCTTCGTCCGTCAGGTTCATGGCGGCCACTTCCGCTCCCGGCTGGAAATCCGGACCGGCAGCCATAAAGAATGTTTCATAGCCCGGACAGTCCGGGGCATAGCCGTGAGCGCCTCTGTGGACTTTACTGCCCGGCCGGTACTCCTCCCGCTCCACCCGGCAGCCGTTCTTAAAGTAAAAGCCCTCCCGGGCCTCCAGCATAAAGCTGCATCTGGGATCCGCACCCTTTTCTCTGGCCCGCTTTCCGGTATAAACCTCTTTAATGCCGGAACCCGGCGTCTGCTTTAATTCCTTCAGCCAGTTTGCCACCGCCAGCTTAAGTTCCCCGTCCTCCCGGTTTTTTAAGTAGATATAGCAGGCTCCGTCACAGTTATTGGCCGCCGCCTGCCACCAGACGATGCGGCCGCCCCGTTCTTTAGCCCAGCCGTTTTTTACCATATGATAATTCGGATACAGGACACAGTTTACGTTTTTCTGGTAATGATCTCCCAGAAGAATAATATTGGTATTCCGCAGCTCCATCTGCCGCTCCAGAAGTCCCATAACCGCTCCCAGCCGCATATCCAGCCGCCGAAGAGCTGCCTGGGCTTCCCGGGAATCCACGCCGTACTGGTGGCGCATGGCATCCACATCTGTATAATGCACCAGTGTCAGATCCGGCCGGTAATAAGACAGCGTCCAGAGGAGAGAAGCCTGAACAAAATTATCCAGCATAGGCTGCTTTGTTCCCTCCAGCAGACGGCCGAAACGGCGGTACAGATCGATCTGATATCCGATGCTTCCATTAAAAAGCGACTCTGTAATCTGATTCTGCCAGAATCGCCGCGCCCAGATTTCCGGCATATTCCAGGTAATCTTGGCCCCGGCCGTCACCGGCCAGAGAAGGGCAGCAGTCCGAAGCCCCGCCTCCTCTGCCTGGTCATAAAGAGTTGTTCCCCGGATAAAGCGCCTCTGCCAGAACCAGTCCGGCTCCTTTCGAAAAGGCTGGAACCGGATATTATTTACGATTCCCGTATGAGACGGATTTCGGCCGGTGACAATGGCTGCGTGGGCCGGATAGGTCAGGCTGGGGCATACGCTCTTTACTCTGCGGCAGCAGGCTGCCCGTTCCATAAGACTGCGCAAATGGGGCAGCGTCTCCAGAGCCGCAAGGTCCTGATTTCCCACCGCATCCCAGGATATCACCAGCATCCGGTGGGGTTTTTTCCCTATGTATTTCTTTCTTCTGCCTGGCATCTGTCATCCTCTCCTTTTTCACCCTTCCGGCGTCTGGCCTCCTGGCTTTTTATAAAATCCATATGCTTTTGAATTTCCTTTTCATAGCCATTGGAAGTGGGACGGTAAAATACGCATCCCTCCATGCCATCCGGAAGATACTGCTGTTTTACGTAATGATTCGGGTAGTCATGGGCGTAAAGATATCCCTGACCTCGTCCCAGTTTTCCGGCCCCCTTATAATGGCCATCCTGCAGGTGGGCAGGCACCGGTCCAAGGGCTCCCTTTTTCACTGCATCCATGGCATCGAAAACCCCAACACAGGCCGCATTGCTCTTGGGAGCTGCAGCCACATAGGAAACAGCCTGTGCCAGAATGATCTGTGCCTCCGGCATACCGATGCGTTCCACCGCCTGGGAGGCAGCTACCGCCACAACCAGGGCCTGGGGATCCGCATTTCCCACATCCTCCGAAGCGCAGATCATGATCCGCCGTGCAATAAATTTAATATCCTCGCCTGCATACAGCATCCGGGCCAGATAATAAAGGGCTGCATCCGGGTCAGATCCCCGCATGCTTTTTATGAAGGCGGAAATGGTATCATAATGGGCATCCCCGTTCTTATCATAGCGGACCGCCCGTTTCTGGATGCACTCCTGGGCGGCATCCAGGTCAATGTGGATCTTTCCATCGGCGCTTCTCTCGGTAGTAAGGATTCCCAGTTCCACCGCATTCAGAGCCGCCCTGGCATCTCCGCCGGATGCATCAGCCAGAAACTCCAGAGCATCCGGTTCGATCACCCCATTATAGATTCCCATTCCCCGCTCCGTATCGCTGACTGCCCTGCAGATCAGTTCCTTGATATCCTCCTTCTCCAGAGGTTTTAGTTCAAAGATCCTCGACCGGGACAAAAGTGCTCCATTTACCTCAAAATAGGGATTTTCCGTGGTGGCGCCGATCAGAATCAGCGTGCCGTCTTCTACAAAGGGAAGGAGATAATCCTGCTGCCCCTTATTAAAACGATGGATCTCATCCACAAAAAGAATGGTCTTCCTGCCGTACATCCCCCGCAGATCCTGGGCAGCCTTTACCACTTCCTCCATGTCTTTTTTTCCGGCTACTGTGGCATTGATCTGCTTAAACTCTGCGCTGGTGGTATTGGCGATTACCTTTGCCAGGGTGGTCTTTCCCGTGCCCGGCGGGCCGTAAAAGATAATGGATGTCAGCTGATCTGCCTTAATGGCCCGGTACAAAAGCCGGCCCTTTCCTATGATATGCTGCTGTCCTACCACCTCATCCAGGGTCCTGGGCCGAAGCCTGGAGGCCAGGGGCGCCTCCTTTTCCTGGTTCTGTTCCCTCATATAATCAAATAAGTCCATATACTTAAACCTTTCCTTTTTCTGTTTAGAGTATAGTCCCGATTCCCCCATGCGTCAACTGGTTCCAGAAAGGGAGCAGCCGCCTAAGTCTCCACCGATTCCCGGATAATAAGAAATCCCAGGGGCCCAAGTACCACACCCAGGATCCCGAAAAGCTGCAGCCCCACATAGACCGCCGCAAGGGTAAGGAAAGGCGAAAGCCCTGCCTGCTTTCCCATCATTTTCGCCTCCGTCACCTGACGCAGAAGATAACTTGCCAGATAGATGGCCAAAAGCCCCAGTCCCTTTCCCGCCTGGCCGTTAAAAAAGCAGATCACGGCCCATGGAAACAATACCGTTCCCGTTCCAATAAAGGGAAGGGCATCCAGAAGGCCGATCAAAAGGCCCAGAAGGCCGTAATATGGATTCCTCAGAAAGAAAAGACCTGCCATGCAGATGGCGGTTGTGGCTGCCAGCAGAATGATCTGGGTCTTTCCGTAAGCTGCTCCAACCACCTTTAAGATCCGCCCCATCTCCTGATACTCCCGGCAGAAGACGGATTTTCTGAAATATGCCCGGATCTGGTCGCCTTCCTGGAGTGCCAGGACCGTGCCAAAGTATACCACCACCAGGAACACGAAAAACTTTGCCGCAGCCTGCAGCCATTCCCGGGAGCTTCCCATCAAAAACGGCATGATCCAGGATGCTGTGTAGCTGCCCAGATTCCGGAAGCCATCCCGCAAAAGCTCCGTCATCTGCCCCTCCGGAAGCCGCAGGACCTCCTCCGCTCTCCGGCACCACCCGGTAAGGATTCCATCCGCCTCCCGGATCAGTCTCGGAAGATCCTCCAGAAGAAGCCGTGCTTCCTTTAACAGTTTGGAAATTCCCAGATAAAGGCCGATTCCAAGGAGACATCCGAACGCCAGCAAAAGTACGCCCCCCACCAGTCCTGCCGGCAGTTGAAATTTTCGTCCCATAAGGGAAATGGAAAGCTTTTTCCGGATCCTGTCCACCCAGGGTTTAAGAAGGGCCGCCAGACCCAGAGCAATGAAAAAAGGAATTACGAGGGGAAGCAGGTACCGAAAGACTGCGTAAACCCCAAACGTAATTCCTGCTGTGAATATAAGTTTCTTCAGTTTCTTATTCGGCATTCCCATGGACTCACCTATTTCTGATTTGTACTTCCTTTGTACAACTTTAGTATGCGTCCCCTCCCGCAAAATATACCTGTGGTTTTTCAAACCAGGAGAATGCCGCTCCACGGGGATTTATGGAAAATTCCATCCGTTTTCCTGTTATCGGATGTACGAATGCCAGCCCGGCCGCACACAGGGCAATACTTCCCCGCCGCTTTCCGTTCTGAAAATCCGGATGATAACGGTTATCTCCCCAAAGAGGCAGGCCATGAGAAGAAAACTGCACCCGAATCTGATGATGACGGCCGGTTTCCAGGCGGATGCCCACCAGGGAAAGATCTTCTCCATCAATTCGGCGGCTTTCCAGAACCTGGTAGGAAAGTCTGGCTTCCCTGGCCCCGGGAGCCGTCTTATCCACAACGGCAGACTCATTTTTTTTAGGATCTTTCCGCAGATAATCCACGAATGTTCCCTCTTTTTCCACAGGTTTTCCACACACCACCGCAAAATAATATTTTTCCGTCTTTCCCTCTGAAATCAGGCGGCTTAAGGCTTTCGCCGTCTCTTTTGTCTTTGCATAAACCAGGATTCCCTGGACAGGCTTGTCCAGTCTGTGGATAACTCCCACGTAAGGCGCTCCGGTTTTTCCCTTCTTTTCCACCTGCTTTGTGGATAGTTTTCCCCAATTTGTGGATAAGTCTGTGCATATCTTTCCGGACGTCTGATTTGCCTGAGCCGCAATGTGATTTTGGATCATGCTTACCATGTCCGGCTGGAATCCGCCGGACGACTGGGACTCCACGCCGGAGGGTTTTTCCGCCACAATCAGGTGGGGATCTTCATAAAGTATTTTTAACATTTTTCTTAATCCTCTTTTCAATTTCAAAAATTCCCTTGCATAATATAGCAGATAGGTGTATAGTATTAAACATGAACACAAGTAGTTTTTAAAACTACTTGTAGTGGTTTTTGTTAATTCGAAGATGCCAAATGCGCCGACAGATTTTTGCGTGGTGGCTAAAGCGCTGCCCGCCGGCCCATGATGGTTTTCTTTTCATTTCTCGGAAGGAGGTATTATTTTTATGAAATTTCACGTAAAAGATCCGGGAAGCGCACTGACTCACTTTATTGCCATGATCTTATCCATTCTGGCCGCCACGCCGCTTCTGGTTAAGGCAGCTTCAGAACCAGGCTGGCTCCATCTGGCTGCTCTGGCAGTGTTTATTGTCAGCATGATTTTATTATATGCAGCCAGCACCATTTATCACACCCTGGATATCTCGCCAAAGGTCAATAAGATCCTGCGAAAGCTTGATCATATGATGATTTTTATCCTGATTGCGGGGACTTACACACCGGTGTGCCTGATTGTCCTGGGTGACCGGACCGGATGGAATCTTCTGGCGCTGGTATGGGGAATCGCTGCGGCAGGCATCCTGATCAAAGCACTGTGGATCACCTGCCCAAAATGGTTCTCCTCTCTGCTTTACATCGCCATGGGCTGGGTGTGCATCCTGGCTATCTCCCGCATCGTGCAGGCGCTGCCCAGGGAGGCTTTTCTCTGGCTTCTGGCCGGCGGACTGATCTACACCCTGGGCGGCATCATTTACGCCCTAAAGCTTCCGCTTTTTAATGCACGGCATAAAAATTTCGGCTCCCATGAAATCTTCCATCTGTTTGTTATGGGCGGAAGTTTCTGCCATTATATGATGATGTATCAGTTTGTTGCATAGTGCCGTCCCCTCCTTTTGGAGGGGTTTTTTATTTCACGGGGAACTTCGTTCCTCACCGGAAACTAAGGCTTCCTTCTCCTTCCTGCTTAACTTCTTTATGGCCGCCTCCCGGCGCATGGCCTCTTCCCTGGTGGAAAATTCTTCCCAGTAGATCAGCTTTACCGGACGGCGGCTTCGGGTGTATTTGGCGCCCCTGCCCTCATTATGCGCCTGCATGCGCCTGTCCAGATCATTGGTCCACCCACAATAAAAGGTCCCGTCTGCACACCGGACCAGATACGTATAATTCCTGCATTCTTCTTCCATTTTAAACTTCTATTCTGCTCCCTTTTTCATTTATCCCTTCTGTCTTCTCCGGCTGCCGGGTCTGCTTTTTTGCCGGCTGCTTTTCCATCTCATCTTTCCATCTCTTCTTTTCTGCCAGGCAGCATCCCAAACGGCTCCGGCAAAGGCCTATGTAACGGCCCGGCGTTTTGCAGTACGCCGCTGCCGCCCGGGCAAAAGCCCGAATCTATAAAAAGCACCAGCTGGATGCGCTCCCTAACTCTGCATGCCCGGGATAATACCCCAAAGCCTGCCTTCTCTCCAAAACCGCCCCGGCTGCACCGGCATCCATATATGCCGGCCCGGCAGAACCCCTGGGACCGCCGGACCGGTCATGGAAAACAGGCGGAGATACTATTAGTATATCACAATTCTTCTCTTGTGTGCATGATCTGGTTGTTTCCGCCCCCCTTACCCGATCTCTTTTACCAGAATCAGCTTCTGTCCCGGCTTTACCGAACCGTCAGAAAGCTCATTGGCACGCCTTACCGTGTCGATGGTAGTGTGGAATTTCTTTGCGATGCTCCACAGGTCATCCTCCGGCTGAACGATGTAGCCCACAATCCCCGGAAGCTTCTGAAGTTTTAACAAATCCAGGGGCTGACTCTCCAGGCCGGTCATTACCTGGCGGCTTAAGGGCTCCTGCACCAGCACATCCAGGCTCACCACACCCTTAACCTCCACGGAATTTCCGCCCATCATCACTGCCGTCAGCTGTTCCAGCCCGGGAATCACCTGGTACACGCTGTTTTCATCCACTCCTGCCGCTGCCGCATGGCACTGGAAAGGAATTGCGGCCTCTTCTGCCTGGATGGGCGCCCCGTCATCGCTGGTCAGATACAAAAGGGAGACCTGGAGCACCCCTTCTAACAGAAGGCTATCCTCCTCCACCGTCACCTCATCCAGCTTTACGCTGCCGCTGCTGCGCAGAATCTGCAGCACCGGACGCCGCTCTGCCAAAGACACCTTCTCTGCCACCCGGCACTTGCACACATTCTTTGCCAGGATCTGCTGAAACTCTGCCGTTTCATAGACCGGTTTCAACTCTTCTTTGGTGGAATACACATCCTCCAGGATATCCGTCTCCTCCTCCTGATAAAGGCAGATATCCAGTTCCAGTACCACATCTGCTCCAAACTCCCGCATCTCTCCATCGTAATCCGGCTTCGCCTCCAGTTCTCTGTGTGCCAGCCGCACATGGACCATGGGCACCTGTTCCTCCAGAGCCTGAGATAAGGGAATCTCTCCCGAAAAAGGAATGCTCTCTTCCAGCCACTGGACGGGAACATTCTCCCCTTCGCCGGAATACAGCAAAAAGATCATCAGCTCCCCGCTGATAAAAAGACTTCCGTCCATGGGCCGGATATTTACGCCCCGAAGATCCATCTCCCGCCACAAAAGCCGGTCCACATTGGGTTTATTGGCCGGGAGATTTAATACCTCCTGGATGCGGAAGGTATCCCGGCGTCTGGCAGCGGCTGAGGCCAGTTCCAGAGGCGCTTTCTTTACCTGGATCTCCTCCTCATTCTCCCTCCTGTCCACATCCACGGCAGCCGTCTCTTCGGTCAGACACTCTGCCTGGACGAAAAAGCCTGCTAATGCCTTTACCCCAAGCTTCCGGGAATGAATCATATCCGCAGTGAGATCTTCCAGCTCCCAGGTAAGGGTGATCTCATCCCGGTCATTTAAGCCGGTGACATTTATTGTCTCATCAAAAGGAATCGAGCCGGCCAGGGTCTGCAGCCCCCCCTCCTCCTTTCGGTACAGCACCTGGAAATCCAGTTTTCCTCTGATCTGCACCCGCTCCGCACCCGGCTTCATAGCCTCCACAAGGATATCTCCTGTGCTTAAAAGCACCTGAGCCATATCATCCATGGTGTCCGGCACAATAAAGTCATCATCCAGGGTGATCTGCGTAGACGCCCGGCCTTTGATCCGGTTCATATGTATCTGCTTTTTCATTAATTCCATAACAAAACTGCCCGCCTTCCTCTTTTCTATAAAAGAGTGTATGCGGGCAGTTTTTTGGTTATGCCTGACTTTCTCCTGCTGCAGCTTTGCCAGGAATCTGTTTTGTCAGTTCCTCCAGCTGCCGCTCCAGAACAGCGATCCTTTCATTCAGCCGTTCAATCTCCTCCGAATGAACTGTCTTCTGGGGCGGCAGACGCACGCCGTCCTTCTTCACCGGACGGGCGGGGATTCCCACCGCCGTCACATTATCTTCCAGAGGCTTTAACAGTACTGCATTGGCCGCAATGGAGCAGTTATCGCCTACTTCAAAGGCACCCAGGATCTTGGCGCCGCAGCCCACCGTCACATTGTTTCCCAAAGTGGGATGACGCTTTCCTTTATTCAGTCCCACACCGCCCAGGGTGACGCCCTGGTAGATGGTGCAGTTGTCCCCCACCACCGCCGTCTCACCAATCACCACGCCGCAGCCGTGGTCGATCAGAATCCCATGGCCTAACTGCGCTCCCGGGTGAATCTCAATCAGTGTAAAGAACCGGCTGATCTGGGAGATCAGACGGGCAATAAAAAAGAGCCTCTTCCGGTAAAACCAGTGAGCGAACCGGTGCAGGATCAGCGCATGGACACCCTGGTACAAAAGAAGCACCTCCAGAGCGCTGCGTGCCGCAGGATCCCTGGCCTGCACGGCCTTTACATCCAGCCATATATCTTTTAAAATCATGTTCCTTCATCCTTTCCGCGGCAGCCGGTCTAAAAAAGCTCCCCGGTCTGCCATAAGCTTCATTATATCATACGCCAAAAGGATAAAAAAGGAATATTAAAAACATATCACTGAAATACTACCGGGTTCTCCAGAAGTTCTGTTTTTACCACCACATAAGGGCTGGATTTTTCCGTTCCTCCATTCTCCCCCGTCTCCGGCCCCTTAAGCTCCGTGTCAATGACTATGGAATTCTCCGTCAGATAAAGGGCATTCACGCTGATGCTGTAGCCTCCGCTCTGCTGCTGACCGTATCCCACCACAATATACAGATTCTGGTCATCGGAGTAGGTAAGCTTAAAAGGATCCGTCTGCTTCGTCTGAATCGTCGCCATTAAATCTGCAGGGACTTCACCTTCTCCCACCACGGTAAAGGAAAGATCTCTCACTTTTCCGCTTTCGTCATCTCCTGTGCTGCATCCTCCAAGACATCGAACCGCAAATACCCATACTGCCAGAAGCACCCAAATCATCCATTTCCTCTCTGTCACTTTCTTCATTCCAGCTCCTCCTTGCTGATAAAATCCTGCCGCCAGTCCGGCGGCCCTTCATTCCGGGATGTCTGACCCATCCCATCCATCCCCTCTCCGGTCTGCAGTCCGCAGAACACGAAGGTTTAGTATCAGAATATTCTCTGCCTTTTTTATTTAGAACCAGGTATCAGGTAAAACTTTTATCACGCCATTTTGGTAAACTCCCCTCCTTTTTCTTTAACAAAATGTAAACCGATTACCACTCAAAGTCCGCTCTCATCCGTCTTTTGACGTTTTTCTCAATTTTTTCCAAATAGCATCAGGATGTTTTGCACAAAAACGCCTATTTTTTATTGGTAAACATGCCAAATTTTGTTATTTTCTTTAACATTGTATTGACTCTTGTACAAAAGTATGTATACTAATAGCTAGTAAATCAATTTACTAATTCGTCGACGAAATCGTTACTGTCAACCCAGTTTATTCTACTGATTTACCAGGGTCAAAGCCTTTTGACACCTGCATTTTTCTGGAAGAAAGGATTTAATTATGACAGGAATTATTGTGACAGGGCATGGAAATTATCCATCCGGTTTACTAAGCGCCATTGAACTGGTAGCCGGAAACCAGGAAGCCCTGAAAGCCGTGGATTTTGTGAAGGGAATGTCCACGCAGGAGCTGGAAGAACAGCTGGCCGAAGCGGTAAATTCCATGGATACCCACCAGATTCTGATTCTGGCAGATCTCCTGGGCGGCTCCCCCTTTAACACCAGCTCCATGCTGCGTGGTAAACTGATTGGTAAACAAGTAAAAGTTCTGGCAGGCGTAAACATGGCCATGATGGTAGAGGCTGTATTCGCCAGAGGAATTATGGATCTGGATGCGCTGGCTCAGGATCTGTTAAACGCTGGCCCGGAAGGAATCCGTGATCTGGATCAGCTGGAAAGCGCGAAAGATCCGGAATTCGAAGACGGGATCTAAAAACCATACATCATTTGAGGAGAATTGCCATGATCAAGAAAATCGCAGAGGAGCCCATTAAAGAAAAGCTCCATTTTCTGGACACCCCCTTCCTCACCCGGGAGGAGGTCACAAAGGCGCTGGATCTGGCGGTAAGTCAGACCGAAGCCAATCTCCGCTATCTGAACGGAAAATTCCCATTTTCTGCTGCGGGAAGCGATGACCGTTATGCCATTACGGAAAATGTAGAATGGACCACAGGATTCTGGACCGGCATCTTATGGCTGATGTACGAGTACACCGGTTCGGATACCTTTAAAAATGCCGCGCTGGAGCAGGTTGATTCCTTTATGGAGCGGGTAAAGCAGCGCATCGACTTGAATCATCACGACCTGGGATTTCTGTACACCCCCTCCTGCGTCAGCTGCTATAAGCTGACCGGTTCCGAAAAGGCAAAGGAAGCAGCTCTGATGGCTGCCGATGTGCTGATGGAGCGCTACCGCGAACGTGACGGCTTCATCCAGGCCTGGGGCGAAGTGGGGCGCCGGGAAGACTACCGTCTGATCATCGACTGCATGATGAATATTCCCCTGCTCTACTGGGCCAGCGACATGACCGGTGATCCCAAGTACCGGGAAGCAGCCACCCGTCATTTCATTACCTCCTGCAATAACGTGGTTCGGGATGACGCGTCTGCTTACCATACATTCTACTTTGATCCGGACACCGGCAAACCCCTTAAGGGCGTGACCCGCCAGGGCTATTCCGATTCCTCCGCATGGGCCAGAGGACAGGCCTGGGGCATTTACGGCATTGCATTAAATTACCGTCACACCAGACGGCCGGAAGCATTTAACCTGTACCGCGGCATGACCAATTACTTCTTAAACCGCCTTCCGGCAGATGATGTATGCTACTGGGATCTGATCTTCTCCGACGGCTCCGGCCAGTCCCGCGACTCTTCGGCAGCTGCCATCGCCGTGTGCGGCATGGAGGAGATGAATCACTATCTCCCCGAAACGGAGGAGAACAAGGCAGTATATCAGCATGCCATGCACCGCATCCTGCGTTCCCTTATCCAGAATTACGCCAATCCAAAGGCAGAGGGCGGCGAAGCCTTCCTTCTCCACGGCGTTTATTCCTGGCACTCCGGAAAGGGCGTAGACCGTGGTAATATCTGGGGAGACTATTATTACGTGGAGGCGCTGATCCGGTTCCTGAAGAACTGGAATCCGTACTGGTAAACGAAACGACCGGACATTTAATAAGGTAAGGATACATTTTTAAGGGAAACTTTCTGCGTTGATACACAGCAGAAATCGGCGCAGCAAAGGCCGTCCTGCCAAACCTGGCGGCCTTTGCCATATAATTCAGTAAATGGAGGTATTTCAACATGAACACACCAAATATCGTGGCATTCCGTATTGACGAGCGTCTGGTCCATGGACAGGGACAGCTCTGGATCAAGACCCTGGGGGTGAACACGGTAATCGTGGCCAACGATGCCGCCGCTGCGGATCCTATGCAGCAGGCACTGATGAAGGCCGTGATCCCCAAGACCATTGCCATGCGCTTCTTCACTGTACAGCATACCTGTGATATTATTATGAAGGCATCTCCCAAGCAGGTTATCTTCATCATCTGCAAGACTCCTGAGGATGCCCTGAAGCTGGTAGCCGGCGGTGTTCCGGTTAAGGAGATCAATGTAGGAAATATCCACAAGGCGCCCGGCAAGGAGGAGATCAGCCCCTATATCGCCTTAGGCCCCGAGGACAAGGCTGCCCTGCGCGAGTTAAAGGACACCTACCACATCACCTTCAACACCAAGTCCACCCCGTCCGGAACCGACAGCGGCGCGAAAGTTGATATTACCAAATATCTCTGATTCGTCGGCCCGGACGTAATCCAAGAAGTTTAGGAGGAAAAGACGTATGGAAATCACATTGTTTCAAAGTATAATCATCGGCATCTGGTGCGGATTCTGTCTGTGCGGCATGCTTCTGGGCATTTACACCAACCGCTGCCTGGTTATGGCAACCGGTGTAGGCCTGATCCTCGGTGACCTGCCCACCGGCCTGGCTATGGGCGCTGTAGGCGAGCTGGCCTTCATGGGCTTCGGCGTTTCCCAGGGCGGTTCTGTTCCGCCGAACGCTATGGGCCCCGGCATCGTAGGCACCATTATGGCAATCACCATGAAGTCCTCCGGCGTAGATGTCAGCTCCGCTCTGGCGCTGTCCTTCCCCTTCGCCGTAGCCTTCCAGTTCATCATCACCGCCGTTTACACCGCCTGCTCCGGTATCGGTGAGGCAGCCAAGACTGCTCTGGAGCAGAAGAAGTTCGGCAAGTTCCGTCTGCTGGCAAATTCCACCCTGGTTGTCTTCTTTGTTCTGGGCTTTATCATCGGTTTTGCCGGAGCCATGAGCGCAGAGGGACTGCAGACGGTTATCAATCTGATCCCCGGCTGGTTAAGCACCGGATTAAGCGTTGCCGGTTCCATGCTTCCTGCAATCGGTTTTGCCATGATCTTAAACGTAATGGCAAAGAAGGAGCTGATCCCCTTCGTTCTGTTAGGCTACATGGCTATTTCCTATCTGAAGCTGCCGATCATCGGCGTAGCTATTCTGGGAACCGCAGTTGCCCTTCTTGTATTCTTCTATGCAGGAAAAGGCGGCAGCAACAATGTTGAAGAAGTGGAGGTAGAGTTTGAAGATGGCATCTAAATTAACGAAAAGCGACTATACAAAAACTTCTCTGCGTGCATATCTGCTGCAGAACGGCATGAACTACAATAACTACCAGGGTCTGGGCTACGCCAATATGCTGTATCCCTCCCTGCGGAAGATGTATTCCGATGACGATGAGTTAAAAGAAGTATTAAAGGACAATATCGAGTTCTTTAACACCAACCCCAGTATGGCACCGTTCATCACCAACCTGCATTTAAGTATGCTGGACGGCGGTGCAGATCCCAAGGAAATCAAGGGTATCAAGATGGCACTGATGGGCCCCATGGCCGGTATCGGCGACTCCCTGTCCCAGTTCTGCCTGGCTCCCCTCTTTGCCACCATCGGCGCTTCCCTGGCACAGGAAGGCCTGATCCTTGGACCGATCTTCTTCTGGCTGGGCATCAATATCTGCCTGTTCATCGTAAAGATGTTAATGGGCGGCTGGGGACATAAGCTGGGAACCAGCATCATCACCAAGCTCAGCGGCTACATGGAGCAGGTATCTACCGTGGCCGGCATGATCGGTGTTACCGTTATCTCCGGACTGGCTGTAAACTTCGTTAAGATCACCACGCCGCTGCAGTATGTGGCTCAGGTATCTGAAACAGAGCAGAAGGTTATCTCCATTCAGGAAATGCTGGACGCCATGCTTCCGAACCTGCTTCCGGTACTCTTTACCTGCCTGGTATTCTGGCTGATTAAAGAGAAGAAGTGGACCACCTACCGTCTGGTTATCTTAACCATCATCGTGGGAATCCTCTTATCCGTAATCGGATTCCTTGGTTAATCCTTTAACTGAATCATTGTGACTCTTAAGGAGCTGCTGCAGGGCAATGCGGATTCACTGCCTTTTGCAGCGGCTCCTTTTTCGAAAGGAGAACGCTATGCAAAATCTTATGGATTCGGAACAGAAGCTGCGCACTTTTCGCCAAAAGGCCGTCCGCTTTTCGGAGAACTATAATGCCGCCGCCCTGAAGGACTGGTTTTGTGGGGACGGCCGGGATGAGATCGGGGAGATCCTCCGCCAGGCAGACAGTCTGATGCAGAATACCTTCACCTTTACGGACCGCTGGGATATGGAGCCCTGCGCCGTTCCCTACCGGCTGGATCCGCTGATCTGGGATGTGTCGCCAAACGGCGATCCCGAATGGGTATACATGCTGAACCGCCATGAATATTTAAAGAAGCTTCTGCTGGCCGGATGGTATACGGGTACTCCGGATTACTTCCTGAAGGCAAAGGAATTTATCCTCCACTGGATCGATCACAACACCGTGGGGCCGAAAGCCAGTCTCACCACCCGCACCATTGACACCGGCATCCGCTGTGCCAACTGGCTTCCCGTGCTGGTTCACCTGACCGCACAGGATCTCCTGACTGACCAGGAAATCCTCACCGTCATCCGAAGCATCCGGGAACAGTTCCTGTACCTGAAAGCCAGCTACGTGCCAAAATATACCTTAAGCAACTGGGGCGTCCTGCAGACTTCCTCTATCCTTTTAAACGGCCTGTGGCTCGACGGCTTTCTGGAACCGGAGATCGTGGAGTGGGCCGAAAAAGAACTGCTGCGGCAGCTGTCCTTCCAGATCTATGAGGACGGTTCTCACTGGGAACAGTCCATCATGTACCACATTGAGGTGCTGAACTGCGTAAGCACCTGGCTGATCATGAAGCAGCAGCTGGGCATGTCCTCAGACACCGCTGATGAGACTTCCATCCGGGAGACCCTTCATTCCATGTACCGCTACGTGCAGATGGCCGCCGGCCCGGACCACATACAGCCGGCCCAGGGCGACAGCGACTGTACCGACGTCAGGGACGTCCTCTCCCGCGGCGCACTGCTGTTTTCCGATCCCCAGCTGCGCTTCGGCGGATACGAAAAGCTGGATTTGGACAATGTATGGTTTTTCGGGACTCCCGGTCTCCAGGCCTTCCAGACCATTCCCGCCAAGGCTCCGGCAGAATGCTGCGGGCGCTTCCCGGTCAGCGGCAATTACTTCTTCCGCACCGGCTGGGACGAAAACGCCTCTTATACCTATCTGCATAACGGCCCCCTGGGAAGCTCCCACGGCCATGTGGACCTTACCCACATCTCCAATTACTTCTGCGGGCGGCCTTTCCTGGTGGATTCGGGACGCTACTCCTACGTGGAGGAGGAACCCCTGCGCGGAATGTTAAAGGACGGCGAGGCCCATAATGTCTGCATCATCGATGATGCCAGAGCCGGACTGGCTGACGGTTCCTGGAGCTACGCCTTCTTTGGGGACAGCCTGAAAAATTACGAAAAGACCATCGAGGATATCCACTATGGGGAGATGCCCTTCCTCTCCCGGGAACCGGAGGGGGGGCCGGCCTTCCATAACCGGCAGGTACTGATTTTCCCGGAGGGAATCTGGTTTATTTCTGACGACCTGCGGATGGAGGGAACCCATAAGAGCCGCTGCCGCTTTCACTTCTCGCCGGAAGTGGCGGTGGTCAAAGAGCTTCCCGAAAGCGGAGAAGTCCTTCTGGAAAATAGCGGCATCCGCTTAAAACTTGGCGCCTGCGAGTCTCTGGAAAAGGAGCGCGCGCTCCTCTCCCGGCGCTATAATGAGACGGAGGAACACTGGGTATTTACCAGCAGCCGGACCTGGCACCGGGAAGGCCAGATGATCAGCTGGCTGATTCCCGAGAACGCCGAAATCCGGGATACCCCGGTATACCAGGCGGAAGCAGAAAATCCCTGCCCGCCGGAGCAAGTAACCGCAAAGGAAGTCTGGCTGGAGGGAAAATTGATTTACGTCATTCTTCTCTTCCGCCATGAAATCTTCCGCGGCAGAAAGATCTTTTCCTGCCACGGTACAGACTGCCGCGGCAAAGTTCTGGTACTGAAAAATGAAGGCGGCGCTTTCCGCGCCCTTCGATTCAAGGCGTAAGTTATATTGTTTATCCGCCATTTTCATGGTAAAATAAGACAGATTGTTTAAAGCGAGGCACGAAGACATGAAAAAACTTACTATAAATGAAATCGCCGAAAAGGCAGGCGTATCGAAAACGACCGTGTCCTTTTATCTGAACGGCAAGACGAACAAAATGTCAGAAGAAACCATGGAACGCATTCGGAAGATTATTGAAGAAACAGGATATGAACCTAATGCGGCAGCACGTGCCATAAAAACCAGGCCGGGCGCTTCTGCCGGAACCATCGGCGTCATCCTGGGCGACCTGTCCCAGCCTCTCGCCTCCCGTGCCCTGAAGGGCATCGAGGAAGAGGCCCGGGAATCCGGCTACCAGGTGGTGGTCGGTTCCAGCGGCATGCTGTTCTCCCGCGAACAGGAATACATCGAAAACATGTCCCGTCTGGGGGTATCCGGCTTCATTATCCAGGCCACCTACCGTTTCGGTGTTCTGGGCATGGAGCTGGAAAAGAAAAAGAAAAATCTGGTTTATCTGGATGTATCTCCCTATGATTCCAACGGAAAATGCGTAAAGAGCGGAAATTACAACAGTGTTTATGAGGCAATCACCCAATGTGCCAAAAAGGGCTACGAACAGTTCATTATGATTTCCGACGGCAGTCAGGATGATTCCGGCGGCGTAGGAAACTCCCAGGGCTTCAAAGATGCCCTCCGCACGGCAGGTCTTCCCTTTAAGACCTACTACATGAATCAGGACGCAACAATCGAAGAAATCTATGATTACCTGAAACGGCAGATCCGGCCGGAGATGAAAACGCTGATTTACGTCTCCGACGCCTCTGCCCTTGCAAATGTATATCTGGCAATCAAAGAATTCCCTGACTATCAGTCCCTGATGCCCCGGACCATAGGCCTGATCGGATTTGATGTGACCGGCTGGACCAAGACCACCACGCCGGCCATTTCCTCCATTGTGATTCCGGCCTATCAGGAAGGCCGCTTTGCCGCCCGCAAGCTTCTGGAAATGATTAACGGCAGTGGAGATTCAAAAGAAGTCATTCTGAAAAATGTGATCCGCTGGCGGGAAAGCACCATGTAAAAAGAGAAGCCGCACCGGAATCCCCGGATGCGGCTTCTCTTTTTATTTTCTCTTACATTTCTCAGACCCCGGCCAGGAAGATCCATGCGGCAATCATCACGGCATCTCCTGCCAGAACGTATGTCAGTCCTCTTCCCGCACCTTTCCATTCTCCCATGACAATTCCCCATAAATTTGAAATAATCAATGCCAGAGCATTAAAAATCACCCAGCCGGTTACGCTCCCGTAATCTCCTGCCAGACTGGTATAAATGCCATACAGACACAGGGCGCTGTACCAGACCAGAGCGGTAAGGAAGAGCTTGACGATCCGCAGGGCCGATGCCTGCCGTTCCTTTCGGAACACGGCGGACACCTCCTGCTTTCCAAGCTGCGGGATACAGTATACCGCAGCCGCCAGATTTCCCCCCACGATCACCAGAAGCCAGGATGCGGCAGAGATTCCTACTTCCGAAACCATCATCATTTCAAGCTGTGCAGTCATTCCTTTCCCATACTCAAACCCCAGATTCATCAGGGCCGATCCCAGGCCGGAAAATACAGCCAGGATCATCCCACGCCGACTGTTTCCCGACTTCTGCTGCGCATCCCGGATTTTCCCGCCGGCTGTAATCAGCAGAATACCTCCGGCGCTTAAAGCAAGTCCCGCCGCCAGATACAGCTTGTGTGCTGCCGCCAGCATATCCGCCGAGAGGAACAGCGGAAGGAGGGAGCCGCCGATAATCGAAATTCCCATGGAAATCCCGTACAGCAAAGCCATTCCCAGAATGTCCACGCCTTTTGTAAAGCAGACGGCAGAAGCCCCCCAGAGCAGGCCGCAGATAAAGATTACCAGCGCCTCCCCGCCGTGGGCGCCGTAAACTGCAGCCAGCCCCGGGACCTGGGCAAAGGCCCAGATCCCCGCCACAGCCAGGCAGAGAAGGTTGTAAATCAGCCAGAACAGCGCCCAGGAAAAGGGCCGGTAATCTTTATAGCCCAGGCCGAAGCTTCCCTGGCAGACGCCGGCAGCCAGGAGAATCATCTTATTCATCGCGTCTCTTCACCCTCCCTTTCTGCACCGGCTGTCTCCTTTTCCAGATATCCTTTATCCGAATCCACATAGTCAGAATCTTTCTTATCTCCGCAAATTTCCTTCAGGAACTGCTCTCCGGCTCCAATCTGTATCTCCTCACGAATTCCATTATAAACCAGGGTAAGAGAAAGGGGTGCATTTCCGGCCTGGATCTCATACCGGGAAACCCGGCCCTCTTCCCACTTCATGGAAATCTGCCCGCCGTCCATAATGCAAATCCCGCTGATTTCCCCGTCTTTCCAGGCATCGGGAAGGGAGGGCAGCAGTTTTACGTATCCCGGTTCTGCGTGAACCAGCATCTCCGTGATTCCGGCAAGGGCTCCCATATTTCCATCGATCTGGAATACGCAGCTGTCCCTTCTCGGATGGGTGTCCATGAGATTCGGCGCAGTAGACTGACGGAACAGCTTCACCAGATTCTTATACGCCTCTTCTCCATTCTCCAGCTTCGCGTACATGCACACAATCCAGGCGCAGCTCCAGCCAGTATGGCCTCCCCCGTAAAACAACCTTCTCTCCAGGGTTTTGGCTGCCGCCTGCGCAAGCGCAGGCGTCCGGTCACAGGAAATCTGATTGGAGGGATACAGAGCATAAAGCTGAGAAATATGCCGGTGCCCCGGTTCCTTCTCCTCATAGTCCTCTCTCCACTCCTGGATCTGGCCGTATTTTCCGATTTTCAGCTTCGGGAAACGGCGGATATATTCCGCTGCCCTTTCCGAAATTCCATTCCGGACATCCAGAATCTCCGAAGCCTCCAGATAATCAGTGAAAAGATCGTTGAGAATTTCCACATCCATCGTGCTTCCGGCACAGATACAGCCTTCCGTCCCATCCTTCATGATATATGTATTCTCCGGTGACACAGAGGGACAGGTCACCAGCTCCCCTCCGTCTTCAATCAGGAAATCCTCAAAGAACAGCACCGCTTCCTCCAGGCAGGGATAAAACTCCCGCAGGAATTCTTTATCTTTCGTATACCGGTAATGCCGCATAATGTGGGTACACAGCCACGCGCCTCCCATCACCCAGTAAGAAGCCGGTATGTAGATGTCCTGGGGCGCAGTATCCGCCCAGATATCTGTATTATGATGGGCCGTGAAGCCGCGGCAGCCGTACATGCGGCGGGCAGTATCTCTGCCGCTCTCCGCCATGCGCCGGATCAGGCCAAACAGGGGCAGGCTGCATTCGGCAAGGTTGCTGCTTTCTGCAGGCCAGTAATTCATTTCTGTATTAATGTTAATCGTGTACTTGGAATCCCAGGCAGGCTGCATTTCCTCGTTCCAGATTCCCTGCAGATTCAGCGGCAGGGAGTCGGGCCGGCTTCCCGCAATCATCAGATAGCGGCAGAACTGATAATAAGCCTCTGACAGCGCCGGATCCTCCGGATACTCTTCCTTTCTGCGATGAAGGGGCATGAGAGATACCAGTCTGTCTTCGGCCCCCTTCTTTCCCAGGCGGAAACGGACTCTTCCAAACAGCTTTCCGTAGTCTTTCTCATGTTCCTGCCGGATCGCTTCCGCGCCCAGCCTTTCGGCTTCTTCCAGCCGCTTTTTCACTGCTGACACCGGATCTTTCTCATAAAAACTTGTCTCCCCGGCAATAAACAGCGTCACCTTCCTGCAGTTTCTGAGAATCAGATGTTCTCCGGATACCTGCACCTGACTTTCCTCTCCCTCAGCCACAGCAGAAACCGCCGTATAGAAGTTCACGCCCTCCGGCCCTGACTGGCCGCTCATAAAGATGGTATGGTCATTCACCTTTCCAGCATGCTCATAAAAGCGCTCCCTCTGCAGGATGGCAGAAAAAGAGATTCCGGCACATTCTGCATCTGGAGCTGCCGCCTTCTCCGCCGGCAGGCACTCCATGGTAATCACAATTACCCTGGCCGGCCAGGAAGCAAAATAACATTTCCTGATTTTTCCTGTGCCTGCCCGCACAAAGCTTTCCTCCACCATGCCTTTCTCCAGCTTAAGCTCGCGGCAGTAGGAGGACATCTCCTCCTCCTTCCACTCCCTCTGCAGCCGTCCGTAAGTAATGTGCAGATCGCCAAGGGGCTGATAGGGCCGCTGGCTCTGGGGCGTTCCAGAAAAAGAATAAACCAATTTTTCCTCCGCCTCCGAAATCCTGCCATTCAAAATAAGCTGCCGTACACTTTCCAGATTTTCCCGTGCCTCCGGATTAATCCGATCCACATGGCCGCCGTACCAGAGGCTGTCCAGATTCAGCTGTACACGCTCATATCCGCATCCGCCGTAAATCATAGCTCCCTGGCGCCCATTCCCTATAGGATAAGCTTCCAGCCATTCTCTGGCAGGCGCATCTTCCCAGAATATTCCCCTGTCCTCGTTCTTCATCATGCTGTTCTCCTTCTTTGTCTGTTTCCGTTTCATTCCCGGATCCTGATGCTATCATTATACCTTTCTGCCCATAATTTTTTTAGAATACTTTCCGCCGTTTTTCTCAGTTTTATGTCGCATTTTTATAAATCGGATTGACTTCCTTTTCTCATCTGCTATAATAACTCCATATTTCCGTCAGGAGGCTATTTATGCAGCTTGAAAATCATTCCCTGAATCTCTCATTCTCCCTGGGAAGCACCGTCTTTCGTCTGCAGCGCATCGTACTGGAATCCGTGGTGCGTCCCATCCCTCTCCACAGCCATGGAAACGGATGTTTTGAATTTCACTATGTTCTCTCCGGCAGTGGCTCCATCTTTTCCGACGGCACTGTCTATCCGGCAGGGCCCGGCGCCTTTTACGTGACCGGTCCCCTGATCGCCCATGCCCAGACCTCCGATCCGGGTTCGGTTATGGAAGAATACTGCCTTTATCTGAAGGCAGCAGAAAAAAGACAGCCTTCACACCGGATGACTCCGGAACTGATCGATTTTCTCCGGGAAGTAAACGGCACCCATTCCTGTTTCCTGCCCGATAACCCGCAATTAGGGCAGCTTATGACCGCAATTTTTAAAGAAAGCAGCCGGAAGGAGACAGGATATACCATACAGATCGAATCCCTTTTTAAGGAAATTCTGGTCCGGCTAATCCGCAGCATCCAAAAAGACGATTCTTCCAAAGCAAGAAGGCCCGCATCCCGGACACCGGACAAAACCCTTCTCCTTATCGATGAGGCCTTTCTTTACGGTTACCGGGACCTGACCCTGGAGGATCTGGCTTCACAACTTAATTTAAGCCGCCGTCAGACGGAACGGCTGTTAAAACAGTACTACGGGAAAACCTTTCAGCAGAAAAAGGCCGACGCCCGGATGGCTGCAGCTGAAGTCCTTCTGAAAAAACAGACGTCCATCACCCGGACTGCCGAAGCCCTGGGCTACTCCTCCATCGAACACTTCTCCGCTTCCTTTAAGAAATATTACGGGATCAGCCCTACCGCATACCGAAAGCAGGGTAACAGTTCCGGAGGATTTTCTGTATGATTCAGATCTGTCTCAATTAAAAATGCAGCTATACGGATGCGAACGGGATTTTTTCTGTCAGATCCGTACAATTTTTCTGTCGGATACGG